>Ga0181465_100227_pt1 | contig 19598 bp, 17 predicted proteins | sample InSIn3gowninarea_FD_119076 | JGI IMG/M metagenome (GOLD analysis project Ga0181465, IMG submission 119076) | Clean room microbial communities from NASA Spacecraft Assembly Facility at Jet Propulsion Laboratory, Pasadena, California, USA -... ... | reverse complement strand
ACTTCTCGCTCATACCAAAGTACTTCGTGAGCTGTTCTGTCGTTGATACCGGAGGCAGGACATTGAAACACGTAAGGCACGATGATTTTCTGTTTCTGGCGACGGAGGAGATAGAGCGAGCGTGGATGTGGCCGTGGACGAGATAGATGTCGCATGTGTCGATCTTCATGCGCTTGAGAGATTCGCGCAGGTATGTTTCTGGTGCGTCTGCTTTGAAGTTTGATGGACTGTCGGGGACCACGTACCTGAGGAGAAGAAAGTGTTAGTGGTGAAGAGGTTCATGTGCGTCTTCTGCGGTATACCAGACTTACCACTTCGTCTGTAAGACATAGTCATCTCTGTTCATGCCAGCGACCAGCTCACCACAAATCTCCTCACTCCTGCCAGAACCATACGCTTGTGCAGTATCACTGTACTCCAATTAGCCTCGAGCACGCTCGGTACAACGTAAGCAAGCACCTACATGAACGTCTGCTTGTTCTTCTTGCACAACTCCCACGCCTCGTCCACAGCAGGTCTTTCTTTCGGATCCCAATGCCACGTTGCGCTGTCACCCCAACTCCAAGCTCCCCATGAGATCAGAGCTGCATCAACATTCTTGTATTTGCCTCTGTATGTGATTCTGCTGTCTTGCTGAGGTACCCAGTCTGAGGGCATCAATGCGGCTGTGCCATCGAAGGAAGGATCGACTTTGGGTGCGGAGTTGGAGTGGAAGCCTGAGACTGCTGAAAGTCCAGCACTGAGACCGGCTTGGAGAACGTGTTGCATCGTGTGTGTGGTGAGTTGTGATGAGTCGTTTGAGAAGCTGTGATAGATCGTTTCAATTGTTTTCCGTTAATGTCGAATAGTGGATAATGCACTGTATCAGGTCGGAGGAAATATACACAGACGATATATAGATCAAAATGGATGATGATGCCGCATGATGAACAAAGCTCGAATCCTTAATGTTGTAGTTCTACATCATCGTGCATGCTTCTTTCTTCGGTGGCACGCGCTCCGATCGAGCCGGGCCAATGATATTTCATGCATACGCCTTTCATAATCACCTGGTGGATACGTTGATGGATTCTCCGCAGTAATCATCTCATCATGCGTATGTCTCGGCATTCATCATGCAAATTGCTCGAATATGCAGGGCTTGACAGATATCGAGATTTCAACGATCGTGTTTCAGATTCACGATCCGATTTAGCCGATCCCGAAGCTTAGGCGAGCTGAACATCGGGAAACCCGGACAATTACATATATATGAACGAATTAATGCCTTTCACGCGATAACGAACTGATGTGGCTATATGTGTACAAAGTGGCAAGATGAAAGTGACTGAAAATGCGCTCCCTAATAATTCATAGTACTTCAACGATACTCAAACAGGCAGCTCTGCATGCAGAGCACAATCTGCATGAGCATCGTGCCCGTCTGTGACTGACACATTCTTCAGCTCGCATCACCATTCCTTGTATTACGTTCTTCCGCGCTAAGCACAACCAGCATCATCGCCTACAAATCAAAATGAGCATGCCACTACTAATGATTGATATGCGCGACATTATAGAAATGGAGTGTGAATGACTTGGTAGCGCTGGATGTAGTTGTGGTGGCAGATGAGCTGTGAGGGCTTTCAATGTCACTGGCGAAAAGGAGGTGGATTTCCGTGCTTCAGCAAAGACGGCTTCGTTGGTTAGGAAGGGCCAGAAAGCTTCGAGCCTGCTGCGGATGATACCGATTCATCCATATCGTTAGCGCGTGATAGAGAAGCTCTGAATTGTACTCCAGAACTCGGAACACATTTGATCCCTGCTGCTTTCGCTAAGTCAATCCATGCTATGAACGACGACCTCTTGCAGTGTTGATGGGACGACGAATCACCAACATACAACATTTTGAAGCTACAGCAACTTGCTTACACCGTAGTCATCGATGTTGCCATTGCACACCCCTTTCTCCTGCATACGATAGAGGGATGTGGTACAATATTGAAAGCGCTTTTCGCACCACATACGAGCTTTAACAACGTGACACTGAGGAAGACGACGATCCTTGGGCAGAAGGATGTAGTTTATCCGGAAATCTGCAGTCGTCTGAAGTCGAACGCAGATGTGCAAACATATAACACGTTTTTCTCGGCACTCCTCAAGAGGCTGATCCGCGGAGCTGCCGCCTCATCTCCGACCTCTGCATCGACTACCGCCAACACCCCCCCAGCCAGTGTAGCATGTGCAGCTTGGGATATCAACCTCGTTCTTGGACTGTCTAGATTGTGGAATGTGGAATGTCACAAGCTGTGTTGCTGCTCGCACATTGTGGTGTCTTGATGACCAGAATGACCGGCGTATTCTGGGTGAAAGGATTCGGAGATAGTATTGTAAAGGCCGTGGTCCTGGAGTTTGCGAGGCATGGTGATGACTGTATCGAGGCGGCGGCAGAAGGGAAACAGCGGTATTGACTGAGGGAAGTGGATGGAGTGGCCGATCCAGATGGTGGGTGGGCACCTGTAAACAGGTAGTGATGTTTGAGGCTTTCGTTCGCAGACCCTTGTGGTGCACCAAGCTTCGCACTCCGTGTAGCACTGAAAAGATGCCCTTGTGCTTCCCAGATATCGCGCCACGTCAAAGAAAGCATTCGACAGCAATACGAGTTTGACAATGCCCGACACAGCTCTGTCAAGCTTGTCTTACACCTGCATTTTCGGATCATCGACCCGCTTCATCGCTTCCCGGCGCTGCCTCTCCTGACTCCTCTCTTATCCCATGCACACTCCTTCTCTTCCTCCAACAGATTTACCTGCATCTCCAAAGCCGCGACCTCATCCTGCACTCTCTCCAGCATTCGTCCTTTCTCCTTCAACTCCTCATCTCTATCTCTCAGCTTCCTCTCCAGCACAGCTTTCTCACGTGCCAGACTGTTCGCGGTACTCGATGTGCTTGTGAGCGTAGATTGCAAGGACGCGAGAGTAGTGGTAAGATTTGCGACTTCAGATGTCAGCGTTGTCCGTGTGCTTTGCGCGGTTGCGAGATCAGTTCGAAGCGCGTTCACAATGCTGAGTTCTGCCTCTGATGATGATGGTTGAGCGGCCGTGGAGGTTGTCGGAGTGGACGGGGTCTGTATGGGAGGCGGAGATAGCTGCGTGGTGAGATTACTGGTGTGATCAGCGAGCTTGGTGTCTGTCATGAGAGCTATTAGCTCAAGGAGTGCATCTTGGTTTGGCACATTGAGTGTTGCGTACAAGCATCATAGATCTCTTTATTCGCTTGTTCACGAGTGTCACGAATTTGCAGGGCCGCAAGGTATTGCTCCTGCCACGAGGTCATCACGTTGATATTGAATATTGATCAGGGCATATTCTCCAGGACTGCGAGATAAGATTTACAGTGACGATTAGACGTCGATCTTCGCCAGACAGTAACCTGCTTGAAAGCAAGGTCGAGGTTGAGTAAGGACACCGTGAATGGAGAGCAAGCTAATGTGTCACTGGGGTTAGGCTTAATATCTGAAACTCACCCGAAACAACTGCCAAAAAAATGTTTCATGGAACGCACTTGTTTGCTGTTGTTAAGAGCTTGTATTCGACTCCCCGCACTGCTCGACACGGCCATCCCCACTTCAGCATGATACCTCGGAAAGCAGTGTCGTCCTCTCAAGCGCTCTTTAGTGTTTTCGTACGCCCACTCCTCTCATCTCCACAGCGCTCTACTCAATGTTCAAGACAATTGCCACTTCTTGCCCCAAAATGCCAACATCGTTCCAAATCAATGTACATCAAACCGGCGGCACCAGTTGTGACAAAGACATTACTCAAAAAGAACCCTACTGCCGGCCTAGATCCTACCAAAGTCATTCTCGATGAACGAATAGGCTCTCGTCTCGCTCATCTCGTAACCTCCGACGGCTTTCAGGCTGCAGAATCCCTATCCACGCTACTCCGGGCCATCGACCGCACCACACAACACCTACGAAAAGTGGGCGAAACAGATGAAGGGATACCTGTGGTGAAACTAGTGACGAATGATGAATTGAGAGAGGAGTCGCGAAACCGTAATAAAGTGGTTGTGAAGCAGAAGAAAGGGGAGGATTCAAGCAAACAGGTTGAGCTGAATTGGGCAATCACCGAGAACGATCTGGGATATCGATTGAAACGGATAGAACAGTTTTTGAAAGAGGGAAGAAGAGTAGAAGTGCTGATTGCGCCGAAAAAAGGGGGTAGGAGAGCAACGAAGGATGAGATTGACGAATTGCTGGCAACTATGAGAGCAACGATAGCGGAGGTCGAAGGTGGGAGTGAAGAGTGGAAGAAGATGGAGGGTAAGATTGGCGGTCAGGTGACGCTGTTCTTCCAGCCCAAGGACGAAGGTGGGAAAGCGAAAGCAGAGAAGGAGGCAAAGAAACGGGAAGAGAGGGAGGAGAGGCTGAAGGAGAAGGAAGAGGAGAAGGCTGAGAAGAAGAGGAAGCTGGAGAAGCGATTGGCGAAAAAGAAAGAGGAGGAAAAACGCGAAGAAAAGGAAAGGAAGGAGAAACTGAATTTAAGTATTAATTCGTGACGTGGAGCTCTTAAGTGAATGCTGCTGGCTAGGGAGTACAAGAGCATCAAGTCAGTCTTGCTCGTGCTGCCCATGTCGCTCTTTCTAGTGATGGTGTTGCTGCAAAGTCTCGAATGTTACTTTTGGTTTCAATCACGCTGCTTCCGAAGCTACTCTCCGCCGGCTTATAGACTTGGTCGGGCACGCACCGAAGGGCTTCTTCGCAGGCAGTTCTTGCTCAACACCACTATAGCATCCTGGTCAGCACTGTTCCTGGACATTTCGACCCCTGTCCTTGGTGGAAAGTCTTCACATCCTCAATACCACCCCAGCTCTTGCCCACAGGAGCTTACGCCACATTTTACCTTTTTCTTGTATCACTGCTTCGACTCTCTCGCTATTCTCGGCTGGGAGTCTTCATAAGATCTCCAACGTCTCACGCAACGCCACTAACTTCAAGGGCCTTTAGACCTTGTCGCCGTTCTGTTATCGCTGGCCTCGTAATGTCTGAAGTCAGAGACCCGACTATCACTGCAGAAACGCTATAGGAGAGATTAGGGTGACGTGACCGAGATTAACATGGAATGCTTGAGGGTGCCGCAATGAACATCGCAACTTCCGACGAGACGGTTGCTAAACTACAAGGACTACCGTCAATGTTCTATTGACTGAGCGACCGTACCTCGATAACCCTAAGGGTATGAAGGTAGGACACGCTCTTCACGCTCTTAGATAGAGCCAGGCTACCACGCATCAACCATCCCGAATTGCCCGATAAGAGCAAAAAGTCACCATCTTTCTCTTCATCAGGCTCACCTCCAAACCGACCTACAAAAGTGGCAAAAGAAACCGGGCTAGTGTGAGTAGACAAGGGAAGAAAATCTCATTTCGCAATCTGGAAATCGAACCATTGTGTGCCGGCTGCTTACGATTGTCACTGCTAGGGCTTCCTCGACACGATGGACTGTTAATCCTGTGCTGCTTTAAGCCGTCACACCAGTTCTCCTAACGTAGCGATCGATTATTCTTATTATGCAAGCGACTGGTTTTTACTCGAATATATACTGTACTACTATACGAAGCATCGACACTGAACTTTCATCAAGCGTGTCTAAATTTCGAGATCCTGTCACACCGCGACTGATATTGTGCACGTCTCTCTTTGGACATTGGCGCCACCGCGACACCGCTCGTAGTATCGCGAAAACGTGATGCGTCGATGTCGAGTATGGGTAGCTTATTTCACATCTTTCCTCACAACACCCACGTGCAGTAGTTTGCATACCGTGCGACACTGAAAACTGTATTTCGTTTCCACATCAAGCGACCCTCGTTCTAAGTGCACATTGTGTCGCCTGTTAGACTTGAAGGTGTGCCATTGAAAGGACGCGAAACAGAATCGAATCTCGTCTACTGTGTCCAGAGCAGCATCTCATCTCGACTTACCTGATTTCCAGTCAGCCATCTCATGAGGACTGCTGTTTGGATACTACTCGCAGTAGAGCTCGTCGTGATTGTTCGTGCCATGCTAGCACTGCTTCTCCTAGTGCATACAATGCTATAAAGATATGATAACAATGCCTTGGCAACCTTGGTGCCGTCGCATCGTGGTGCTTCTGCGCAGCAAGGTCGTGCAGAGGTCGTTAGTCCTACAAAGTCGAAGTCTCAACACGCTGCAGCTTCAGAACTATTGCCAGATTTATTACAGACGTGATTTTAGCTCAACCATGTTTCTTGTCCTTCCAGATTGATTTTGCAACAAGCAAGGGTTAGTTGACATTGTGTGCCATACTCATCTCGTTATTCAGCACACAAGTATTCATCACGTATGAGATTATGGAAGAATCATAGGAACACACTGTCTGTCAAACCTGAAACAGATCTTTGAGATGAAGTGACGTTTTCTTGGCAGGGATGAAACAGCGTTGAAACCCTGCATAATCACGACCATGCCCCACCACTCAACCTGGATAGAACAATCAGACCATATCATCTTGATAAAATATAACATGACCATGGCAGAGGAAGAAGAAGACGTGTATCCACGTCCAGACTTCCAGCGTGACCAACTTCGCTGGCAGTCGCTCAACGGCCCTTGGGACTTCCTCTTCGACGACGAAGATGTCGGCCTCACCAAGCTATGGTACCACAAAGGTCTGCCTTCAGAAGTCAAGCTGAGCGATGGGCAAGACGACGCACAAAATGTGTCCGAGGGCAGAGATAGCCTCATGGAGACCATTTCTGCTCATCCGGACAGACTCGTCAAAGACAACGTCCATACCAAATCCACCAATGTAGTCAACCAGAAACAGAAAATCATCGTGCCTTACGTGTTTCAATGTCCTGCCTCCGGTATCAACGACAGAACAGCTCACGAAGTACTTTGGTATGAGCGAGAAGTCAACGACTTACGAACAAGAGAAGAGAAAGATCGAGGAGATCGAGTCGTTATCAGATTCGGCGCTGTAGACTACTCAGCACGAGTCTGGATCGAAGGGAATTACGTCGGCGAACATGTTGGTGGCCACGTCCCATTCGACATCGACATTACGGATATCTTGACAATCTCCTCATCCACTTCGCAAAGACTGACTGTGCGAGTATTCGACTCAACAGACGACCTGACTCAGCCCCGCGGCAAACAATACTGGAAGCCCAAAAGCGAGAGCATCTTCTACACGCCCTCCAGCGGCATCTGGCAGTCCGTCTGGCTAGAAGTCGTGCCAGCAACACGGATAGCAGATTCCAGCCACGGCACGGTCATCAGATCCGACGACATTGAGAATGGAATACTGCACGCTAACATCGCCATACTTGGTCGACGAGCAGGCCACGGATTGAAAGTACAGATAACAGCCTCACTCGCTGGAAAACAAATTGCTCGATCAGAAATGGCCAGTCTTCCACGGCAAACTGATAACGTGGCTATCGACCTACCTATGCACGTGTCCAGCGACATCTTCGTCTCACTTCCTACATCGTTCCAGGATTCCTACCCCCAATCAAATCCTCAAATCTGGGCACCAAACACCACCGCCCTCTGGAGCCCAACACACCCCCTCCTCTACACCCTCACAATCTCTCTCTTCCCTGCCTCTGCCTCCTCACCTTCGCAACCCCTCGACACAATCACAACACAAACCGGCATGCGCTCCCTCCGCTGGTCCAACACCTCCAGCACCTTCCTCCTCAACAACACACCCCTCTTCCAAGCCCTCGTCCTCGACCAAGGCTACTGGCCCCACACCTTCCTGACCCCTCCCTCCCTCACCGCCCTGCGCACCGATATCTCGCTCTCCAAATCCCTCGGCTTCAACGGCTGCCGCAAACACCAAAAAGTCGAATCTCCACTATTCCTCCATCTGGCCGACACGCTCGGGTATCTCGTATGGGGCGAGACAGCAAACGCATACGCCTTCAGCCCCGAATACGCCGCGCGCTTCAGCGCCGAGTGGACAGAGGCCGTGCAGCGCGATCGCAACCATCCGTGCATCGTGACATGGACGCCTGTCAATGAGAGCTGGGGGTATCCCGATCTGGGCGGCAGTATAGACCAGCGCAACCACATCCGCGCGCTTTACTACGCCACAAAAGTGCTGGACCCCAGTCGTCCCGTGAATGATAATTGTGGGTGGGAGCATGTGATGGATGACCTGACGACGTTTCATGATTACAGCGATGGCGATGTGTTGACGGAGACGTGTCGTAGTGTGGAGGGGATTTTGGCGCCAAAGTCGGACAGAGTGGTGTTTGTGAAGGCAATTGAGGAGGATGAGGGATGTGGGCATAGAAAGGGCGCACCGGCGATTTGTACGGAGTTTGGAGGTGTTAATATTGCGGCTGCGAGTGAGGGCGATCGTGAGTCTGGAGCGAACGATCGTGAGCCTGAAGCAGCAGTTATCAGCAACAACGACAACGACACCAACAACGACAACACAAGAGATTGGGGCTACACAACGGCATCCGACCCCAACGATCTCCTCTCCCGGATCAAAAAGATGGTCATGGGAATCGTATCAGGCGGACACATCTGCGGCTTCGTGTACACGCAACTTGTGGATATCGAGCAGGAAGTGAATGGCCTGTTGACCTATGATCGGCAGCCCAAGTTGCCTGTTGACAAGGTGAGGGCGGTGATGGAGGAGGCGGTCAAGGTGTATCATGAGAAGCTCGAGGGAAGGTTGGGGAGGGAGTAGTGGAATATGGGAGGTGTGATGGTCATGTATGTGTAATGTCCTAGTCACGATATTGCCGATGAAGTTTTAATACACTCTCAATTTGCATTAGCATTAGCATTAGCAAGGTCTTGCGACCTGTTATTAGCTGACTGATATACCCATCCCAACATCCACCTCGAGGCTGGACTAACAACCTCATCCATTTGCCATTCTAGCTCAATATCCATCCAGCGCTTCAGAGCGCGCATCCTCAACTCCAGCTTTTCCAACTCATCCCTAGCATACACTAGCTTACCATACCTTAAACACCGTTGGAAGCACCCTTTCCACCACTGCCTCTGGAGGTGTCAAGGAATGCCATGACCGCGACATAGAGGGTGTAGCAGAACAACAGCCTAGTGAATTGATTAGTCGCGTTGCGCTCAAACTTCTCTCCTCATTCCAATAGCGCCGACACAAGCACTGGCGCCAGCACCACGTCTCCAGCGAATGTAGACTTACCACTCAAGCACACCAAAAGCAACCAATGCACCCTTGGAACTCCTGTAATATTGGCTATCACCACCATGTAGCGTAGCGGCCGCACAAGCCCAAGCCGCCAACCAGAAGATCCAGGAAAGCGCTTCAAGGACCAAAGCGACAATGGGCGCAGCAAGCACCTGGACGAAGCGCGCGGCGACGAGAGACACGGGTATGACGATGATCAGAGTCCAGAGGGAGACGAAGAGGTTGTAGCCCCAGTCAGACTGCTGGATATTGGTGTCGGAAATCACTACGAAGGAGGAGATGTGTTAATGCCTGTACGACGAATGATAAGGGTGAGATAGGAGGGTCATGGATGCGGAGAAGGGTTTATGAATGTGCAGGAGGAAGGAATATACTGACAGCCAGCAGAGATACCAAGCACGATGATTGCGAAGAGCCCCTGTACACCGCGGACGGCGAGGTTGACGATGTTGTTGGTTCCTGTTGGCGCCATTACTGAGTGTTGTCTGTTGTCGCTTTGATGATAGGTAGGAAATTCAGAGGTGCCGATTCGAAGTAGGTAGGTTGGTGTAGGTTTATAGGAAGACGAAGAGCAGGAATGAAGTGTGTTGTGAGAGGGAGGCTGGAAGGCGCACAAATCTAACTTAACCGGTTCTTATGACGTTCGTCACTGCCTCTGATTTCCCCAGGTTTTTCAGGGGCAGATCGCAACTCAGCCCCTGTGTCCCTGCGTCGGGGATGGACCGAATGGACCGAGTTCCGATGGACAATATTACTGGAGGATTGCTCACAGCTTCTTGGCTGTGGCTGTGTAACTTTGTCTTCACCTCCTATAGAGCAGCTGTATGTCTATGTTCTGACCTCGCGTTAGGAGGTAGATGCTCACGACGAAGACGTCTTCTCTTCGCCCAATATAGTTCTCTCGCATCTCTCCGCGAAGCGCCCAGTCTCTTGGACTGCTTTCTGTGACCTCGGAATTTTTTTGTATGTCGTCAAGTCGTCCTGTCATGATATTTGTCCTTCTGGCGTCAATCTACGTGCGTCTAGCTTTCGTCCATTCGTTACAAGTTTCCCACAGCTCCTTGTCCTTCACAAGCCCGGACTTGATCCCAGCCTGTACTCCAGCATACACCTATAGGAATGGATGATTAGCTTAAAGTCCTTGGCATGTCTCGGAAGCCTTATAAACTCACCTTATCCCACAATCCCCAGGCCTTCTTCAGATCACCTCTCAGATCAACAGCCTCACTAAACCAGCCACTGTTACCACCAAGCTTGCCAGCTGCTAAGTCCAATACTTTTTGTTTCCTGGCGTCCGTAACTTCACTGTCAGGAAGCCCAGCAAGCTCTTCGTGATCCAGGTAATCTTTCATGGCGACACCAAGCCCGCAGTTGCCTGGTGCTGAGCATGGGAGATGGTTGAGGCTGATATCGGTAAGAGCTGCAGCGTTGTTCGCAAACAAAGCGTCACGATCGGCATCACCATTAAGAAGGAGCGTAGTGAAAGTGACCTCCAGAAGATCACGAAGAGAAGAGCGAACGGCATTGATGAGTGAGGTATAGCCGAGCAGGTGGCGTGAAAGAGGACCAACATAGCCGACAGGCTTGTGACGAAGTGGTATTAGTGAGGCGACGCGGGCCACAAGTAGGGTGTTACGTCTGTCGATAGCTGTGAAAGATCGTTAGTGCATGTCTTCTGGATAGAAACGCGAGTTAACTTGCTCGAGCCATGAATTGGATCGCCTGTGTATGATGGAAACATGTTGCTTGCGTTTAGTAGTCCATATCGAAGCAATTCGATTGCGATCAGGACTGCCTCATCTAGCTCTTCTGATTGATCTCCTACTGATAGTGCGGCATTGAGTACAGCACCCCAGCTGCTCAATTCATGCTGGTCGTTTATGTATTCGCGAATATTCAAGAAGCGCCAAAGAGTGTTCGCCTTGATCTCGACTTTCGTCTTCAAAGGCTATAAGAAACATTAGTCCGGACTCATTGTGCAAGCACTGTTTTGACCAACCTTTGCATTGTCCTTGGCAGTCAATGTCTTTGCGCCAAAGCCATGTGATCTTGCAGCACCTACTGCCATCTTCAAGGTGAACTCTTCCGCAGTCGACGGTAGGGAGTCGGCGTGCACATTCCAATTCTTGATCGCCTGGCCGGGCGCAGTCACGCCCTTTACTGCAACAGTCGTTTCCACACTTGGGTCAAACCAACATCTTAGCACGACATCACGAAATTGATATGCTCGATGCAGTGGTGAGGATAGTAGAGCCAGCGTGGAACTGCGGATTGGCGTGAGTTTGTCCCTGATCAAGGAACGGTATTCGTCAGATTCACCACCATCTGTAGGGGCCAGCTCGAAGATTTGTGCTGAAGTCAGTTGGTTCAGAGGTCCTGGGCCAAGTATGGCCACAGAGAGGTAATAGTATAATTCTTCTGGTAGTCGTTGACCAATGAGCTCGTTCAGGTCACTTGGGATCTGCTCAGCCTCAAAGGGTCTCACCTTGCCGCTTGATTGTAGTACGATTTGATGCTTGACAGCGATACGTGATCGACGATAGCGGTCGACATAGTCTTCCTTCTTCATGCTTTCGTCTTCTTGTAGTTGCAGGCATAGTGACAGTCCAGTTTGACCATCTCGTTTCATCATGTCAACCACTGATCGAATCTTGTTGGACATATTCATAGGCCCATTGCTGAGCGTAGGCAATGTTGGTAGGATTGAAGAGCCACTCAGTATACAAGCATCTACCAATTGGTCGTGTGACACTAGACCTAGCTCTTCCAGACATGCTTGTTGTGTAACAAAGGTAAATTGAGCTTGAGAGTAATTGATTCTGTCAAGTGGCTGACTCTGGTCGTATGAGAACTCCAAGCTCGTGATCACCTTGTCAACGTCGTACAGAAGCAGCTCGAGCGACCCAACAACAGCATCGATGTAGTCCGGCCCAGACTTCAGCAAGTAGGCTAGCTGTGCTGCAGAGTCATACGGAGCCACGATGAAATCAACATTCTTCTCGTGCAGGATCGATTGTAAAAGACGATTGTACTGCTCAGGCTTCGCATGTTTAGACTGCCCAAACTTCTTGACCGCATCTTGACCTAAGCCCTTCACGTACAGATCCCATCCTTCTGATATTGACTTTGTGGTCTCATCTGAGATCTTGAAAGGTGTGTACTTTCGTCCGATATCTAGACCATTGAAGACGAATATAGGTGTGATGCCATTCTGCCGCAAGAACTCGAGATGAATACTGATGTGGTGTCGAAATGCAAGAGGCAGACCGCCTAGGACAGTCAAGAGCGGTTCATCATAGCTGGTAAGCAGGAAGGAGAGGTAGAACGAGGCATCGATACCAATTGTGGCCCCGCCCAGGTCGGATAATGAGTTGATATCTGTGCGTGAGGCGAGTGTCAGGGCAAGGTCTTGTATCATCTTTGTTTACAATTGATTGAAGTGCTTGTGAAACGCAGATCGGCGCAGTAAGTGAGGAACCTCGATGAACCGAGGTGAGCTGAGTTGAAAGAAGGAGATCACTTCTGCTTCTATGACTGGTCAAATGTTTCACCCCGAACAGCCACTGGTCGACAATCCTTGGTCTCGTTTGGTTTATAGTAGCAAGTGAAGGTCTACCTCGATGCTGTTGACGTTGCTGTCGGGTGGGCATGGCCAATGACCACGGCCCGAGCAACTCCTAGGGCTAACCCCTTTTCACGTAATTGGTGTAATCTGAAACAAACGCAAGGAGGATGAATCTGGGAGCGACTTTTTGACCTTGAATTATATACTTGAGCTACTGGGTCCTCCACCTCTTATAGCCCACTCGTATCAACACCCACCATATCGTTCTCCTTGGTCCAGACATTGCACCTGGACACCTTGAACGTGATCAAACAGCGCAGGAAGCTCTTCTCGTCAAGCAATTGACTAGCCAGTGCGACTACGATGGCTAACAGCTTCGTAATCCAGCTCCTCTTCGCCTTGATAAATCGTCTTTCATCGCCCTCAGTGTTCAAGTCGTCCTTTGTATTTGCTCTGTCAGCTGTTACAGGAGCTTCTTGATTTTGACTCTTCTTGGAGGATGGACTTTCCACACCTCACATCGCTCCTCTTTTCCGATCGCCAACACTCTCCTCGCGCTGACTACAGTGCTGCCTACTGTTTCTGGTGTTGTGATGCAGCCCTCTTTGATCGTTCGGCCTCTTCTCGCTCAGAATTCCGGCTTGAAAGATTTCCTTCGAACTCGCACTATTCCTCCTTACTGCTGGTCCAGTGTCGTATCCTCGATAGCACTACTTATTTACGCGTCTGTTGTCACTAGCTCGATAGGTACGCCCGTCTCTCCACGTGAAGCTCTTCAATGCACTCTTGAGTAGAAGTAGAGAAGTCTGTGTAAAGCAGAAGACTTTCGGGCCGTTAGCAGAGTTCAGGATACCTTCGAGCGATGCGGGTCTCCAAACCAGTCGTGACATCGCTTTCCCGTTTCCTAATGCCCCCATTAGCGCAAATGCCCACGAGCAGAGATTTCGTAGACATGTTGAGAGCCCCGGCGATCCGATTGACCAGGATAGATACATTGATCGCGCTTCAGGTAGTCGTTGTCAGTGCTTTCCTTTGGAAGGTGAGTCTCCGATGTTATACCAATGAGCTAAGAGGTAATTCGAGACCAGGTGGTCGTTGTTGTCACAAAATCAGCATCTATAACCTCGAGTCTATAACCTCGAGAGAAGGACCTTAGGCACAACCTCCGAACATGACGAGCACGAGGCTCATGATCGAGCTTAAGCCAATCGAGTATAGAGACAGTCCAGAAGCCCATGATGGGCCTGTAGAGTTGCTGACTCAAGCACTGCGGTAGGGAGGAGTTGCGGGTAAAAGCTTGTTAGATACTGATCCCAGAGTAAGAGAGCTGTTGCGGGCCATGCTAGCGAGCACGATCTATGTTAGATCGAGACATCATGTTGAGGTAGCGAATGTGCTAAAGCCGTCAAACTCCACTGTTCGTTGATAGCAATGACTACCACAGATCGATACTTGAAGAGTAACAGATTGGTCGTAAACGTCAGTGAAGTCGTAATCACAAAGGACATTGCACGCTGCAAAGGACTTCCTCCACAATCCTCTCTGGTGTCATTCCCGTCAAGGCTTCGGCGACTGCATCGTAATCACTTCCCCATTGCATGCTTCGATCTGTTTCTGGCGTTGCCACCACAATACGGTGCGTGAAGACCTTACAGGTGGCTAGAGCAACCAAGCTGGGCGGGGTGTAGTTGAGTGAGTGCAGGACTGAGAGTATGCTGTTGCCAACGTCATCAGTACCTTGTCCGTATATCTCAAGAGCTGACTACAACGTACCGAGCAAGTATCGGCAAATTTCGCGCTGCCAATGCTGACACTCCACCTGCAACACCTCGGTGCATACGTAGGAAGGTCACAATATCGTGGATGTAGCGCCGGACCTCAGCTGAACTGCGTACTTTAACGGCGTGTGCCTGAAGATTGCTGACCATGTCATGAGTAATCGTGACGAAGATATTGGGTGAATTGCTCAGATTCGCATGATTGTCGCGCTTTACGATGACTGAGGATAATGAGGAGAATGAGGTTGATGATGCGGCTGTGTAAAAAGGTGGACGTTGCTGTCGGGCTTGTGTAGACACTATAGTATTTTCCGAGACATCATGAAGCATGAAGAAGTGGTCATTCTTTGCAGCATTAGCGATCGCGAATCACACATTTAGAATACTGCTTCCATCAACACATGAGTGGCATATGGGGACAACGTACAAGATGATCGACCATGAAAGGAGGTCCTGGTGTGCCCTCACTCAACAGTGCCAGAAAGATCACGGTTCCTCGGTTTTCGTGTTGACTGTGATGACCTTTTCCGCGGCTAATTCGCATGAGCTCGAGTGCTTCTATCTGAACATGCTGCTGTGCTTGGTCGAGGTTGCGTGCGATGATAACCTGCATATGTCAGTCATTTCTCAAAGCAACACGCTTCACGGGATGTAAGTCAATATACCTTTGCCGTCGAGTCGCTTTTCCGTGCAAAAGCTGCTAAAAAATCCCGACCTGAAGTGTCCTGATCGCATACGACGCTTGCAAACTCTAGCGCGAACACAGTCGATGCAAGTGAGCTTACTTGAGCTTCGACATCCTGCAGCAAGTGTTTGGGAGCACGGATAATACAGTGCTGCTTTCCAATAAGGCAGACAAGCAAAGCCAACCCAAGATCATCAAGCTGAGAGATGGCAGAATGTGTATGAGTGGACATGTTGTCCGTGCCTTACATTGTTCTCTACGAGATTTCACTAAAAGTCCGGGTGTTCATGGTATGTTCATAATTACCTTAAGGTAGTTGATACTGTTGACAAGGATATCTCGTGATTATTAATCTATGGGAATATTTGCCACTTCCAACTCTTCTTCCTAAGCTCAAATACCTATCGCTACGTCTCGTACATGTCTGTGTCTATCATGCGACATAGAGGAATTCAAAGGTAAATCACGTTATCTTGTGGCCTTCTTCACGAGCACCCATGTATTTGATGTGCCAGCAAGATGAGCGGCAACGCCCAAGTGACAATCCTGCCACCACAATGAATACCCAGGGTTGGGGTCCTTGTTGTGCAGGGTGTCTCTCATCCTTGATGAATCACTTCGTTGCTGTAGGATGGCCGTTACACAAGGTGTAGTTCCATACTGCATGTTAATATCCTAAACTGCTGCGACAGGACTGATAGCGACGGGCTTTGAGATATCAAAGAAGTAACGAGATTTGACTGCAGCTCATCGGCAACGTGTTGTCCAGCTCAGGATCTGGTATAGAAGTAAGGCATACTCGCCTTCACTGTATTGAAAGGCAAAGTATGACATTCGTATGTGATAATGCTGATAACGTGATCACCAGGACTAGCAATGGCACAGCCAGATATACCAGTATATACCTCCTCTTCTATCCCGTGTCATGTGTGTCTTGCATATAGTTGCGATATATGATTTTCGTCAAACCCTAGAGATATCGATAGACATACGAAAGGCTGAAAAGAAGGATACCTGCCGCTATCTACGCCTCTATGCACATTCGGCAATCACAAAGACCTTGCCCAGCTTCGTGCTGAAAGCAAAAGTTGTTATTACCACACGGTGTGAGGAGACCAGTGTTTTGGTTACTTGGCTCGTTCAGGCAGAAATCACCACATGCAGTGTTGTTCCATGCCGGATTCGTACATGTCCCACGAATGGTAGTACCGACAGGAAAAGATGCATTAGAGTAGTTTGGATCGGTGATGACACAGATCAAGTTGGACATGCACGTCCAACCAAGAGGACAGCATGCAATGATATACGCGTAAGGATCACAAGGGCTTGGTAAGTGTGCTGTATTGTTTAGGATCAATGGGTAAAGTTTGGCGTTCGGGTGGACATTGCTGCACGAACCGTACTGATACAGTAGCCGAGACTGAGAGTATATATCGCTGCCAAGGGTCGACTTTACCAGCTCCAGACGCCCCTCCACCTTTCTTCTCAGCCCTTCTGTACATCGTTTCGTCCGAGCAGCACTCATTGCGGGAAACGGCTCATAGTGCCAGCGACCATATCGTTGACAACGTCCTCCAAAGCACGTACACGAGCCTCAAGTTTGACCTGCTCCGCTCTGAAAGCATTCCAACCACTCGCACGATCCTTCAATTTCGCGATATTCTTTTTGAACACATATCTGGTCCGTACAAACTCGGCATGCGAATCTTCCATCCTCTCGAGCTCCGACGCCACCTTCTCCTCGAAGTCGCCAACACGTGAAGCAATATCCTCCAGGATATGCGTGATAGATTTAACGAAGAAGTGCTGTGGACTGCTCAGAATGCGAGAACATCTCACCAGGCAATCAGTGTACCGATGACTTCCAGTGTTGCGTTCGGGACGAAGCTTGTGCTTGAACTCCATCTGAAAGATTCGGATCCAGGGGATATGGCTTCTTTCGTCGTTCTGCCTAATTGATAGTTCTGGAATGAGGTGCTTGGCGTAATTGAACCAGAGGTCGTTTTGCAACAGCCAGCAGAGTGTTTCAACCTCATCAAGATTGGGATCAGGATACTCTAAAGTTTCTTTGTTGATTGTGCGGAGCTCATTGAAGAATGCTACCACGGCGGTATTGAAGAGGAGAAGATTGGTAGGATTGGGCCAGTCAAAGTCAGCGAAGCGGTCCGGCATGTCTCAGGCGATGGTAGTGACAAGTACGGATAAGCGAAGTGATGTGTCGCTGCTTCGTGTGACTGGCGTTGCTGATGTGGACGAAGTGTAATTGGAGAAACTGTTGATGCTAGAGAAAGAGCTCCCACAAGCAGGACACTTGTGAGTGCCAATTCGATCCAGTTTATATTCAATCGACCTATGCCGACGACAAGAACAAACATGCTTGCTGTAAAACAAAGTTCGTTTGTGCACGAACTTGGGTTGACATCTTGGAGTGTTTGACCATTTGTCAACTTGCCGTCAAGCGAGCCCGGCGCGATGATCTCAGTGCGGAGGATATTTCACACATTGAGGAAGATTTCTGGATGGCTCGATGCTCTCGATGTCTATGCTTCACCGGGATGAAGTCTGAATTGTAAGTCTCATTCTGAGGAAGACTGGCCCTGTATCGAACTCGAAGATCAGAGCAACGAGTATGCAACTTCCTCTGACCATACTCGTTTGACATGTTTCTCACTCCGTTTTAAGGCACGCATGGTCACATTAGATACCTTGCGTCCACCCATGGCCTTGATACTGTTGGACCTGCTTGAGATGCAGCAAGGAGTGCAAACAGCATATCAATGTCGTCGACAAGATCAGTAGGGTTAGGTGTCTGGATTTCAGCCCCTTTTCAACTACAGATTACGCCTCCTTCTCACTGCCTTGTCCTTCAACAATGCGACCACTTTCCACCTCTTTCTACCCAAATTGCATAAGAAAATTGGGGGTTCCGAATCGTGACATCCATCTGAGAAGAAACGTGTACACCATCAGTGCCTCATTACTCTACCCAAGAAAAAGAATCTCTAGTCTGTATCAAGACCAACGTTTGCCACAGAACACACCGATACAAACAACATCTTCACTGAGGCACACTCATAACATTGGTCGTGATCGCGCTTATTCTGCAAGTTCATCACACAGACCCAGTATGGATGTCGAGCTCTACGTATACGACCTTTCCCAAGGTCTGGCACGGCAAATGAGCATGGGCTTTTTAGGTGTTCAGATAGACGCAGTCTACCACACTAGTCTCGTCTTTGGTGGAATAGAATACATGTTCGGTGCAGGAGTACAGACATGTTACCCAGGAACCTCTCATCACGGCCAACCATTTCAGAAGATTAAGCTTGGACGCACCGAATTGCCCCTTGAGGTGATACTGGAATACCTAGAAACACTCAAGCAGACATATACAGCAGAATCCTACGACCTCTTCGCACACAACTGCAATAACTTTTCCAACGACTTTGCCATGTTTCTCGTCGGCAAGGGCATCCCGTCTCATATCACTTCTCTACCCGAAACGGTTCTGCGGACGCCCTTTGGGCAAATGCTACGACCACAACTTGATCGCGCCATGAGGTCCGTGACGCAAGCACCGGTAGCATCACCGTCTGCAGTCAATGTTCAGGGCAACGTGGTAAGATCTGCGATGTCCCAAGCTGCTTCCAATGGTCACACGCCTCCGGCAGCACAACAGCAGAAGTCACATCCACACTCAACATTATCACTGCCAATCTTCAAGAAGCTTCCAATCACACCCCGCACATACAACAACATTCCTCCTCTGTCAAAGTTGACTGTCAAGATGGGCGACCACAGCAATTCGTCAGCCGTGACAGAATCTGTCGCCTTTCTCAACGCTCGACAGTCTGGTGGTGCGGCTGAAGCCCCTATTCCTGATTTACCCACCATAGGCACTTTCCTGCGCGATTCTATCTCCACTCTTCCATCGGAACTCTTGTTTACAACTTACGACCTCTTCCGGTGCCTTTTGATCGATCCCCGTGTCTGTGGCTTTTTCGCCGAAGAGCAAGAATTGAAAACGCTTTCAACAATGCTAGTACACGCGAGGGACGTGCCAAAGGATGCTGACGGTGCATACCAGCTCAAACTCGTGGCTACACAGCTGGCATGTAACCTGTTCACGAGTCCGCTGATGGTGTCGAGCGCTCTCGGACACGCAGACGTGCCCTCCGTGCTGGTAGAACTCGCTACAACTGGCTTACTTAGTCAAAAGCACGCGAATCTTAGGCTTGCTGCAGCTGGATTAGCTATGAATATGGCCACTGCCACGAATCAGGCATTGATGGCGAAGGACAATGCTTCTGCAAAGGGCAATGTTGTTGTATGTGCGGGGTGTGATTGGAAGCTTCTTGAAGATT
>Ga0181465_100225_pt1 | contig 19620 bp, 17 predicted proteins | sample InSIn3gowninarea_FD_119076 | JGI IMG/M metagenome (GOLD analysis project Ga0181465, IMG submission 119076) | Clean room microbial communities from NASA Spacecraft Assembly Facility at Jet Propulsion Laboratory, Pasadena, California, USA -... ... | reverse complement strand
AGAGATCCGGAGCCTCCGAGATCCTGGTGCGCGAATCACTACATTACGAACTCGACTACGCTTACGAGCAAAACATCATCCGGCACGACAACAACATACGACCATATCCACGTGCACCCAGAGCAATGTCCCACATATCACGGCCACGCTTAGGAATTAGAGATTGAAACGACATTTTACGGAGTTAGAAGTTACTACGGCCGCAAACCAATATCGCTGTTATATACACATCTGGGAGGGGTTGGGGGAGCGGAACAGGATCAGGAACAGGGGACAAAATATATACACACAAGCACAAGGGATGCTGGGGGCGGCGCATTGGTTCCCGGGAATTGTCATCATCTTCTGGGCGTCACAGATTATGTTTTGATGGTTTTTGGATTCAACAATCATCGTGGTTTTTTTTAATGCTCAAACGAAGTTTGGAATTTGATATGCATGCATATGAAAAGAAACACGGAAACATAGCACGCTTTGCTCACTTTTCTTTATCATTCTCTTGTTGCCATTCTGAATGTTATCTGGAGTTGTTTGCGTTTGCGTTTGAGAGATTCGCAGGAGCACCTATGATCCTTGCTTCCAACACTTACTGTCGAATATTACTCGTGCGTATCAGCTACCAAGGTGCTGTCAGAGATCCGATCTGTACCTCACTGGTCATGGACCTGGTCCTGGTCCTGGTCCTCTCGACCGCCTTTGCCACTGCGTCGGACAATACCGGCTTCAAGGCTCGTTGAATCCGCTGCGCGTAAACTCATGCGCAGATGCTCAAGCTAATATGAGCACGGTGACGGGTCAGCAATTATGTAAGCGATATGGAAACGCTGTTGCCGGTCGATGAAGTATTTGGATGGCCAATGAGGCAGGTTTGGGTTTCTCGTTGGGTGGCGAGAGCGAAAATTGGTTCTTGCGTGGGAAGGCACAGCTGTACCAGAGACGGTTTGTGCGCAGATTTTGGTTCACACGGGTGGTCATACTGTGATGAATCGCATGCTTCCTCTTCCGTGTTGACAGTTGGTGTGCAAGAGAGTGTTTGTTTGCGTGATCGACTCGTGTTTTCTGCTGTCTGTACGCAATTGCTTCGCTTCTGCTAGAGGTGCGACGGCCGATTGAACGAATGTGCGTGCATTAGAAGCTCCTTTCGCCAGGGCGTGGTCATTCGTGCGGACTGTAAGTCATGCGCGCAGAACAGCTTTTTTCCATAGTGGATACGCTGTGCCTGAACCTTCTTGTAGCTTGATGGCGCAATGAGTCTAATTTTGATAGATGTCGAATTGTCTCCATCAAGGGTTGGACGGGAAGGACTGCCGAACCATGGTACACTTGACAAGCTTACTTTGTCTTTCGGTTTCTTTGCTTTTGAAGTTTTGATCGTTGTATATTTCGCAGATGCGGTGGTTCTTTCTATGCGAGATATGAGTATAGTGATGACTTGCTGTCTCGGATATGGACAGGTCACTGTGTAAAGAACTTTCCCCGTCCATATCGAATGGGATTTTGGCGAAGTTTGTTCGAGGCATGTGACCGCACAGCATTGCGGCAGCTCTTGAGGTCGGTGCGCTGCCGCCTATTGATGAGGCTGATTACATAATGCTTCACGTAGAAATGTCAGGCTTAGCGTCCCAGCCATCGACAATTCCGAGAGGAGTTGTATTGACGATGGTTAGTTGCAAATGGCTGCGTAAACATCGAAGAAGTCGAAGATTCACTAGCGCGATCGAGCGTCAGCGGGGAGGGTCGTCCCGTGTGGTCCCAACTGATTTCCGATTTCCGATCCAAGCTTGCACGAGTCGGTGGTCTCGTGTACGACTTCATCCCCGACCCCTAACATAATGCACTAACACCTCCAGGCAAGCCCTTGACTTTCTCTGACATCTAGAGACCGCAGTCTATACCTGCTGTGAAGGTGAGGTTGCTCCCATGTTGTACCCACGCTTGAGCCTCCGCAATATGGGGCGTGATCGGCGGCACGCGAGTACTTCATTGCACGTGTGGCCCAGTAAGAATCTCAGCAATGGCGATCTGCGAAGTCTCTTAGTAAGGCGTCAACTTCTTTGATCCTACGTTTAAGGCTGCTCAAGACACTGTCGTCCAATCGCGCAAACACCCCTCCGACCTGTCGACCGAACGAGAGCATGACTAAACATGTTCGCGAAGCTGTTCTGTTGATCCGGCTGTTTTCGTAGCTCTTGGATTGGTTTCCCGGACACTATGAGCCACGAATCGTCTGCTCAGACGTCTGGACGCTCGTGTATTACCACAAAAAATGCTTGGGAAAGGCGAGCTTAAAGCTATTGTGAAAATCTAGACACGCCTCGAACTTCGGTAGCATCGCATGCCGCTGTTCCCTCTGTTGTTTAAAGACGCAAGTGTTTTCGCGATCGCATCGCGTTTGTTCTTCTTCCTTTACCCACTTCTTCGCTCTCTTCCAACGCTCTCAGGCCTGCAAATCCCATCCTGTGTGGCTTTCCCCTTTAATTTATACGATCATACTCCCAACCTGCTTACTCACACACATCGTCACCATGAGCACTTTCACATCTGTCAACGGTGGCACCCCGACTGGTCGCGAAGTCTCTGTGTCTACCGTCGCCAGCAACGAGGCTGAGTCCGGCGGCTCCTCCAACGCGAGTCTGGCTTATGAGAGTAGTGCCACCAGAGACACTACTTTCTCTGTGGAGCCCAAAGACGACGACGATGACGTTGAGATGGCAGACAACACCGTCGAAGCATCTCCGGCTCCCACCAAGGCCAAGAGAAAGTCTCCAACGAAGAACACGGAGGCCGCAAACGGAGGAAAGAGATGGCCGGCGGACCAGGTGAGCTTCCATCTCTGACGACTAACGAATGCAAAGCTGACTGTAGAACTAGCTGAGAAGATTGTGGCGTCACCGTCGTGTTGTTCCCCCGGGTTCTGATGCAACTGCGTATAAAATCATCGGGGAGCAGATCGGCAGGACTCCTGTGTCTTGTCGAATCAAGATCCTGCATCTGACCAGAGCTATCGATTCGAGACTGATCTCACAGGAAGATGCCCTCAATGGCAAGCCCCTGCCCAAAGAGGAGCTAGTTATGGCGGCGCTGTCCAAAGCGGAAGAGGTCGCCGACGATCTTCTGCCTGTTGAGAAGAAGCCTGTGAAACAGAAGCAGCAAAAGGCCGACGCTCGTCGTCAAGGTGCCGCTCCCAAGAGCAAACGCTCCCCCTCACTGGATGACGCGCTCGATGGCAAGCCCCTACTCAAAGAGGAGCCATCCGAAGCAGAGGAGGTCGCTGAGAAGCCCCTGCGTGTTCAGAAGAAGCCTGTGACAAAGAAGCAGAAATATCGTCGTCGAGCTGCTGCTTCGGAGAGCAAACGCTCCTCATCGCCAGTGCCTCAGGAGAACCTTTCCGACTTCGAGTCCGAGGAGACCGTGGTTTGCGCCATTTGCGCCGCTTGTGCCACTTGCCGGGAAGCTGCTGTTCGCGGTGCTTTCACGCCCAGGCCCCGTTCGTCGCCGGTGCTTCAGAAGCCCCTTCCTGATTTCTCGACCCTGTTCCCTGCCCCTGTGACTGGTGAGGCTCGCCTTGTTCAGTTCCGGTCGTCCAGCGGCCACAGAGTCGAAGTTGTCGAGGACAGCAACTCTGAGCCTGCTTCGCCCAAGCAAGAAGCGTCGTAAGTGCGTCCTCCATTTGCACATTTGGCCGTCACCACCAGCACTGGTAAAGTTTGATCTCGAGGACTCTGACGAGATGCCCACGCAAGAGGTATCTCTATGTGTATCAATGCTCACGGCAGAAGATATCCTGTCTCCGCATCATCAGTGCTGATGCCATCGCCACTTTTCTCACAGCAATAACCTCTTAGAGTACAGAACACTAACAATTGCGTAGCGTGGAAGACCCTGTCGAGGCTGAGAGCAAAGGGCGGGACGCTGCCTGTACTCTTGTTGGCATGTCGCAGGGCGAATTTGTGCAGGGTCGCCCTGAAACTCGCCCGGAGCCCAGCATCGCGCTCTACATCGAGGATGAGAGCACATTCTGCACTCGCCACGCCGATTCCCTTGTTCTTGATACGATACACAATCTTGTATTACCGCCTTTGGATCTGATGGGTTGGTCTATCACGAGATCTGCCTGCACCACAACGACAAGATGGTACGAAAAACGGCAGACGATACATGGACTAATTATCAGGGTACGCTGATATGCGATTCACCCCCAGGCGGATATTTGGAGGCTTCTGTAAATAGCCGGTTATGGTCTTGCCCTCTGAGTGGAGCTTGAGGGGATGCAGAACCCTTCACACAAGCACACTCAGGGCGAACACAAGGCTTGTTACGTAGTTCAATACGTGAATAGATGCAATACCCTTCCAAAATTTCCCATCTTCATCTGAACTCACAGAGAGCAATCTTGACTAAGATCTAGATGGACAATTGATCATCTGTCAAAGCTATCTTCTATCTTGCCGGTGTATTGTAGGCTGCCGAAGAATTGCAACGGATTTCGCCTTGCATCCGGTGGTTGACTACGTTATGTAATTCCCCACTTGTGCCTGGAGATGGCGCCATTTGGCGTGCCACAGGTGCGCCGCTGAGTCCCACCCGCTTCTTAATATAACCCAGTCGTGCAGATCGTATTCCGCTATACGTAGCGACGGCTCAATGCCTGGTCCGCCTTATGGTCTCCTCTCTATGGTCTCGTCTCGAATGTCGACTTTTGGCGAGAATTAGAATCCAGGTGCAGAGGCTGAAGGGCTTTTTCGCCAAGCTTCCTCAGAATGTAACCTAATCTATTATACGAAGGGTATACCATCGCTTCTGGTTTTCGCCCGGCTCCATCAGGCCCATCACTAGCCAAAAGCGGATCGATACGGAATAGTTACTCAAACCCTAGGTGCCTAGACACCAGAGCACGCAGGCAATATTGTATATGCCTCCACAATGATGATTTTTTGCGGCACGTACTTATAGATTGCTCATTTCACGACTGCTTCTGTCTGTTGTTTCCTCATTACACTCCTGTACCATTCCTACCACAGACTACAATGGCTAGACTAGTCCTGTTCGCCGCTGCTCTCTCAGGGTTATGTGCTTCCGCCAGCCCATTGATCAAGAAGGATGACGGCAACGGCGCTTGCTTTAATGCTACCATTCGAAAAGAGTACCTGCTCCAAATCACCACCTATCAACCATACGACCCATACGATCCAGCGACCAGCAACGTCAACCAAGTACGACTTAACATTGCGGATCCAACGAACCAGAACCAGAATGCTATTGACTGCACTGATGCCATCTGGAATTCGACATCCCAACCCTTGCCCTCGGACTACCTGACGTGCAGTGACCCAACTATCTCATATAAATTGACATCGTGGACGAACAACAGCACTTTCAGTCTTATCATCAATCAAACCTTCGTTCAGGGCTCCTTCAGCGAAACAGTCCTTGCGTCTTACAATGCCACCAAGAAAGACCTGAATGGCTATGGTTGTTATGCTAAGGGATGCAGCGCATATTACCAAAATGTTCGTACCCATTCATTTCACGTCACATGTACGCAAACCACTGACACGCTTATAGGGCGGCCAAGGGCATGCGGTCGTGTACGAAGTCCAGCAGAACGGTCCACCATCAACCACCTTCCCTGACCAGTGTCCACCCGCTCCTCTGCCTACGCCCTCCAACTGGCCAATCAGGTACGGCTCTCTTGGCCCAGCAAATCCCGCGGACGCTTCTGTGGCAAGCTCCATCGGCTTCGATTTGTTGACCAACGCCCAAAATGGCTACCGCGTTGTCTGCGATGGACCTGCGTGGGATTCGACAGCACAGTCAGCTCAGCCAGCGGACTGGTATCCTTGCCCGTACATAAGCTACATCCCAGGAGACTGGTCTTTCCGCGTCGAGTCGTACACGGATTACCAGACGTTCAACCTAGGCATTAAGCAACATATCTGCAACGAGGTCCAGTGCCAGGACAATCTGGCTTACGCTAACCTGACCGCCGCTACTATCGATCCGGACTACAGCGGCTGCGATGACCAAAAGTGCACCGCATCTTCTGCGTTCAAGACTATCAATGCGCCAATCTACGCCATTACGAACGAGACGACTGTCTCGTAATCACAAGCTTGAAAGCTTCCTCCGCCGTGAATGTGACGATTCGAAGTGGGTTCGGAATACAGCTATGATAGAAACAAAGTATGTGATTCGAAATATTGCATATAAGAACCATCTCGGTGACACGAGCTGGTCAACATTCTTGAGCTACTAGTCGTGAATCGAAAGCAGCGAGATGATGCTTCAAGACCGTGATCGGAAGAACATTGAATGAGTCCTGGATGCCAATCAGTCCCTCCATAGGTGGCGTGACGAGCGTAGCGTTGTTCAAGAATGTGAGTCGATGGTCGATGCACAGGTCTTGTATATCCGCCTGGCGCGGTGAGAATTAAGGTAAAGAACAGACTTACATAAAGTCCTCCGATATCTTATCATCGAATCTTACGGCAAAAGTATTGCGGATAGAGCGGATACAGTCAGCTACGGTACCGCGACAGATGCAGTGGGTGGCACAGCGTCTTGAAACCACCAGAGAGCCATCGGACTACTCAGGCCGACTACCGCAGAGCCCGACATAACCGACCGGCCGACATATCCCAGAGTCGAGCAACAAATGCTGTAGTCGGAAAGCCTGATCGCTCGTAGTATAGACGTTGCGCCGTCGGCGGCGATTCAGTGCTTTGGTGGTATAACATGCCTGATGCAAGCATGTTGACATGGCGATGCGCTCGTTTTCGCGCGCGTCCATCGCAAGATATTGCAATTGATCTATGCAGAATTATTTGTGCTCAATCGTGGTTGTTTGACCGAGAACGAATGTCGGCGATTCTTATCTCCGCAGACCCACTTTCTCCCCTCGTCCAGATCAAACCGTCCCTATCTCTCTTCCTTTGCCTATCTTCACCAATCTACACAGCTGCCGGATCGGGCAATGCGGTCACTGATCTTTCCGCAGATAGCGTCACCACGCGCATACTACTCGCCATGTGGGATGTCTAGCAGTTTGGCGAGAAAGTCTTGTCCTGATAGCACTTCCGGTTACGGACCAATCCAGTGCTTCCCTGGCCAGAAACTGCTGCGGCACTGGAGTTGCCGTCTAGTATGCCAATTCTTGCATCTCCGGCTATGATTCAACAGAGTGAGTCTTTCGGAATGTACACCACAGTCCTAAGTAGCTCTTCTTGCTGCACCATATTACAAACCAAGAGTATATGTGGAGCAGACATCCCCAATCCCATTGACCTATTTTCCTTTGTATTTCCCCTACCTCAAGGTAGTTTGACACGCCATGGCTAAACCATACGAGGAGAAAGACATCGAAGCAACCGCTCGAGCACCCAGCCTCGAAGTCGGAGAGATCAAAGACCTCAAAATCGACAAGAACCAAGATGCAGCACTCGAATTCCTTCGTGGCGGAGGAGATGTTCCGCCAATGTCTGCGGCTGATGAGAAAACACTTCTGCGCAAGATCGATTGGCGCATCATGCCGTTGATGTTTGGTTGTTACACGCTTCGTACGTCTTCGACCTAATGGGAGAAGCCTCAATCACTTCTTACTGACTGTACAACACAGAGTACCTCGACAAGACACTCATTAACTACGCGAACGTCATGGGTCTTCAGGCAGATGCCAACATCACTGGTGCCCAATTTAGTCAGCTTGCCATGATATTTTACGTTTCTTATTTAGCGTGCGAATTTCCGCACGCCTACGGCATGCAAATGCTGCCAACCGCGAAGTATCTGGGAGCTATGGTCGCTCTTGTAAGTCAGCCTTGTTTAGCAGATATCCGAGCTGCAAGTTCCCCGTACTTACTACGAGAGTGACTGACCGGTGCAACTACACAGTGGGGAATAATCGTTGTTTGCACGTCGGCCGCGAAGAATTGGGCTGGTCTGGTGACAACGAGAGTTCTTTTGGGAGTGTTCGAAAGCGCTGTAGCGCCATCACTGATGCTTATTACTACCATGTGGTATAAGGTAAGTCGCGTGCAAGTATCATCGGCTACGGATGATGTCTCCCTTCAAAAGCATCCCCCCAGAAGTTTCAACCCTTGCTAACACCATCACAGCGATCGGAACAGCCTTGGAGGGTCGGATTGTGGTACTGTGGCGTCGGAGTGGGCACGATAATCGGCTCCCTCATGAGTTTCGGGTTCCAGCATTACCAAAGCGACGCCTTCACCAGCTGGCAAATCCTATTTCTAGTCGTCGGTTTGATCACCGTCAGCGTGGGAATAGCCGTGTTGTTCTTCCTCCCTGACAGCCCCATGCGCTGCAAGTTCCTGTCACGCGAAGAAAAACTTTGGACGATCGAGCGACTCCGAGAGAACCAGACTGGAATCGAAAACAAGACTGTAAAGCTCGACCAGATCCTCGAATGTTTCATGGACCCACAAACCTGGCTTCTATCTCTGATCATGATCACGGCGAATGTGCCAAATGGTGCGGTTTCGTCTTTCCAGGCTACCATCATCCGCGGCTTCGGCTACAACAGCAAGCAGACTGCCCTCCTGCAGCTCCCATCAGGAGCAGTATCCATCGTCTCCGTGCTCACAGCCACCTACCTAGCCGGCCGCTGGCAGCAGCGAGGTCTCAACATCGTCTTCCAACTCCTGCCAGGAATCCTTGGAGGCTGCCTCTTAGCATTCCTGCCAAACAACGACAAATACAAAGTCGGCCTTCTGATCGGCAATTATCTCACCAACTGCATTGGAACGACAATTCCTCTGGTCTACAGCTGGGTCGGCGCCAATTACGCCGGCCACACGAAAAAGGTAGCCTCAACTCACACAGCGCTCTCCCTCTCCATCCACAAGTCCATGCTGACACTCACAGACAACCATGAACGCCGTCCTCCTCATCTCCTTCTGCCTAGGCAACATCGTCGGACCCTTGACATTCACTCAGGAAAGCGCGCCGAACTACATCCCCGCCAAGATCGTGATCATTGTGACCTGCTCTGTCGCCGTGGTGTTGACGCTTGTGCTGAGATTCTACTACATGTGGGAGAACAAGCGACGCGACAAATTGGTTGCTCAGGGCGAGCTGGGCCATCAGGCCGATATTGAGTTTGCGGATGTGACGGATAAGAAGAACAAGGAGTTCAGGTATAGGTTGTAGAGCGGTATGATTGATCGCGATATACACGACTCTGCTTCTACACAGGAATCATCATGCCATCTCCCACGACTTACACGGATTTAGAATGTTCCTGAGATAGGATTTTTTGGGTATGCCTAGTAGTTGGCCGAGTCAGTAATTTATATGAAGTATGTTCGTTCCAACAACTGCGCTAGATGGCATTAGCAGAGTACTCAAATACATGAATCGGAGTCCTAGGCTAGCACAAAGCAATACAGCACACGACAAGTGATGCAGACGTTACGTTCTTGGTCAAGCAGATTTGTTGATTGTTGTATTAATTTACAGCGAAGCAAAAGCAATGGCAAAAAGCAGCGCTATCCAGAAAATTTCGCTTGCGCGTATGCATCTCATCATATCCAATTCGTTAACTGGGTAAACAATTGTTCATCATCATCGTGATCATGTCGTAATCGCAGAGATCGAGGAGCACCAAAAGCTTGGTACAACCGTGCCAATGAGGAATTGCACTCAAGCATCATGCACGATCCGCATGCCAATCTGGTCTTTGAGCTCGGCTCTCCTCTTCTCTCGTGCTGCATCTTCTTTCGTCTCACGCCTCTTCCTCATCTTGTCTTTGATGGGCTTGAAGCCGACGTATTGTAGCCTGGTGCGCGTGCCAGGGATTGAGAATATTCGTCCGTCGCCTGAGGCGTGTGAAGCCACCGAGTCCATGGAGGCGACACGGCGAACTGTTTGCTTGGGTGCTGAACCAGAGCCGTTGCTAGAGGGAGGCTCGATGTATGGTCTTCGCTTGTTTGTGCCGTGTCGATCAACGCCCAGGCTGTTACCAAGTAGGAAGCCGCCGCTGCCACGGAAGCCGGGCATTCGCACGCTCATGTTACGTGGGAACTTGGCGCGTGGGTGCTCGGATGTGTCACCTCCAGCCGGAAGACGCTCGAACGGATCTTCGGGGTCAGAATAGTACTCATCGTCATCATCATCGTTATCCCAGAAACTGTTTGGCACCCAATTTGGGTGGAGTCTCTCGTCACGTTTCTCGGATGCTGTTGGAGACGGCCGAATGTTATGGCTGCGAGTTACCGTGGTACGGCCAAGCAGAGGGCGCACGACGACATCGCTGTATCGTCTTGCTCGTTTTACCAACGAGCCTCGTCGCTGAGGTGTGCTTGGAACTTCTTCTTCTTTAACGGGAACCAACTCTTTTTCGTCGTCTTCGTGTGAAGGTGTGGCGGGTATGAAGTTGATCACTGGTGGCATGGGCGCTGCACGCGGGTTCGTGAGTGGACTTTCGACCGTGTGTATACTCTTGCCATTGACTGCAATTGCAGGGGTGTCTCGCACTGGCGACTCCGGGAAAAGTGGTGGCGCGCGCATGCCTTCATCGTCATTGACGAGGCGGTTACGTCCGGCGGTCTTACCTAGTGGATGCCTCGCATCTTGGTCTTTTTGTTCGGCCTTCGAGCGGTGCTGAACGACAAGCAGACTGTTATTGCTGTGTGGGTATAATGCCACGTTCTGTGCCTCACAAACTTCCATCTCCGTGCGATCAGAAACAGCACTGACTGAAAATGGTGTGCCCTGGCTGCGATCGCGATTGTGCGTCTCGAATCCCAGAAGATGGGGGGAAGTAAAAGTCGTGGTCTCAATGATTGTGCTGGCAGGCTTCTGCTCCGGTACATGCTCGTCTGAGGTGTGTGTGTTCTCTATTCTGTATTCCCTTGATGATCGCCTCAGCGCATGCGTACGGCGGCGATCGCCCTTTTTGAATTCGAGGGAGGTCGGACTTGCTTGACTCGTCTTGGAATCCAGGCTTATAGGTAGTGACGAATGCCTGAGCCTCGGTGGCTCTTTGGTAGTCGGGAGTGCCTCTTGCCGTGGCTTTGGGGGTTCTTTCATGCGTGAGAGCACCGGTGAGGTATCGCTGGACTGCAGAGGACGGCCATTTCCACGAAGAGGCCGCTTTTCGTGGCGTAATGAGTGCGAACCGGACACTGAGCGGGCATTGTGCGGGCTCTCAGGGCTAGCTGTCCGAGGAACTTGAGCTTTCTGCGGCGTCGGCGCTTTCTTGGAGCGCAAAGAGTGTTCGCGTCTAGGAGCACTGCTTGGCTTGTATGCGCTGTTGTTGTCGCTGATGCTGCGCAGAGATTGGCGCTTCGTGACATGGCGCAGGTGGTGGTTGCGCGCCTCATCGGTCGGGATAACTACAGCCTCCACGGCTTGGCCATTCTTTATAGCATCGAAGCGGTCCATGTTCGCCTGCTGGATGTGTTTGTATACCAAATCATTCGAGTTGCGCGGTGGTGTGGCCAGGAATTCTGCAGGGATGTCGGGCGAAGCCAGTGTCCCGGCATGCTGGCGCAACCACCTCATCTTCTGGATATCACGTGCCTCGCGTGGAGATGCGCCTTCCTTGCTGGGCGTGCCGTCTGCGTCTGCAGCTACCGCTCTCTGCCTTCGCTTCTGCGCACTCACGCTGGGCGAGGGTGTATCGTCGCTGCGCTGGCAGCTGCTTTCGTTCGAGCCGCGCTTGAGAAGGCCTTGCTCGGCCACTACTGCACTTGATTTCGCGAACGGCGGGTTGTTCATGCCCTTGGGAGGCTGTGGAGGAACACTTCCTACTCTTCTGCCGTGCCCACTGAGAGCGGGACTTGATCGAGCGGCGTCTTCGTGTTGTCCTGAAGCTAGATACGAGACTTGGTTCTCCCAGTCGTGTCCAGCTTCTTTGTCGTGGTCATGACCATCTTGACCTTCGTCGTCGTCCTCGGCCTCGTCCTCGTCGTCGTCATCATCGTCGTCATCATCGTCGTCCTCATCTTCGTCTTCATCTTTGTCGTCGTGGTCAGGGTCCTTTTCGACACTCGCGATGACTTGCTCTTCATGTCCATCTTCTTCTTCTTCTTCATCAGACGATTCTGAATCTTCATCATCCTCTTCGGAACTGCTCTCGCTATCGCTGTGCGCGTATGAAACGCTGCCGTTCAGGCGGCCAGTTTGAGAAGCCTTCTGTCGGTCGCTAGGGCTCTCGGTGTCATGCCGATATCTCTTCGAGCGCACGATGTTGCGACTGGAGCCTGTGCTCGGTGATGTTTCAGTATCCAGGTATTGCTTTGGGCGCACGAATTTGTCGCTCGAGCCTGTACTGGGAGAGCTCGCGGGGCCGAGCGGTGTGTGTAGTCTCTGCGCGCTTCTGCTCGACGTCGTACTGGGCGTATTGCGAAATGCTCCAGGTATGTCGCGCCACGGCTCTTCATCAACTGCTTCATCCTTCCCATTGGGCAGAGACTCGTCCTCGCTCGAGCTCTCATCTGCCACCTGACTTCCCGCCTCGTACACCAGGGCCAGAAACTCGTGCGACAGCTCTTCCCTCGCAGTCCGGAACGATTCTGCCCTAGAGCTGGGATCCCGGCTCAGCAAAGGCCTGGGAGGCTGTAGGACCATTCCCGGAGGCGTGTTGTCCGGCGTCAGCAATTGCTGAAGCGTCTGCATCGGGGGCGTCTGAAGTCGATTCTTATTTGCATTGCTATAGTCCTCTTCCGGTGGCGTGGGCGGGAGAAGCATGTCTCGCAGAGTCGAATCGGGTCGGGTAAGATCGTCCTTCGTTGCCGCCATGGGCAACAGGCGCTATGACAAGGTCATCTAAATGATAGCCCTAAGGTACCTATAGCGTGGAATACGAAGGGGAAAGGAGTTTGCGCATCTGGGGGGACGGATCATGCAAGAACAAGAGTCGCGGGCTGCGAGCTGCGCGATACCTAGGCCCTTGGCGGATTAGCCTTCGGCAGCTGGCCATAATTGTGGGATGTCGCATGGTTGTATGGCATGCTTTAGCGGGTTTTAGTCTAGTTTCACGGCAGTCTGGGTGAGACCAATAATTGATCATTGTGAACCACAGGACACTAAACGTCGACAACGCATCGTTGGAACGTTCGGGCTGCTGGACATGGTGAAGTTATATATCTCGGCTACAGTATCAGAGGTAGGGGTAGGTAGGAGACGTGGGATGTGGGATGCGAGTTTAGGTAGTCCAGCTTGAGTTTGTATGCGATATCTTTGACCATTGTACTGCTACCGTCAGATACACACGCCGAGAGGACGATGTTAGCCGCTGATATACTGTCAAAGGTGTTCGAGTGGCCTGGAACAGTGACTGGTAAGGTAAGATGGTATCAGGTCTGGACCTTGTCAAGCGTTTTCTGCATGGAGATAGGCGGTATGCACAATCTTGACGACTGGCTCCGACAGCGCAGTGCAAGATTGGCACGAATGCAATACAGCCTGTATCCTGGTAACATGCCAACGGCAATCAGTAGCTAGGCACGTTCAGGCCACTGTATCACCATAACAAGTAATAGCGTCTCCTAGCATTGGGCAAAGCACCGTCGACACGAATCATTCACTACCGTTGACCAAGCCCAATGCGGAAGCTGCGATTCAGTCCCAGTAGTTTATTCCACAGCTCCTCACATCGATCGCCCGCAACCAGATGCTCCTCCGTAATGACATCAGGAGACATGCGCGTGGGCCGTAGGAGGTAGGGCACCTCAAATCATCGCACGCGTAATCACGTTTCACTTCCAGCCCATTGTCCGACACGCTGTTTCGATTGCGCTCTTTGTACCAGGAGCTCCCATGAGGTGCCACGACTGCCTCGAAAGTTCTGCAGAAGGAGGTCCACGTCTCCGTCTCACACCGATGCGAAACGAAATCCCACTACGGCATGCAATTGCTGTACGAGCAAGCGCTTGGCCGAGGCTCCACCTGTTCCTGTTCCGCGTTCCGCGTCCCAATAGCAGGGCGTTTACGTCCACTGGGCTCCTCGTCTTCGGCACACCGCAGTATAAGCGTGTGCGCGTGCTTTCGGTAGTGTACTTACTTCCAGCTCTCCTCGAGCCGTTGTCTGTCATACTACATACGCATACTTCCTGTGCGTGAGCTGGCGTACAGCGTACAGCGATGCTCGTCGTTACAGCTGGAACAACAACCAGTATTATTGCCATTGATATCCCGATGGATCTCCAACACCTTTCGGGTGGGTAGTCTGCTAGTACCAATCAGCATCAACAGCGGGAGCACTCTAGACATGCCGCTGAGATGCGCCCACAGGAGTATCGCGGACTTCTTTGTACTGCTCAAACAATGTTGCGTTGCTTCAAACCATCTATCTTGTCTTGGGAATAACCCAACTCTCCCAGAATCTCGTCTCTATGCTCCCCAAGGAGTGGCGGTCTGGATCTGAGTGCCGCTTTAGTTTTCTCAAATTTGACAGGCGGTCCAATACTCTGCCACAAGCCATTCACCATCGCTTCCCACTCCACGGGCTGGATCATTTCTCGGGCTCGCGTTTGAGGATGTTCAAACGCCTTCTGGATCGTGTTTACGCTTCCGAAAGCGAGTCCCGAACCATCAAGAACTTTAAGCCATTCTTCAGAAGACTTTGCTCTGAACTTCGTATCGAAGATCTCATCCATGAGCGGCCGATGCTCTACTCTTTTGGCATTGGTCGTGAATCTCTCGTCGTCCAAGAGATCGAAGCAGCCTAGTCGTTCACACAGTATGCGGAACTGACGGTCGTTGTTGGCAGCAACCGCCAACCATTGGCCATCTTTGCATTCCCACGTGTTATACGGCACGATGCTAGGATGTGCGGCGCCATAACGCTTCCCCTCTACTCCTCTGTTCAACCAGTTCGCGCCCACGTTTATGAGCAAGCTGATTTGCGTTTCAAACAGCGATGCAGAGATGTGCTGGCCTTGTCCAGTACGGTCTCGGCTGTACAAGGCAGCCATGACAGCGCCATGGGCGTACAGGCCACTTGCCATGTCAGTCATGCCCAATCCTGGCCGCACGGGCGCGCCGTCAGGGTGACCAGTGACGTGCATCAAACCACCCTCTGCTGCCGCAATGGCGTCGTAGCCTGCGCGCTTGCTGTAAGGCCCTGACGCGCCATATCCAGATATCGAAGCGTAGACTAGGCGTGGGTTTATCTTTGACAGCACCTCATACCCAATGCCTAATCGATCTGCTGACCCAGGGACGAAATTCTCTAACACAACGTCTGACGATTTGGCCAGCTCGTAAACGATTTCCAGCGCTTCGGGTTGCTTGAGATCTAAAGTTATACTTCGCTTGTTGCGGTTGACCGATGCGAAGTAGAAACTCATGGGCTCAGAGGTCTCTTTCCAGTCTGCCGCTTCGCCCGCGCCTTGCCACGATCTTGTCTCGTCTCCTTGCAGAGACTCGACTTTAATGACGTCTGCGCCATAGTCGGCGAGGATTTGGCTGCAGAAAGGTCCTGCTAGAATTCGAGTGAAGTCAAGGACACGCACGCCTTCTAACGCTCCAGGTCCAGTACTTGAATGTTTGGAGTCCGAACGTGTTCGTCTGCATGTTTTGTTGTGGCGCAAAGCACAATGTCGGAAGCTTTGAGCGTAGAAAGTTGCAGCCGACGAGGCGCGATGGTGTCCAGAGCGTATCATGTTGGTGCAATATCAACACTGGTTTGACCGACAGCTGCTGCCATTATCTGAGCAAGCCGATTGTCTGGTTGTTATCACTCGCAATCGTTAGGCAGCTCAGTAATTATTAGCATCGATGATGATCTTGCATCTCCATCTCCATCGACCAGGCGGGGTGGCAGCAGCAAGCCGAGGTCGAACTCTGTTTCGTTGCCCACGAGTGTTTTGATCCGTCTTTCATTTGAGGTGACGATGAGATTGCTTTCGCTGAAGCATCTCAAAGGCAGCAATGATGTCTTTGACCTTGGGAAACATTCGGCGGCAGCTTGTACCGCGACCGGCTTTGTCGAAGTCCACATCAAGAATATCACCACAGCTATTCAACCAACCAATACACTCACCGTTTAGATCGCCCAGCTTGCCACAACATCGATCTTTCGTTGCTAAAGCGACCGAATACCTACCTAATTATCCAGACTACACAGAATCACAATCCACAGTTCGAGAAGCGATCGCCAAAATCTGCTCCCGCTTCCCAGAGAAATATTGGCTTGACATCGACAACGCCGCGCGATGGCCTTCGGAGTTCCAAGAAGAAATCGCCAACGCAGGCTGGTTGGGCATCATGATGCCTTCTGAATATGGAGGTAGCGAGCTTGGACTTGCAGAGGCTACGATCATGATGCAAACCATCGCCGAGTCTGGTGGCGGCTACACGGCAAGCAGCAGTGTTCATATGAACATCTTCGGACTGGCACCGGTCGTCAAGTATGGCAACGAAGAACAGAAAGAGCGGTTCTTGAAGCCGTTGATTGCGGGCAAGGAGAGAGCTTGTTTTGCTGTGACGGAGCCTAACACTGGTCTCGATACATTGAAACTGCAATCACTTGCGACCAAGAATGGTGACCATTATGTGCTAAAGGGCAGCAAGATTTGGACCTCGACTGCGCAAGTTGCAGAGAAGATCTTGATCTTAGTGCGAACTACACCTCTTGAAGAGGTAAAGAAGCCAAGCGAAGGCTTGACCCTTTTCTACACAGACCTTGACCGAGATCAAGTGTCAGTCACGGAGATTCAGAAGATGGGAAGAGCAGCAGTAGACACCAACTCCCTATACTTCGACGGGTGGAAAGTGCCAGCCGCAGATCGTATTGGCGCAGAAGGCGACGGCTTCAAACTGATCCTACACGGCATGAATGCCGAGCGCATATTGCTGTCCGGCGAAGCGGTCGGCATTGGGTATGCAGCCCTCCGTCATGCAGCAAATTATGCTCGCGAGCGTGTCGTGTTTGGACGACCTATTGGGCAGAACCAAGCAATCCAGCATCCGCTGGCGGAAGCGTGGTGTAAGCTTGAAAGCACACGACTGATCACCATGCAAGCGGCGAAGATGTGGGACAAAGGCTTTGCTAGCGGGGAGTATGCCAACGCAGTCAAGTATCTCGCCGGTGAGAATGCTTTCATGGCTTGTGAGACTGCTGTTTGTAGCATGGGCGGCATGGGGTATGCGAAGGAGCAAGTGATTCGAACGATTGTTGATGTACCTACGTGAATGCTGACCTATGGCAGATACCACGTCGAGAGATTCCTCAGAGAGGTCATCATTCCTCGTCTGGCACCGATCAGTAGAGAGATGTGTCTGAACTACATATCCGAAAAGGTACTCGATCTGCCGAAGAGCTATTGAAGAGAGCCCACGGCGTCAGATGCTCGCAGGCTGCGGCTCTCCCGGCTGAGCATCGTACGCGATCCTCCCACTGGGCAAGAAGAAAAGCGCGACGCCTTTCCCGCCTCTTGAACGAGGATAGTGATGTGTGCCTGGAGCCAGGGACGTCCAACCTGCTCCTCGCCAATTTTCTCCGACGGGCAATCCTTCCAGTTCAAATGTGTCGTCTATAGGAACAACACAATTGATTTCCCCATATGGATGCTACGTCGTGTCAGTCGCTACTTAAATGGTTCAAGACTTGGTCATGGCTACCTTGTGATACTGTCCGGCGTACACTTCTTTTGAGTCGAAGAAGGCAGTCGTGATGGACATGAACAGCGTCTCGGCAGATGGCAAGGCAATCTGGATTTGCGCCTTTAATGAGCAAGAAGAACTTGTGACGTGCAAAGGGCTTGATCATAACGTACTCTACCACGGCGATATTTGGGCCCATCAAGCTCACCAGAAGCTGCCCAACCTTCATCTATGCCTGTCTTTACCAGATCACAGAAGTCTTCGTAGAAAGCGTTACCGGGGCCATATTCTCGGTTGAGGCGGCCTTCTAGGTCTTTGCCTGGTGTGCTTTCTACGTTTCAGTGCCTACTCGATTCTTGAAACCCGTGTTCAAAATTTCTAACTTACAGATGCTGTACTTCTTTCATGAACTGGCCAACTCTTTCGACAAGTCTTGCCGCTGCAGGGAATGTGGCCAAATCCACTCCGCTCGGAGAACCATCGTATCCACCTGGAGCGTTAGCCATTATTAGTCGGCAGTCAACACTTGAGTGTAGTAGAATGAGATCTAATGACTGAGGTTGCTGATGTTCGAAGCTCCCGGCAAAGTATCTTAAATCATGGTTCGTAAAAGAGGGGTTCTTCCGAGCGGAAGAGCATGTCGGCATCTCAGCTGGTTTCATAGTGTAACACAACACACATACACACGTCAGCTTATGTTTTCACGAGCTGCACGCTATTCTCAAAAGTGATTTTCGCAAAGGAAGACATATGTCCAGAGAGAAGAAGTCGCCGATTTGTATGTACGAATGCATTGCTCGGCTTGTCTATTCACGGTTCGGTCTGAAGAATCTATTTGTAATTATTCTCTTGGAGCCTTTTCAATGGGCACCGATGACACTATTCTCAGCGTACTGTCCATATGTCTTCGCGGAAAACCTTCGAAGGCTTTTACCCTTCCACATGAACAGTAGGAAAGTCCCCATGCAGACGATGGACACAAATCCTGCGGTAATGAAACAGTCTTGCAAGCCCATTCCAGTATACCATGGCGTAATTGCATAGCTCAGTGCGAATCCGATAGTGTTTCGGATCACCATAACCGAAGCCATTGACTCACCGCCGATTTGCGGGAAGCAGTCGATGGCATATGCAATTGCAACGGAGCCCCCTACAACGAGACCGAAGACTAGCATGCCGAGTCCGAATGCCAAACCAGCCCAGTGCACACCATGGTCTGCCCCAACGCCCTAGCGGAATGTCAGTATGCCCTGCTCAAACCAACCAGTCATGATATGCAACTCACCCATGTAATGAGACCGGCCGCAGAGAAGAGACCTGCTATAGCCAAAGGCCACAGACGTTGCTCTGGCTCTCTGATCCCTCCGTTGCGTCTTGTCAGATACAGCGCCAGTTTATCGGCTGCAACACCAGCCCAGAGGCATCCAAACACGGCGCCAACCATGGGTCCGGCGTAAATGCAGCCGATGTAAGCTGAGCGCCACTCATATGGAGGCGCGCTCAAGACCGGACTGGCGGTACCATTCAGGACTTGATACCAGCTAAGGTTTATCCCGTAGATGAATCCAGCCCAGGCGACGTTGGGGAATTTTACGATAATCACCAGGGGTCGTGCCATCATATAGAACATCTGTCTGACGGAAGGCCGGCCGGATAAACGCCTGAACGGCATCACCTTGCTGGCAAAGGAACGAGGGACCGTTGCTTTTCCAACAGCTGGATCCTCGTCGTCGCCATTGGAAGGTGTGGGTGCTTCGGGATCCTTAGGACCGACAGGTTCTGCTTTTACGTCCACTTTCTCCACACCATGAGATGCCGGCTGTGTGCCATCAGTCATGTGGCGAAAGTACATCGTCTCCTCCATGAAGAAGAAGAGTACGACAAATGAGACAGCCGCGACTATGGCGCCAAAGTTCATCGTCCATCGCCAGCCGATAGCATCGTTAAGCCATCCCGCAATGAGCGGCGCGATGAAGTTGGACTCGAACAACGTTAGCACATAAGCACTCATCCAGGTTCCTCTCTCGTGTGTAAAGCAGAACCTGTCGGTCC
>Ga0181465_100224_pt1 | contig 19647 bp, 15 predicted proteins | sample InSIn3gowninarea_FD_119076 | JGI IMG/M metagenome (GOLD analysis project Ga0181465, IMG submission 119076) | Clean room microbial communities from NASA Spacecraft Assembly Facility at Jet Propulsion Laboratory, Pasadena, California, USA -... ... | reverse complement strand
CACTTTCGTTGATATGGTCATGTCGCAAGACGAGGAGGAGGCCAAGTTTGTGCTTGTCAAGGACCCCAACAAGCCCACCATTCGCCTGTACAACGTTCCTCGCGACACCTTTGAGGAGGAAGAGGAGATGGCTGGTATTGACGAGGAGTAAGCTATTTCATGAGGATGAATACGGAACATGTGGTGTGCCTAGGGATAGATGGGGATTGGCATGTTCGAGAGTACAGAAAAAGCGAATGTTATACTTTTTACGACTTCAACACTTGTTCAATCTTCCCAGCTCTTGATCATATTCGATCTGCGTTCAATGTTATCGATTGTTGTTGTTCAGAGACAAAGAAGAAAATGGGCTGAAAGCGGAGTGGAGACGGGGCCCAGCTTGGCAGAGGGCGGACGGTCGTCATCGTTCATGTGAAAGGGACCTGCAGGCAGTTAATTCCACGTCTTGGTATTCTAGACCTTTTGTCAAACTACCTAGCATCTACATATATCGCTACAACAAGATGGTCTTGCAAAGCCATGGCCCAGTGTCATTCACAAAGACAACGCTGTCATACCCCGTGTATGCAGCCGAATTCGACCCCTACAACCGTGGCTTTCTCGTTGTAGGCGGCGGCGGTGGTCAAGGTCGCAGCGGTGTCGCAAACAAGATTGTAAGCTGCATGAGAAGCCTCTGCAGTCACATGCCTGATGCTGATATGTATAACAGACGCTACTAGACGCAAGCAAACGCTCGGCTCTGGACACGGCGGCCGAAATCGAGCTCTCGAGCGAAGAAGATTCCATCACATCGCTGGCCACACTGGCCTCTAAGGACGGTCTCATCACGCTAGCTGGCATCAACTCCTCAGAGGCCGATCAGAAGGCTGCCAAGAACGAACATCTGCGTACTTTCGACATCAGATACCCCAAGAAGAAGCAGCCCTCGGACGAGAAACAAGACAGCGAAGCTCAAGATGCATCTATCTCATTTGTTGGAAAGGCATCGCTCTTTCAACCGGCAACAGGCCCCAAGCCAGAAACATACCAGCGTGTCTTGCGACTCTCGCCCACCTACAAGCGCGACTCGCCAAACAAGCGTATTGGAGCCGTTGCGACTGGCCTAGCCAAGCGTTCTGAGATTGTCGTCTTCGATGCCACAAAAACACCTACAACCGATGCTGAGATTATCGCTCGTATCCCTATGCGCGACAATGCCGAAGCTGCCGATCTGGATATCACCGAGCTGGAGACCAACACCTTTTCCATCACCTGGGCTACCGATTACGATGTCTACGAACAGACGGTCATGTATAACTTTGACACAAAGAAGGCCTCCTTTTCTCCTCCAAACCCGCGCAAAGTCTACTCCATGCCTAAGCCTGAGGACGCTCGCAAGCCTGCGCGTCCCAAGTACCGTGCTATCAGATGGTTGGGTAATGAAGACGTCCTGCTTTTGAGCAACCTGCCCAACCGCACAGGTGCCGAGTTGAGCATTGTTCATCTTTACCCATCAGGTCCGGCATTGATGGTCAAGAACAAGGCATTGCCCAGTCATGTCAAGCAAGCTGTCGGCCTCGACGTCTGCAGTTTGGACTCGGATAAGGCTGGAAACAAGCAAGTCGTTGTTGCCATCGCCGGTCACGACATCTCCATCCCTATCTATACTCTGGACTACAAGGCCAACACCCACACCTTTGCCAAGTTCAAGCGCTTCACCACTCTTCACGACGTACATCCGCTGCAGATGACTTGTCTTCGCTTTTCTCCATTCCACAGCCCTGTTCGCGCCCCACCACCGGAGCAGGACAAAAAAGGCAATGCCCTGCCCATCAAAAACCCAGTTCACCCCGGTCCTCAATACATCAAGCTTTGCAGCACCAGTATGGGCAACACCGTCGTCGTAGACACTTTCGCTCTTGTGCCATCAGAGCCTGCAGACCGCTTGAGCCGTTATGTTCTCCTACACCCTTCCGACGAGCGTCGCCAACATATGACTTACGGTGTTCTCATCGGATTCGCCGTTCTGATTTTCGCCGTTCTGCTCCAATCTATGTACTCGACCGATCCTTTCGCTCCTGGTCTCGCCGACTTCATTCCTCTGCCAGCATCATGGCAGCGCACTCTTGCGCATCCTGCAAACATTGCTGACAGTATGGGTCGCAAGGGCTGGGAACCCATCGTTGATGCCGCGTCTTCTGCGTCATCTGTTGCATCATCCGTCACCTCCGCCGTCCCCTCTGCGGCTTCCTCGGTCATGGCCGCTCCTGTTGTCAAGATCGCCGATTTGATCAACATGCACTTTGCACTCCCTGGCGGCTCAAATCCCGAGGACAAAGCCGTCATCGTTCGTGACGAAGGCGAAGGCAGGAATTTGGCACTTAGTATGTGGGATGAGAAGGAGTATCTGAAACAAGACGAGAAAGCTAGACATTGGCATGAGCTAAATGATGAAGAGCAAAACGTTTGGAGGAAGAGGTTGATCGATGCTGGACACTGGACTGTTGAGGAGGGAGAGACTATCCTCAAGGGCGTTGTGTTTAGCAGTTGGGCTGGGTTTGTGGGGAGGGTTGCTGGAGAGGTGATTAGAGAGCTCTGAGTAAGTTAGACTTGTTGGACATGGCATGTGGTGATTGTAGATGTGTAGGTATGTCTGTATTGCTTCTCATCCCTAGAAATCAGTCTCACACCTAGAATGGGATTTGTCTAGTATTCGCTAGGCTCATCTGGCAGGCCTCTCCGTGCATTGTCTTACATGCTTTACTTTCAATGATTGGCAATATGATTGCTGTTCGCTCTCATCTGGGCCTGTCTCACACGGCGTGTCATTCTGGAATCTTATAGACGGATCTAGCTGGAGACTGCTTGTTTCCGTGGAAGCGGACGAAGCAAGCTATAAAGCAAGAGCCTCTCTCAGCTACAGATGACCATGATTTTGCCTCATCAGTCATACCCATCACCAAGATGAGCACAAACGCGCCTCCCAGATTCGACCTTCTGAACAATCTACCTCGTGAGATCCGCGACATGATCTTTGGATACATGGTCCAGAACACACTTAACCGTCATGTGCCCCAACCCAATGGATTTCGCATCCACACAATGAGATCGCATCTCATCACGTCACCTTGGTTTACACTAAACAAGCAACACTGCGTCGAGTACCTGAAAGTGTTTCTCAGAAGCGCAGAGATGGTTGCGGAAATCAGAGATCCATGGGTCAAGACTTGTCAACAAGACATTGATTTTGCGCCAAACCCAATCCAACTCGAGGATTCCCTGCAACTGATCAACCGTCGTTTTTGCGATTGCTGCTCGTGATACTGGCACCAAAGCACCCCGAGAGGCACTTTTCCCATACACCAAAGGGATCTGCTTCAGCTTTTACTACTATGGCGACTTCTTCAAGATCGGCTTTGGAAAATGGGATTCCCGGAAATATCCATCCAAAGACTGTTTCGTCAAGCCTGCGAAAGAATTGAGACGGTACTATGGAGAGTTCAACATTCCCTCTGGCAGACTATCCATTTACATCTGGTATGGAGATCCTTCCGAGTCTATCTTGGCATGTCTCCAAACACTGGATAAAATCCGTCACTCTGTTGAATCTCCACCTTCACTGCACGCCAGAATCTTTGTCAACGATTATGATGCTTCGGTTCTTACTATCGACAGCGAACTTGACGTCTTGAGGAAAGCCTTTTGGAAAGATCATTGACAAGATGCGTATCAGATACCCGGGTCCTGATCAACTAGCACAAATTCTGGGACTGGAGACTATGTTTGAAAACGATGTGGTGCGGCTTAGAAGCCACCACCTACAAGTCATCACTGAAACTACAAACTTCTGGAAGGCAAGGGATGGCTGGTACGACTTGGATGATATGTTCAGGATTGCTGAGTGTTGGGCTTCGGGAGTGGATGATTGATCGATGTGACGAATTGTTGGTAATTGGTGCTTGTGTTCATCTGGTTGCTTGATTGAAGGATGTCAAATACACCTTCACTCTCGCAAAGTCTTTCATCGAGGCATCACGTTGTTTAGCAGTTGAAACAACTCTTTGTCTAATAAGGCTAGTAAGCAGCGAGAGGAGATGAATGACAATTCATTAGTGTACACTATACCCGCCTTGCATCGTATCTACCATGTATCCTTGCTTCATCATGCCGATGCATCATCAAATCCCAATCAGCTCCTCTCATGTCTCGAACTTCAAATTCATGCCTCATTACACCTCTCTTCCTTTACAGTTGCCCCCCCCGAATCGTTCACAAGCAATACTCACTTGGCAGCAAACCGACTCTTCGCCCTCAACCTCTCACCGTAGAAGAACAAGACGAAAATACCTCCAATACACAATGTCGTCAGTCCAGCAAGCAAACTCACACCACCACCAACCCCCAAACCCTTGAACATGGGTCGCGAAAACAGGATCGCGGCAGCCGCCAAAGTGGATCTCGCTGTATCGTTGCCGGCAAACAGGCTTCCCGCATATGCGGGATAGACCATAGGCAAGTACACAAACACACATTGGAAGAGGATAAACACGCCAATAATGTTGATGACAATACCAATACAACTGACGATCCAGTGGATATGGCCGTTTCCTGTCCATGCAAAGATGAACAACCCAATAGGGACGAGGAAACTAGAGAACAGAGCTGGGATGAGGCGACGTTCAGGGGTACCCATACCGTGTGCGAGAATCTCGGGTTCCACGATGTAGTAGAGGTAGGCGTAGTAGACTGCTATGGCGATGACGACGCCGACGGCGATGGACAGGAATACAAGTCCCATTTGGCCGACGTTGAAGCCATAGCGGTCGATATAGACTAAGGGGAATACTTCAAAGAAGGAGTAGAAGATTGCGTAACAGAGGGCGATGTAGATGTCCGCGTAGGCCTGGGTGGACAAGAATCAGTATCCCTTTGAGACAACATTTGTTCGTGGTTGAGACTTACGATAGCTGGATCTAGTGCGATCAACTGAAGAGGCCGCCACAAAGCTTCCACGACCAAGTCTTTGAAGCTACGCTGAGCCTGGTTGATCTCAGACTGCGCCTTTAAGTTCTGGTTGCCAGTAAGTTTCCTGAGTCTCTGGGCTCGACGTAAGAGGATGGTTTCTGGATAAGTCTCGGGCAGAAACAGGAAGAGTGCGATCCAGACGGGTGCAGCAAGCCACAACATCTCCCAAAGAGACCATCTCCAATTCTCAGCCGCGACACTGAAGCCAGAAATGATAGGTCCGAGTGCAGGGCCGACACAAGCTGCTGCTGCCCAACAACAGAGAATGTAAGGTAGCTTGATCAGCGAGAACATATCCTGCAAACTAGCACCGCCAGTGGCAAGAATCGGAGACCCGAAGAAGCCTTGCAGGAATCGCAGCACCATTAAGCCAGCAAAGTTGTCTGCCAAAGCTGTGGGCACACACAGAATAGTGAAGATGGCAAAAGTGATAATGTAAGGAGGATTCCTGCCAATCTTTGGGATCTCAGACAGAGGAGAGAAGATCAAAGGACCAAGACCATAGGCCAGAACGAAGAGGGAGATACCGAGGGCAGCTGCTGTTGCCCCAACGCCAAATCGTTCCATAACGCCTTCAGCCGAAGGCGTGTAGATGGCAGATCCTGTGTAGACTGCAGTGGTGTAGATACAGATGAGCAACGTCACCAAGCCTTTCTTCGTCTTGGACCAGTTTTGAGGATTTGCTTTGTCATCTGTGGTGTACCAGTCCACAAGAATGACTCCATTCGCAGTGCGAACAGGAATAACTGGCTCTGGCCATGGGGACGGTTCCGAAGCAGCCGCGAAGGCTTGCTCAAGGTCAGCTCGGGTCTTTGATTGTTCAAGAGCAATGCGAGACCCAACTCGTGATAGAGCAGATCTTGAAGTATTGGCCTTGCTCAAATCACGGCCGGTGCGGTCGGTTGCTGTTCTTGTAAGATTTAGGTCATTGTGAGAGTCAGGAGTCTCTTTCTCGAAATCATCTTTGATGGAGTTGTTGCTGGACAGAAGTGACGGAACAGTCTTGAAGAGTTGAGAAGCCGGTTTCTCAGGCTCGGGGTGTGAGTAAGAGGTTGGACAAACGAAGTCAGGCTTTTCTTCAGGGTACTGGAGTACTCTGTTTCTTGTCACATATCGGATGAGTTGCCCGATTGGAGCGTCCCGAATGACATCGGACATGGTGATAAAATGGGTGAAAGTGTGGCAAGAGAGATGGAAAAGGTGAAATACTGGAGAGCGGGTTTTGTTTCAAGGCAGAGGAGCTTTGATGAGAAGAATGAAGGGTTGATATCTGTCTGTACCACATGGATATATACCCTTCAGACCTACCTTCGCCTTTACAAAGCTACCAATTGCGTGCGATTGTCTTCAGTAAGCATGCCAAGCGACTTTAGAATCGTTCTTGAATCATCTCATGGAGATTAGCAACAGCAGACGGCGTTGTGTCGATGAATCCAGGATCTTGGTGGTTGGAGAGATCCTTGTGGAATGTGGTGCTCGCTTTGATTGGTTCAAGCTGGGGTTTGTCAGCTGCATGTCCATGCCTCGCTGACAAACGCTTTGTCCAACGAAAGACACCGCCGACAAGGCATCAGTCGCTGCCTTTGTTGACGGATGAATATTCATGCCGGTCTTACAAAGCTACTGCTTCAACTTGCCTTTTTTTTAAGGATGCCAGAGGGCAGGCGTTTCATTGCATCTTCCATCGGACTTAAGAGATGACCGTGTCCGTTTGACTCTGCAGCTACACCACACAGATCTCTCAAAATGAGTCGGATATATTCTTGGAAGGTCTTGCGCAAGACGGAGCATGTCAAAAGGAGTCGAGCTGGTGCACAAATTACTGCTGAGGACGGAAAGTGCAACCACCCACCGCGACTGACGCCAAGCACGAGGGGGTTGATACGTCGAACCACCTGAGCGAATTTCATGCATGAACTGGTGTCGTCAGTATCGTCCTCCATGTAGCTCATCAACTTCTTGACAGGCATAATGTCTTTTGACGTCCAAGCTAGATATGGAGGCGCGTCACGCAACAATAAGGGGAAGACACTGGCTGGGTTTGATCACAGGTATCGCCTCAACAGCCTGGATGCTCCCTGTAGAAGCGATAAGATCTGAAAGTAAAGGTAGCCTTTAAAGTGTCGAGCTGGAGACGTTAGACTGGGAAGTCAATTCGAGAAGCCATGATTTCTTCCCTCGTTGTTCGCTATGCGCAACGCTTACCGATGAGGGCGTCATTACCGCCGAGTCTTGGCGGGCCTATCAACCAATCGGGAATCTGTAAGCGCCGCCGCCGCTGAAACTCAAACTCTCGCCTCGAAACGCGAAACATTCGACATCCTCGAGCTTTCAAAACTTCACTCCCGATGTTACGATGCGCGATTCTGAAGCGAGTCTCAAAGAATCCAACATTATCATGTCGAAGATTTCCCCTATACCAGCAAAGCTTGACCGAGAGGCTATGTTACCAGATACGACCACTGGGCTTCTTACCAATTTCGAGCCATGATTTACCCAAGAAGGAACCGTCGTGCAATACTGGGCTCGGCACTGGTTCAGAACACAAGACCACATCTGACGCGGACCATAGAACTACGGAAGTTGCCGTGAACCAGCACGAAATCTGTTCTGGCAAGAACGTTGGCGAGCCCATCAAAAAGCCGCATTCATCGGAAGATAAACCGAATGTCTCAATTGCGCAAGCTGATGATGTAACGGGGAGCGCAGACATTTCCGGTGAACATCTCTTGAAAGATGGACAGTCTTCCAGAAAGCGCGAACCACAGCGGGCAAGTAAGTCTGCTGCATGCTCGACAGAGAGCAATGTGTACCAAAGCGATGTCACCCAACAAACAAGGACATCTTCCGCAGACACCCCGGATTCTATGGAGAAGCCTTGTTCGATCACTCTGCCCGACGACACCTTTGTCTCATTTCCTTCAAGAAAAGTCATCAATCAGAACATAATTAAAATTATTCAAGTTTTCTGGGAAGATTTCAAGGCGAGAGGATTGTTTCTTGATACGAAAGAAGCTGTGTTGATCTTAAGACTGTAAGAACCTGCCTTCTAAGCATGATCAGCACTAACTATTATAGGATTCATCGCAAAACAATCTGATTATACGTTTTGGAACAGATTTCACCACACACTGTGCTTTCGTATGGTCTCAATTGTGCACTGGAAGTTTCTACCGGCCCTGCAGGGCTTGCGTACAAATCATTCGCACATATGCCTCAGGAGAGTCAACGAAGTCTCAGGAGAATAAAGAACGGGGTCTTCGTGCCATCGCTTTTCGATCATCTAGGTCCTGTGGATCAATCTGCAAGCCTATCGGCCTCGAAGTCAACGATTCATCCAAGGGCACGAGAATGGCAACAAGCTTTTTCAGAGCGTCCAGCAATAGCAAACAAATCTCTCGATCTTGACGACGTGGACTCCAAAGAAGGACTACCTGCTGAGACAACCCAATTCTCTGCATCACTTGCGGATGGAACTATAGTTAATCTAAAACATAGCGTCATCAACTTGTCTCAATTCAAGGGCCTAGTCTTGACAATCTCGAAGATCTGGAAGCAACACTCTGACAAAATCATCCCGCATTTATCTGCACAGAAGATCGGAATTGGTATTCACAAAGGAGTTTACCATTCACCTGATGTTCGTCAAGATGTCCTCCACACTGTAATTTATGATGCTGGGGTAGGAGGAGGGCAACGCAAAATTTTCTCTTACCTATGGTCCATTTCCGCCGATCGTTCGCAGTTCTCATGTTTACATCACAATGCCATGTATACTTGGAAGTGGGCGGGGCGCACCGGGATACGCTCAGGTCTTGTGAACGCTCTGAAGAACTATATCGGATCCGTCAATCAGCACGGTTCGTTGATGATGCTCTCTTCACCTGTCGCCCATGCCCTCTACTCCAAGTTTCAGCAGTATGAGGAAAGTTTCGTGTATAACTTAGGTCCTTACAAAGGCGAGCCTATGTCGGTCGTGTTAGGTGAGAACGCTATTGTCACTCCAATCCCAGCTTCCATTATAGCGATGACTCGTGCGGAATTGTTGTCTCTGGCCGTACCGATTTGGCAATGGTGGCGACGCGAGCGGCCTTCAGTGCATCAAGACCAGCATGGAAGTATCACCAACATTCGAATCATGCACGTAACTCGATCAGATGGCGTCGCACAAGCTAATAGCGGTACAGAGAATCACATCCTACAGAGAACTTCCTGAGATTGGAGGTCTGGAAGATGAGCTTGATTCCCGATATTAGCCTCTCCAGGAACGTCCAGAAACTCTCTACTTCAGGCATCGATGATGGCTCGTTCAAAAGTTCTGCCGTCGAGTCTAGTCATGGATTCGAGAACCTTCGTCCCGATTTTGATCGGTCGCTGCGATGGTGGGCCTTGAAGTTCCTCAAGAACAGCATCGGGTGGATTGACAGTTCAGGAAGCCTCTTAGAAGGAGAGTATCCAGAGCTTGCGTCGCTGATCCACAACGTTAGAGGCGAAAAGCCGTCTTCTGTTGATTCTCAGTCCTTCTTCTCGCTGAAAACTTCGGTGTCACCTGGACCTCAAAGGATTCCGGATAGCGAAGAATTGGAGCTCCACAAAGACCGTGGTGAAAAGGCAGTTGCTGTCTCGAGCCCAGTTAAGACAGACGAAGCCAAACATGCTACGGCCAGAGGAACACAAGAAGGTAGAGGTGAGGATTCCGTACGTCAGAAAGCTCGCGACCTTTATATGTCCGCGACACTGTACGACGGGACGCTCGTGATACCCAGCTTCAAACTCTGTCAAGACATGGAGAAAGGAGTTGGGAAAAGCTTCAGCTCTATCTTGCAGATCATATCACAGTGGCGAGCAAAATCTCGGGACGACCTTAAGCACGAGTATCACAGGAAGCCTTCGCTAGTATATGTTTTCCCAGAAGCATCGGAAAGCTCTTTTGACATCGAAGTCTTCCGCAAAGAACCCGATTGGTTCGAACAGCCCATGACCCGGTTCAAGTTGTATCACACCATTCCCGCGGTAGGCTGCCTGTACGTCAACTTCAGGACTTTGCCTGAGACTGTCCTCAATCGACGCAAACTGGACTTGTGGAAAAATACGTTACTGGACACTTTCAGGTCTAGTCTGAAGAATCACATCGGGCCAGTGGACCAAGCAGGTATCTTACGAAAGAGCAAGCAGCCAACTATCAACCAATTCCTCTACGAACTCAAAACACCTACCAATCTCTATGTGAGTGCTGGCACTGAGGTCATGGGAAGCCCGAAAGAGAGATATGTGCCGCAAAGCTCGATCGATACCAGACAGGTAGAGAAGGGTCTTGAAGCTCCAAAGCTCTCGATGTACAATCAGATCGAGAATGTCATGAAGTTGGCGGGTGATTTATATGAAGTGAGCACAATGCTCAATGAGGAAATCTCAATCGCTTTGTCGCAAACAAACGGAAGTCCCGCGTCCGATCAAGTCAATTCAAACTGGAGGAACCAACCAAACCCGGTCTTGAAGACTCGCAAACATGGCCAAATAAACATTGATGCTGCCAAAAGAGCAATCTCGCAACTCAAAGTTCGCCTCCGTAATCAAAAGGACAAGGTTCATATTCTAGCCCATCTGTGTAGAAGATGGAAAGGAGAGCTAGAGGCAGAATACCCACTCATGAAGCGGGAATCCGTGTCGCAAAGCGGTATTCATAACCTAGTGATACCGTCTACTGAGTCATCTAGGACCAAAAGTTCTGTCACCAAAGAAAAGACTCCCACAGGCCCCCAGGGGCCAGCGCAAAATCCCAAGATCAGACACACGCACAGTCCTGACAAAAGAAATGTTGCCGACGACAGATGAATTTTCCTTGTTGGGCTTATCTGATCATCTACTGATACGGTTGGGGAAGGCGGGCCCGGGCGGCGTCCCCGACCGCATCTCACGCGTCTTGGCTCTTGTATCCTTCCTCAGCATACACACGCTTGGTTGTCATGCGACAATCTAGTAATCAATGGTGACCAAATGTCCGCCTGTCCTTCGCGACTTTATTTGAGCTGCCTGTAAGAGTCAGTATGAATGCAACCGCACTTCTATGCGGTGGCTGAGGCAGACGCGATTGGTCTTTCACGCGCTCGTAGCGCTCGAATCCCCAACTACGTTTCTCGGCGCGTAACCGTACACACCGGACACGTTTGCGCCCCAAACCGAAGGTTCTGGAACTGCTGCTGCAGTACGAAGGAGCTGCAAAATCAACCACGAAAGACCATGCGGTATTCCGTTCTCGGCGCAGGATTGATCCGCAAGATTATCGCAACTTGAGCTTGTGGCTGCTGCCAAGCGCCGAAGGAATGAGTAGCTCGGGCCTGGTACGGTGCGTAGCGGATCTGATAGGTTATCGAATCAGATCCGCTGTTCGGATTAATCACCGTGAGGTAATGATAACCGAAGATGGGTTTTGTTTTCCTTCTAGACGGTGTACCACTCAGGGCACGGCGGGACAGAATGGCTCGCCTTTGTGCTTTGCTGCTCAACTCCCCAACGGGTCTCAGTTTTCCTTAGTGGTTCTGCACTCGCTTTGCGTGGGCCCATTTCCATGAGACTCCCTGGTCTCTAGTCTCTCGGTGCGTTATGGTGGAGACTAACATGCAGGGTATCAACCCGGGACAGGTGGGGTCTGTCGAGCGGCATATATTCTGTCGGCCGCCCTCCATTCTCAAGCTCCTGCAGGCTGAGTCGTTCTCATACTTCCCTTCTTACTTTTATCCTTCGCAATGAGGCTCAGAATTCCCAATCTTGTCTCGCAACCCAACGAAGTACCAGTCGTGGCAGAGACTGCCACTGGCGGTGATGTAGAGGTCACTGGCGCTCAAGAGATGGATGAGAAGAGTGAGCCACGTACTCAAATCACTAGCAAGCTAGAAGAGGATGGGGTGTCTCCAGAAGTGCAACACGGAGTGCAGATCGCTCAAGCAATCAATCAAGTATGGTCTCGAGAGCATCTGATCGCTGCCTACGTTATCATCTGGGTCATTAACTTCATCCAGGGCTTTGGAAGCGGCATAACAGGTTGGTTATTCAGCCAGAATTCGTCAAGAAATACGCTAACTCATGTCTTTGCAGGCACACTGACCCCTTACGTAACTTCGTCCTTCCAGCAGCATAGTCTCACAGCGACTACAGGCATCATCTCAAGTCTGATTAGTGGTCTTTGGAAGCTTCCTTATGCTAAAATACTTGACGTCTGGGGTCGTCCTCAAGGCTTCGCCTTAATGGTTGCGTCGACTGTGCTCGGGTTTGTCATGATGGCTGGTTGTAACAACGTTACGACCTACTGTGCTGCCCAAGTCTTCTATCAACTCGGCTACAGTGCTATCGACTTCACTATCACTATCTTCGTTGCAGATACCAGCAGTCTGCGCAACAGAGCCTGGGTTGGTTTCTGATCTGAGTGTGAAAGACTTGGTGATTTGAGCTGATACATTCACAGTGGATTGCGTACACTGCATCTCCTTGGCTGATAGATACGTGGTGTTATGGACCAGATTCGACTACTTGGATAGACTACCTTCGGAGATTCGCGGGATGATCTTTGCATTCATAGTGCAGAACACGATTCAGACGGACTTTCGCAAACCTCGATACAGATACAGTGGATCGCCGGAAATTGACATATCTGAAGTCAAGTCACATCTCCTCAGATCCTCTTGGGTCACGCTCAACAAACAGTGTTGCATCGAATATCTCAAAGTCTTCCTGAGGGGTATTGAATCGGAAGGACAAATCTCAATATCAGGAAAACGTACTCTAGGAAGCGGAACCACCGAGCTCAGGGACTGCCTGAAACTAATCAAGCATAGGCTGGAGGTTGCAGGTTGTTCACGAACTGGGGATGAAGCACTGTTTCCATACATCAAAGGCATTTCTCTTGGCTGTTATTTCGGGGTTTCGATATTTGACCGCGGATTCGGAAAGACAGAATGCCGCCACCGCTACTTTCATGCGAAACATTGCTTTGTAAAGCCTGCGCAGCAGCTGAGACGATACCACGAGCAGTACAACATCCCATCTGATAAGCTATCGATACCTGCCAAATATGGAGACCTTATTTGGACGATTCAGGCATTCGTCCATGAACAGGAAGGTTTCCAGTCTGACTTCCAAAAGCACCGATCCGTGGCTTTGTTACGTCCAGTCCAGGCTCGAATCCAAATACACGACTACAATGCCTCAGTTACAGCCATCGATCGTAACCTGGCAGTCCTGAAGAAAACTGTCGACAGAGCGATTGAGATGCTCCGCTCGGGCTACTCTGATCCTCGGCACTTGAGTGATTTGGCGACTCTGGAGGCAATCATTGAGATAGCCATGATAATGCTGAGACGGTTCCACCTGGACGTAATCGATGAGGTCACGAAGTTCTGGAGAGGCTTAGATGGCTGGTATGAGTTGGATGACATATTCGATATTACAGAGTCTTAGGCCTTAGACTCAAGAAACGACGACCTTTAGGAGGAACCAACGACTTCTGCAGTGGTTAATCGGGTAGGTCTCGATTTGGAACGCTTGAGGGGATATTGAGGGTCCGAATTGGAAGCAACTTCAGTTTCACTTGACCGCTTTGCAGAACGTGGATGTTTTCGTGGTTGGTCGTCCTTTCCGGTTGCTGCATTTAGCTCATTCTTACTACTACTTACTTTTAAAACAAGAAAGAGCAATGGTCATGCACAACTTTTTCCGGCTTTGGGATATGCACAGAGAGAACCCCTTCCATGGCGAACTTTTGGTACAAAGCTTTTGTTCTCAAACTGAATTGTGTAGAGTTACAATCAAACACGCCAGATTTGAGTACCAAAAGGCAGAGATTGTGTCACGACTAGCGAATGATTCTCTGTGGTAGCCATTCTTGATCTCGAAAACACTGTGCATTGTAATAGTTGTACTCTCCAAGTCTTCACTCTCGGCGAGAATCAAGCTACATATCACAAGGTTGCCCAGATTCTTCTACCAGTACTGCAAGCATGCTCAGTGAATCTGGTACAATCTCCCCGTGTGCTGAAGACAGTCACAGTGTAGCTGTAGAAATGCACAATACTTTCGTGGAAAATGCTGTCTCCACAGAGAGAACACTATTGAAGGCTGTCTCCATGGCCAGATTCATGTTGGAATTACAACTGTGCATTTCGACAGCTTATAATAAGCCTTGTGCCTCGAAACGGAGAGAATCGCATAGTGGAAGCGAGAGGCTGTGGTTCGAGAGCAGTTCAGGAACATTGCGAGCTGTTCAGTGTTGCCTGCAAGGTAAGCCTCCGCGGGGTCGGGATTGTCCAGAGTGGGCATACCGCGATGTCGATAAGTTTTCTTTCGCATCCAGCAGCAACCTATTCCCGAAAACCAAGGAGAGAAGCCCTGGCTCTCCTCTCTTTCGGGTGATAGAAACCACACGTGGGAGAAGTGTGGCTTTTGTGGGGAGTAAGGTTATGGTTTAGGTGAGGCTCCGCGGATCAAACGAACAACAAACGTCATTGTCCCCTTTGGATTTGACTTCTCAGCATTTGCAGTTCCCTTTTTGTGAGGCACCAAGACTTCAACTCGCGGCATGACTCCACAGTGGGCAGTCGTTCACTCTGGAGGAGGCTTAGACATCCTTCGTCCTGTTATTCCCGGCTGTACGGTAAAACATCATGATGGTTTTCCGACATATCGACGTGGGCCCAGAGCCATCGCAAATTTGAAAAAGCATTGTCTAATCTGCTGGTGTAAGTGAGGGAAGCCTTTCAATTGGGAATAATTGTGCGTCTCACAAAAGGAAGTACACGCGAGCTGCAGGTCCCTCTTCCAACAAGCGTTTGTCCATGAGATCACACTGCTGCAAGTATTGATGACGGTAGACACCACGAACGACGTCCTGCGGACTAGACGATTCGGATCAGTCGCTGTATTCATAGTTCGCAGGATACGTCAAGTTGTGGATGACAATCTCATCGTTAATTCTTCCAAGAGACTTCATGCTTCGTTCTTACTACCAAGTGATATTGCATGACGTTCTGGGTGAAGGTCATGACGCTTCAAGGTCGCTATCAGTGATGAATACGATGTTCCTTTACTTTGAATCCGTAACAATCGATCCGATAAGATTGCTCGAAGCTCGGTAGATCTTGCCTTGAAGAATTGTGAGTCTCGGATGACACTCATTGGGTGACTGCTCTGTCATTTCTTTGATAGTGCCGAGCCGCTGAGAGATGATGGCGCGAACGACGAACGATATTCAGTCTTCAGTCAGCTATCCTCAAGGGCTAGCTAGAATCCTGAGAGGTCACACAAAGCTCCGGAAGTCATGAACTTCAGCATACTTCGCACTGATTGGGGACGAAGCAAGTCGGTTCAGTACCAAAAGTGAATGACAATCCACTTGAATATCCGTATAAATTGGAAAGCGATCGAAACTCCGTGGAGTTCGGAGCTCCGTAAAGGTATCAGTTAAATCGACTGCAACCGAGCCCTCCGCATCTCTCGCAGGTTCTCGGAGGATGTTGACGATCGTATTCCAATTGTCGTTCCCAAGCTTTCTCGAAAGCCAACAGGTCAGCTTCCCACATTTCTTCGACCGATGTCTGCTCAAGCTCTGCAATTTGAGCTTTCTTGTTGACAATTAAGGTTTCGAGCTCTTGCATGGGACCTGGCAACATCGAAGCTACAGTCATCTCAAAAAGATGCTCGTAGCCGGGCACTGCAGGGTTGCTGTCTACGTCTCGTTTTCTCTTCTTGGTTGGGACCAGATCATCGAAATTTTCGACGGGTATCAGCCCGTGATGAATCAGTTTTCCGACAAGAGTATCCACATCCTGGGATATGTCGAGATCCCCACCCAGAAGCAGTTTGGTGAATTTTGACTGATTAGTCCATCTCGTCAGATCTTTCTTCAGAGCCGAGAGCTGGAGGAACTTCCTCCACTTGTATCCCTGTGACTTCAAGAGGTAGAATTCTTCCAAGATATCGAGATCTGTGGCATACTTCTGGACTTTTCCACTGTCGTCCAAGGCGACGAGACTATTGGTTGTGATAGTTCTGTGAAGGTTCAACTTCGCTTCTAAGTCCCGTTGGGCTGCGGAATCCATATCGTGGTTTGTCGTCACAAGCTCAAAACGTACACCCTGGCTGGCTGGATGCTCCGTATAGCTCTTGATCTGTGACCGGGGTTCAGAGATATATTTGTCTAGCTCAGATTTGAAGTCTTGAGTCCACAGACGAGGAGGCAATTCGGTAATCTCCATGATACCCTCGGAAGTTTTATGCATCTTGCCTCTCATAGAGTACTGACTCTGGTCAATCTTCTCTACGCGACCAGTCCAATTGCGGAACCATGGCTGCATAGACTGCATGTCATCTTTGGAGCTTCCACTCATCCTCTTCCGAAGATTCTCAATGATGTCTCTAGGGTCATAAGGAGGTATGCGTGTTTGCCAACCTTGACCACTAGCCTCGTACCCATTGACAAGGATCATGGGCAAGACTGGCGTGTATGTTTTCGGCTCTCCTGGTTTGCCTTTGCGCATACGACGTACCAAGAGGCAATCGTCTTCTTCTATGAGGATAGATCGTGTCACATCAGACAACTGGGTGTATATGTATCTTCCACTGGCGGCATCTTGACCACCTTCTCGGCGAGTTCCAAACGCTCCGTCTGGTTTCAGATAATTGATGTTGTTTGCTCCCACAAAGTTTTGCGCAAGCTTTATGATTTTTTCTTGGACCTCAGATTGGTCGGGAGCATGGGTGAAGAACGCTGACACGTTGCCGGCCAGTTGGACGACTTTGACCTCCTTCCGGGATTTCTGCTGAAGCAGGGTCTGAAGTATTTTACGTTGAGTCGGGACCAGACCATCCCTTACAGACGGGACAAATCTGTAGGGATGCGTTTCGGAGATGGTGAGCGGTTCTTTGTTTACACTAGCCATGCTTGACGTCGAATATGCTCAAGAACCTGACTGCCTGAGGTCGTCTATCGGGGAATGTCGGAACGGGAGAACCTCGGGTTGTTCCCTTCACTTGTTTGCTGGTGGTGCTCTTGCTTGCGTGTTGTGCGAGAGAAGCTTGAAAGAAGCATTGAAGTATCAACAGTTTCTGAATGAGTCTCGTGGCAGCGCGAGGCAGGCAGCAGAGTGGAGGCTTTTTGGCACGACGCGTCGCTTGAGACGCGCCTTCCCTGAAGCTGTGAGAATGCTACTAGTAGACCAAGCAGAAATTTGAGCCGGCTATGCGCTCTGAGACCTCCGAGCACATCTCTCCTTCGACCTTCCAATTCATCATATCAGTGCCTAGCACCAAGACGCCAAACCAAGAGAGCTAAGTTGACATATACTCCAATGATCTTCACGGTTCACGGTAGTATATGAGGACTCAACGCTTTCGCGAGCCATCAGGCCGGGGTCAAGCTCCAAGCCGAAAGATAGGCTGCACCACCAACTCTGCTGAGGCCATTCATCGGAACATCACCGTAATTCATTCGTCAACAATCTGGAAGGATCCTGCCTTAGGACCTCTGGGTGGCTCAATCAATTCTGGAAGGAAAGATCTCAACAATCTCATCAACTCATACCAGCCTCAATGTCCTGATATTACGGTACATATGACCGGTCGAAGGCTATCTGTTAGATATGATAGCTAGGACTGAACAGATAGAGAGAGTACTGCTGAAGGTAGTCTAACAAACATCCTTCCATACACTGACTGGACTCGTTCTCTAACGCATCGCAAAACATTTGCCTCGCCTCTATCATCTCGTTATGTCCTCTCAGCGATCCATTGATCGCCAAATCGAAGAGGATGATTGCCTTGATCACTAGCGGCTTGCAGAGCATTGACGCTGCTACAGCTCGTGCTCTTGTCCAGAAGGAGTATTTCGTTGTCATCAACTACCTCCAGCACCACCACAGCTGAAAGCCTGGTTGCTCAGCTCCGCGGCAACAATGCTGCAGCCATCGAACCGACTCCAGCCTTGTGTTGGACATGTTGTGTCGATACCGTCAATTTCAAGCGCCCGCGCGCATACAAATGCACAACTCGGCAATCTAAGGGACTGGAAGGGCTTCAAGTACGCATGAAGCAGCTTGCAAGTCATGCATCATGCAACAGCTGCGTGGCAGCACGATGCGCAAAAGAGTCCTGTCCCCATTGTTCTCGACACATGATCTGCTTGGCGCTTCACGGCTGCTTCGCTAGAAGCGACTCTGCGTCATAATGCAGTGCGTTTGTTGGAAGTTGATTGCGAACATCCAAAGCTAGAGACACGGTGGTACGGATATCAGTGGGAAACCAATTCCGTCGACGCGAAAAAGCTGCTGCAGCATGTCTTTCATCATTCAGAATCTCAGAGCAGGCAGGGACGTCGCGAGTCATTGTCATGTTTTCTGCGCGGGCAATTACCGGAAACTTCTGGTTCAGCGCATCCGACGCGCCGCGTGCTTGCTTGCATCATGTCAGAACTCAGAAGTAACAACAGCCGCTGCCAGCGGCGCACCCACCCGCGGCATGAACCATTCTGGTCCTTGCAGTCTTTGGCAGCCACCTCAGCGGCACGTGATCCGGACGGCGGATATTTGAGGATCCTCGACGCAGGTGTCAGGACTGCGACATCTACGTGGTAACGAGTGCTGTTCACACGAAACAAACAATCTTCCAATCACGAGTACAACTGTACAAGTGTACTGTCGCGCGGATGAAGCGCAGCCGTAGCCGAAAATAAGACTGCATGTTATATCCCACTGCTGCTGTCATTGGTCAACCACGTCGAAAGAATTTTTCTCCGGTAAGTGGCGAACAAAAGACAGAACCGATCGACGTGTGTTTTGATACGAGTTTGGATCCGCAAATTACTAGCAAGGCAGCCTTCACACAGGAATTCTTTAGCTCCTGTTGCCTCCATCCCTTGCCCTGGTGTTCACAATCCGGCTGATGCATGGGTTGATGGTTCAAGTAAGGGGGTGCTCGTAAAATTGAGCACTCATATGAGTCTTTTGTCACGCAGAAACAAGGGCATCGTTCACCAAGACAGCTTGTGGACTGTGGGCTCTGAGACGTCTTGTTCGCTTCTGTCTCTGCTGCGAAAAAGATACCGAAGCTAACCTGTCTCGAGTGACACGTGTAGCCTGCAGATCCGGCATGGATCGCTCGACCCGTTGGCTCCACATCGCGGCTTCCCCATGCCCGTTTCCTATCTGCCAACGACCGATCTGCGCGTTCTGTTCGCAAGGCACTGTCGAAAACCAGGGACGGCCGTCAGTCGCAAGGATGTTTGTGGGGAAATTTTGGTAAATGACATGTGGCTTGACCAGCACGTTCTGCATGCTTCGCATAAGCACACACTCCAACGACTGGGCCAACCATGAACTCGTCTCGACTCGAGCATTGAACAGAGAAGATTCTCCCCAGTACTCGACCGTAACGCCAGTATGAGGAGGTCGTCGTTTCCGTGATTTCTTTGTCGAAACTTGTTCCGGCTCCCAGGTTCAGCCAGACAATCTACTCGGGTACCTTTGGCGGGTAGCCGTCGGATCGTGGACTAGCGCCAGAAACCTTTGGTAATACAGGTACCCTTCCACATATCATGCCCTGGGGTGCTTCTTGGTAACAATCAGAAAGAATTATCACCTTTGTCCTTTCAGCAGCACA
>Ga0181465_100223_pt1 | contig 19658 bp, 18 predicted proteins | sample InSIn3gowninarea_FD_119076 | JGI IMG/M metagenome (GOLD analysis project Ga0181465, IMG submission 119076) | Clean room microbial communities from NASA Spacecraft Assembly Facility at Jet Propulsion Laboratory, Pasadena, California, USA -... ... | reverse complement strand
CGATGGTGATACCTCGCTCACGCTCGGCCTTCAACTTGTCAAGAACCCAGGCGTACTTGAAGGAACCCTTTCCGAGTTCAGCGGCTTCCTGTTGATATTGTCAGATGCTGCATCCACAAAAAATGCGGCAAACAATTTTTGCCCCTCACGACAACCCCACCAAATTTTTGTGAGTGTTGAAAGAAGGGCGAAAAATGGTCTGCACACATATGGTAATCGACGTACCTTCTCGAACTTCTCGATGGTTCGCTTGTCAATACCACCGCACTTGTAGATCAAGTGACCTGTAATGTGTGAGTGTGTTGTTCTTCTTCCAACTCTTGGAATGGTAAATTTCCTTACCGGTAGTGGTGGACTTGCCGGAGTCGACGTGTCCGATGACAACGACGTTGATATGCATCTTTTCTTTACTGTTCAGGCAGTCAGCATCATCGACTTCGACAGTGCAGGCTTTGAACAACGACTTACCCCATCTTGGCGGTTGTTGGTGGTTGTTGTCTTGAAAATGTAAAGTGTTTGTAGGTCTTTGTAAGGTTCTAGAAACGCTTTCGGTTGGATAAGATACTCAGGAACTACGGCAGAATGCGTAGAGGCTATGATAAGTTAGTAAAAGAGGTCAATGGTATGGGTAATGTTGGACGTACTGTGAGTGACGAAGAAGCAGAAGCGCAAAAATTGCACAGAGACCAAAACGCAACAGATATACCAAGTGCCCGCGGCGAAAATTCTGGACTAGCGTGCCAAGCCAGTTGAGTCACTTGTGGGACTTTGAAACACCGTGACTATTTCATTGGTCTGATCTCCACGTGCTTCACAAAAATCATCTGAGGCTCACAGCAATGATGAGTTCATCGGCACCTGTTGACGCCTGCTTTAGCCGGAGATCAACATCAGTGGCCAGTGCGTCAGGTTCGAGACCGTTTCTGAAGAACTTTGAGACTCATTATCTGTGGCAAAACATCAAGAAAAGTGCTCGTAGACATCCCATATCCTGCTGGCTCACGAGTATGAAAATTGCTGCCTTATGAGAGGGGTTGAATATGGTAAATATAATTCAGGCATCAAATTTTCGTGCTAGTGTGCGACCTGCAGTAGTACTACAGTAGGGATAAGCTACTGGAACAGAATGTCTGTGGTAAACAAACATGGATGCTAAACTGCTTTTTTGGTATTGCGACAACATGATCTGTGAACGGACAACCGGATCTAGTGACTACTAAATGGCCATCAAGCTGCTGGCCTCTGTCTTGTTAATGAGTTGAAATTGGATATGCAGACGATACCCTGAAGAGGCTTACTACGTGACAACACGAAAGGGGTGTTTTGCATGAAAGGAATACTCATTCATTGAGACTGATCAGGACACTAGTAGACTACTGTAGAGCGACTCAACGATTAACAATGGAGACGACAAACAAGCCTTTTGTATTCCTTGTTTTCTTTACAGTGGAATATACTGTACCATATTTTAGCAGAAGACAAGACTTCACCGAATATTGTACACCATCTGCTAGCTAACAGACATGCGACGGTAATCCTCAATGCACTATCTCCAATTTGACGACTGGTTCGTCAAAGCCCACATGTTGACAGCTTGAAGGGGTGGTGGAGCTTGCCAAATTATCACCACAAGCGGGATTGGACAATAAGCCTGGTGCTGTACATCGACCTCCCTTGCTTTAAGCTGGACCTGCTGAGCGATTGGGTGGCTTGCAAGGGCCGATGAGTATCGTCTAGCGAGAAGGCCACTATTTTGTGGGTGTCTGGTACAGTTATTCTGGCTTCACGAGTCTGAAATCTGGAGCCAGGAGTCTGGGCATTGATCCACTCATCCTCTTCTTATATATCTCTGCCGACTTGTCTTCGAGTGAGTAGTTATCCAAGCATACGCGCTGCTTTTTTCATCAGGGACGAGGAAAGTTCAGCTTCATTCGATCAGAGAATGCCACTGGCAGCGCTGATGCTAGCTCTTGCTCTTGGCGTCTGAACCCGCCCCAGGTCCTTTTGTGGGCATCTTTGGATGACAAAATGTGCAGCCACTTCCGTTCCAACCGAGTGCTCGTCTGTTGAAGCGTGGATAAAGACTTTATATAGTGTGCAAAGACTAGCATATGCTGGTGTGGGGCTTTGTGTATTGCATTTGGCTTATCATTCTGTGTGCTAGCGCCGTAGGCTCCAGCTTGCTAATATTCACGCCACTGCTTCGAGCACTCAACACACTTGTAGAACGATGTGGGCGGCTCGTCTGCGCTTCGCGTTTGCAGTTGGTAAAAGTAAGCGTTCTTCGAATTACATGTTTCGCTCGGACAACCACCAGGCACTTATTGCGTTAGAACAACCTCAATCTTTTGGTGCTGTTAACTCACCTTCGTTAATGGGCAGATCTGTCTGATCCTCCCCTAGAATGTCATCTTTCTGCTTCAGCTTCATGTATGTGCGCTCATAGTATGGCTGATCGAGCACAAATTGATAAGGACATGTTCGACATGTAAAAGCATTTCTCTGGCCACCAGGATCTTGTTCTGTTGGTGCAGCCTTCTCGATTGTCAAGCAATTGCAGCAGTACGGGCAGACTGAAGATCAGCTTTCGTTCGAGTAACCAGATTCCAAGTTTGACTTACATGTCGGAGGCATCTTCGCAGAAGTATCATGTTCAGTCCTATTCAATCAAACTCGAGCGAGTGGTCAAGAGCGTTTCTGAACGTACTGAGGAAATGCTTCTTGAATACTCCGTGAATACTCCGAAATTCGAGAAATCCGAATAAATTTATTTGTTTCGTTTGCACCCTCATGGATACGAGCGACGTGGTGGTGGGGCTTAGAACAATTGACGATTCTGAGACACCAATGCAGAAGTAGACTGTCACGCAAAAGACATGATCACAGCGGTGACGCAGGCTTCTTGCATAAGCCACTTAGGACGCCTTGTAAAAGGGCAACGTTGAGTACCAAGACCAGTCTTCAAACACTTCCACCTAGACGATATTGAAACGGCTTTAGAGTCTTGACCCACGACTATTCGGTCCCTGTTGACCGCACTCTGAGACTGTGCAAAACTACTTGGCATTGTCTGGATACACTGTGATACAATGGGTGATGTCGATGTATGGAAGCATTCCGATCTTTATAAAACTATTGCTAACGTGGCTAGGGAGCGTCTCCTCAGGAGCAGATCGTTGACGCCTGCCGTCGGGACAATGTCGACTTGTTTCAAGAAGTATTGAACAGCATGAAGGGAAAGTCTAAAGAACAGATTGCGCACTTTTTCAACGACGTATCAGATACCATGGGCAACCACTTGTTACACATCTGTGCAACTTACGGCTCTTGTAGGTGCTCTCCTCACGTTTTGATTGAACTGTCTAACCTCCCACCAGACGATGTGATGAATGAACTCCTTGATGTTGAGTTTCTCGAGGTCGACCCTCTTACCAGACGAGACAAAGAAACACCGTTACACACTGCGGTCAGATATGCCAACGAGCGAGATGCCACACTAGGCGATGCTATGGTGAAGATGCTTGTTGAAGCTGGCAGCGATCCAAGGATGAGGGACGGACATGGTCGAAAGCCAGCGGAGACTTGCACACCTCGATCGGAAGGAGCCAAGGCAACCTTACAACAGGAAGAGTACATCTTGAATGAAGGACTTCGAAAAGAAGACGGTGAGCATGAAGAAGCAGCAGGCTCTGCGTCTGATTCTGAGTGATCAACATCTATTTAAGGCGAGGCATCTCCTTCTAGCTTGGCTTGCTCCTTTGCCTTCACTGTGCTCTTCCACGACAATATCAAGCAGCATGCCAGCAGTATCCCGACACCGTCAAGACCAATACCAACATACCAGGCTCCGCGATATCCTTGTAACAAGTTCCTTCCGCCGTCATTCACTTGGCTCTCCACAGTTCCAGCGATACCGAGTCCAATACTGATCGAATAATTGATAACAGTGTTCACTAGACTTGCGGCGATACCTTGTTGTTCTGGTGGCATACGATTGGATAGGACGATAACACTGGAGGGGAAAGACATATCCTTGTTTCGCGTTAGTATCGGTCTTAGGAGGGCACTGGGGAAAGAAAAGATAGGAGCTTACCATGCCCCAGCAGATGATAATACTGGCAGGGAAGAACTGTGCCCAATACGACCGTCCAACAGGATTCGTGGCAAGAAGAACAGTACCAACACAAAAAGCTGTCATTGCAATCAACATGATAAAGCCCGGCTGTATACGGCTGACAAGGAAGCCAGTAGCAATGGCTGCGCAGGCGCCAGATATCGCAGCAGGACTGTTTTTTGCGGCCGTCAAAAGAATGGAGTTTCCCTCAAGAAGCTCCAAGAATTGCCTGCAACATGTCAGCGAGCGTCAATGTTCGCCTTTGGACGAACGGACCAGAAGTAGAAAATCCAGATACCAAACGAAGCCCATCCAGCTGCGATGCACCCAAACACCAGGTTCGTGTCTCGAGTGAATGCCGCGACAGGCAAGAGCGGATGCTCTGCCTTGTACACCTCCCACAGCACAAAGCTCAACAGCAAAATCGTCCCCACAACCAGCAACACATAAACGTAAACCTTTCCCCACCCTGCCGTTGGGCCTTCATTCCAAGCAAAATTGAACATGACCAACCCAGTAACACCCAGCACAGTCCCAACGAGATCCAACTCTTCGACCTTGGGGCGGCCTCCAAAGACAGGCATAGCCGGAATAATAAAGATTGCCAAAACACCAACAGCAGCCAACACGATTCCCAACAGCCAATATGCCCACGGCCACCACACAAGCTGGGCAAAAATTCCTGAAAAAACAGCTCCAAGCACAAATCCGCCTGGCGCCGCTGCCCCGAATATACTGAGAACCATATTCTTCCTCGGCCCCTCGGGGTACGTCCTGGCCAATACCGCAATCCCATTCGGTAACACTATCGCACTCCCAATACCTTGCATCGCCCTGCAGAACGCAAAGAACGGCAACTTGGCGCTCCAGACGCTAAATCCAGCAACAAGCGACCAGAGTGAGAACCAGAAATAGCCAGCTATGAAAATCTTTTTATGGCCGTACAAGTCACCCCAGCGGCCTGAAGGCATGATGAAAGTGCCCACGGTCAAGGAGAAGCCGGCGGCCAGCCAGGAGAGTTGGCCTGGGCTGGTGACGTGGAATGACTGTCCGATGACATGGGCTGGTGCTATTGAGATTGCGAGGCAGGCTTGCGTCAACAATTGGGCGGATACGACGCTTGCTACGAAGGCGACTTCTCTGGGGAGACTGAAGGATGGGTTTTTGGCTGCTGTGGGAACTCGTGAGATGGTGCTGGTTGCTTTCTCGAGGTTGGCTGGCTCGGCGGAGGCGGTCGGTGCCCTTGCCAGTTGGTTTCGAGAGGTGTCGGAATCCATGGTTGAGGTGTTGATGTTGTCGTTGTTGTTCATGGTGGTACTTAGATTGTCCGTGGCTACGGAAACTGCTTGAGCTTCCCAGTACCCTCGTTTCAGTCGGCAGCAATGGTACAAATAGGCCGTCTACCTCTCACGACGTGGAATGAGAAATACTTCGCCTCCCCTGGCCACCGCTACGTCGCTTACGCACCTGAGGTATCGAGACAGATCAAGGCCGTACACAAATCCAATCTTGATACTCGTTACAAAAAATGGAAACAGAATATTGTAAAATAAAAAATGACTAGTAGTCCATATAATTCACGAGAGGTACGGTGGATAAGACACGCCAAATGATGTCAGCCTCAAAATCTCTGGCCAAAGTCCGACTAACATAAACAACTCAGCAAGCTTGAGTAAGTGCAGTAGCGAGGAAACATCTCAGACATAGACCCCAACCTGAGCTGATGACAAAAGCATACACAACGCAGCAGATATCTCTCTTCGCACGCACAGGTACGATGTGCTTAGAGCAGAGGGTGCCATGACAAACGAGTGCGGAAAGCCATCCGAGCGGAATCTTAAAAATTTACTTGGATTTATCATTGATGACTAACAATGTTGAGTGGTTGAGAGTCTCGCTGAAAAGAGGTGCCAAGGCCCCGGGGGATGAACGGAGTGGGACTTGGAACGATGTTGGGTATGTACGTATCTTAGCACACCTGGGTATCGAATGTGGCATTCGGGTTGTTACTGCTGCAGCTTTTTGGATTGGGTCAAGGATGGCTGGTCTCGGTCAACGAACGTCACTGGGTAAGCGGACTACTGAGATGCTCTGAGGAAGGATTTGTTTATGTTTCGTTGTTATGTTTTGTGGTCTGAACATGAGGAGACGATAGGTGAGGTCTATTGGAGAGTCGGCACGGATTATGGTGATTTTTGTTCTTACACTGGTATTTGACGAAAATACAAAATCAGTGTTGTGAGCGTAATACTTGATAATTTCAATTCGTGCTCGAATAACGCTATGAAGTCCATAGTCTTGCTGTCCCATCCGCACCAGCGCTTACAAGCCATGGCTCAGTAGGATGCCACGCCAAATCCATGATGCCTAATCCACCACTTGTAACTCGATGACCCTTGAGAACCTTCAAGGGCACAATTGTGGCATTGCTCATCATATCCCCTGTCACGAGTCCGTGGAATATCTGTATCGTTCCATCGTCGCTGGCATCGGCGAAGAGCGGATATCGATTCACGTTTGGATGAAACCCGACGCTGCGGATTGCCTTTGTGTGGTATCGGAGAGTCTTGTATGGTCGTGGACTGAGGTCTACATCGATGTATAGCAGTCTACGGTCGTAGGAACCCACAATCAAGTTGTCGGAACCAGAGATCGTGCTCGATGTTGGATGGAGTGAGAATGAAGAGATCCAACGGGCGCCTGGCTGGATGATGCGTAGAAGGGATTGTTGAGCAAGATCATATGATCTAATCACACGTTGGTTCGCGACGAAGAGGATTGGTCGTGTTGGGTGGAAGTGTGCAACTTGTGGCGTCCCGCCGCCTTTGATGCGCTTGCGGAACGGGAGCTGGGTCTGGTGTTTTGAGATTGTATGGATTGAAACGGCGTGTGACGCTGGCACAGTTGTCGAAGGGCACACTGCAACTAGATGGTTGCCAGCTGGGTGAAATGAGAGGGTTTTTGCAGTGTGGTTGAGTAATATCTTGACGACGACGCCTTTAGCTTGTTGAGAAGGCGATGGTCTAGTCCATGAGATGGAGGTTTTTGTGGTTGATCCATTGGCTGCATGACCCCAACCTGCATCAAGGAGGTTCTGGCTGGTGGTTGCAAGCTCCGAAGATATTCCTTCTGGGATTTGTGGTGCGCAGAGATAAATACTATCCCCAGCAGTGAGTGCAAGGATGAGTGTCTCTTTTGAAGGGTGAAATCGGACAACATTGACAGGGTCATCTGAGCCGAACTTGACAGACCACACCTGGCGGGCGTCCACGATAGACCAGATACGGGCAGTGCCATCATCGCCGCCAGTTGCAAGATAGTTGCCTGTTGGATCAACTGATACGGACCGTACACGACCATCATGGCCACGGAATATTGTTGCCTGGTGGCTTGGAAAAGGTCGTAAGTCGTCTGGATTGGGCAACTTTGGCAACAGAGATTCGGGATCGATGTTCAGCTTCGTGCGACGTACACGGGGAGCTAGATAAAGATCGAGACAGCGTTCAAACTTCTCCTTGAGGAAACGTCCGTAGCCTGGCACCTTCCTGAGAGCCGAGTGATCAGAAGGTAAGTACTCCTTATCCCGATCCTCTTCATCTGCTTCTTCCCATGCTTTCTTCTCTTTGTCATCTGGAAGGTATTCCGGAGGTGGATGATAACTCTCGTCAAACGCGGGTGGAGGTAATTTCGGAGCAGGCATGTGCATTGCGTGATCTACTCGTGCTTGCTCGTCCGCCCATATATCGTAGTTTGGTAAATCATCCTCTTCTTGATCACCTTCCTTAGGAGGCCTGTACGGTAATATTCTCCCTTCACGAATTGCTTTCACAATCTTCATGATCTTCTTTTGTTCATGCTTCGATGGTACGAATCTTCGCTTCGGTTCAGGCGCTGCGGAGAGTGGCATAGTCTCGACTTGACTGGTAAACCATTCTATCGTCGGTTCGTATGGGTTGTAGCCTTCTTCAGTCGCCTCCTTGGTCTGTATCTTACGGAGCAATTCCAGCTCATCTTTGCTTAGCTCGAGAGGCTTTCCAGTGTTCGGGTCGGTCAAGCCAGTATAGCCTTGAGGAATATCAATGCTATCAAGGAGCGCGTCGAGAGCTTTGCCGGTAGCAGGTCGTACGATTTTCTTGCCGTTGATGTTGTACCCGATGTGTGGGAAGGAGTCATAGAAGGACAGAGGTATATCTCCTATTGTGTTTGCTTCATCACCCGGTACCGAGTAGTCAGAGTCGTCGCCTGGGTCAATTTCATCATAAATATATCTGTCGTTGCCATTGGCATCCTTGACCACTCTGTAATTCGGTTCCTCTTCTTGATTCTCTTCCTCATTCAAGTGAGATGGTTGATCGAGATTGAGTGTGAGCTCGATTTGCCCAGCTTTCTTCTGTAGTCCTCCATCTTCGTTCTCCTCGCTCTCTAGCACTCCATTCAAAGCCTCCTCCGAGGTGACTGAATCCGAGGCATCTGATGCACCACTGACGGACTCATCGTCACTTTCGTCCCTCAGGGTTCCATCCAGCTGGTTGAACTCGTATTCATCGCCAGACACTATAGCTGCATCTTCGTGTTCGACATCTCGAGTTATAGCTTTCCGCTTTTTGGAGCTGCTGCGATCCATTGTACAAGTAAATAGCACCTGTTTCTATCGCAATACAGACGCAGCATTTGGTACGAAATTTTTAGCATAATTTCGCCAAGCATAGCTCTTATCGGCGATAAGAGTGCTGCAGGAATCTGAGTTTGGAGTCCATGGCCGTCCTAATTCGGGTATCGAGGCCGTCTTTAGGCTTGCCGAGCATTACGGTCCACATCGTCAACCTCAGGCAATCAGAACGGGGTAGTCGCATAGAGTGCCAACGAACCATTCAACGTGCTTACATACACTTGGGAATCGTCTGTTGCTCTTCTCTGCTACATGTCTGTTTGAGGGGATTCAAGATACGATCAAGCATCGCCATTGACAGAACATAAAGATGTCCGTTGACATAGTGAGGGCCAGTATCGACCGATATGAGAGTTATCACCCCTCGGCAACCTTTGCAAACAACGATAGCATGGCCAACCTATTCAACATCGCTGAACCTGCGTACAGCGCCGATCTGGAGTCCAGCGATAACATCAAACGACACGCTGCATGCGATGAATGCCGTATGCCTATCAACGCTGTCATAACTGGTCTTGTTCTGACTATACTTAGGAAAGCGCAAATTGAAGTGCTCAGGCGAGCCGGCAGGATGTGTGAGATGCGTCAAACAGAAGTTGGTATGCCATTACTCGGAGCAGAAGCCGATGGGAAGACCTCGAAAGCGCCAGAAAGTGGACGACGATTCTCCCACTCTGAACAAGTCAACATCGAGTCCTCCAAGACCTATACAGCCAGCACCAGAGATTGTGCAGGACCCAAGTTTCACGATGGACACTATTGACCCTACCCTTGCTATGGTTGACAATGAAAGAACACAGTTCGAGAATATATGTAATGGACCCATGGCGCAGACAATTCGCAGGTCGAGACAAGCATCCCTCCAAGATCGAACAACGCCAGGTCTGTCAGGGACGTCAGATACTTCAATATCTCAGCACAGCGCACCCACTCCGGAATATTTCGACATCCTGAATACACAATACCCAACCGATGTAGCGCAGTGGCCGGATTTTTCGACGATGGAGAGGCTGCCACTTCCAGTTGAAGACAAATGGAGAGGTGCCGATGCTACTTTTGACGCACAATTTGACCCCGATGCAAATCCCGAGACTCTCAGCAACCTCCCACCTATTCCAGCCTGCCCTTGTCTTCCTAACTTGTACCTAACCTTGTCGACCTTGTCTACCCTATCCAGCTTCCCGTATACTCATCAAACGATTCAAACAGTCGAGACTGCTTTCAAAACTGCCCAAGGAGTGATCTATTGCAGTGTGTGCCCGCAGAAATTCGACACAGGCTCGTCAAATCTCATGTTGGCATGCACCCTGCTAAACGTTCTCGCAGACCAATGGAATCGGTGGCGGCATTTGAGCATTGACGAACTTCGGAAAGCGTTTGGGACAGCCGCACAGCAGCATAACCATCCAAGCACCAGAGAAGGACTCGAATGGAGAAGATTCGCCTATCAGATGCTTCGAGCGTACGTCTTCGGAGATACTCCGATACCTGCAGTACCTGGAAGTAACAGCATTTTGGTAGCGGCAAAGTCTCAGCTACCCCTTGACGAGAGTAACACACCTAACTTGAATTTGATGTCGCTTGTCGATGCATTGACTCGTCGTCAAAGACAATGGCACTGTCTGGATGAGCCTACTGATGAATTTCCTGACCGTATTACGCCAGACTTAACACACGGACATCTGGTAGGAGGTGATGAAAATGGTCATCCTGGGAAGCATTTGTGCTTGGAAATCGTTGGACATGCACGGTGTGTTGTCAGCAAGCTAGATGTTACTATGGGAGAGGCAGAAACAAGCAGACTGCGCGGAATGCCCGAGATGTCCGGTGCACTGCACAAAGGATGCAGACGCGGGACGTAAAGGGAGAAGAAGGAGGTAGATCTCTGAGGCCAATAAGTTGAGGAAGAAATGAGTGGATATTGATCAAACATCTTGTTTGTTCTGTGAACGGTTTGCAGTCTAATACATCGACAAAGAGATGCCTTGACATTGAATTCGTGAAACATAAGACCTGGTTGCCTTTACTTTTGACATCCCAGTGGTCCCATACTACTCCGTATACCTACCTAGATACATGTACTATTCACCCGCAAGTTGGCTTTCCATAGCGGCATTGAATCTGTCCTTCCCTACTTGAATTTGTCCTTCCTTAGTTGGCTTTTGACGTTAGATGAGACAGAGTTAAGAAATTTGGTTGACCTATTTCTCCGAAGATCAAAAAGTCTGTCAAAGCGAGTAGAATAGTGTACAGAGCATCCTCGTCGCATATAGCCAGCCTCCTTGACATTCCGGAGTCATCAGTTCGCGGTTCTTAGGCGTCTTTCGAACAACCAATCACAGGCCAGTTCCACTTGGCAACGTCTGGCGGAAACTTCAAAGACTCCCACTTCTGACCTTGTTGACTTGGAAGATTAGACAGCATCTTCCAGATCGTAAGACTGTCTTCGTCTGTGGAGGGAGACTCCAAGAGTGATGGACGATAATTAGTCGAAACGTACCTTTGACGTGGCCAACAACCCCATTAACTGATGGCAGTCGAAACAGTCCTTCAACTCAACGCACTCCGAAGTCCTCTTTTCCGAGACGTCTGGCCTGCCTCTGAATTTTCGCGGACTGTGCTGACTTTCATCTCTGTGATATCTTGTCATCTGACGCAAAGATACAGTTTCGCTGAAGATTGAATACAAGGAGTTACAAGATGCCACCAGTTAGCAGCAGAGCAGCTCTCTTTCAGCACCACCACCCAATGCTGCATACCTCGTTGGCCCTTGGAGCTCGAATATATCCTGTGTTGATCTTACTAACCATGGCCAGCAACTTCAGCATCTTCAGAAGACCCTTGTGGCAGAGGGTTCTTCTTTGGAAATGCTCTTACTGGAGCTTCGTGAGCAGGTATGCTTTGGTAGCAATGTCCATCCTATACGTGCTAGGTGGCAACGACGATGATGAGGATGGAGGAAATTGGAGACAAAATGGCTAATTCTAGGTGAATTGTTGTTGTGCACGATCATTCAGTTCATTCAACGTCACAGCCTGGACACAGTTATGCTTCACTATTGGCATGCATTGTGCTGGTGTAGCTAGGCAGCCGAGCAAACGGCGCGAGTCCTCGCTCCTGCGCTATAGTTGACAGTTGTCAATCATCTATGCCACGTTTCTGAGCTCCATCAATGGTATATCGATTATAACACTTCGTCAACCAGAGTGAAGCAAAGCCGATCGATCTACTGTCCTCTTAAGGTATCATACCTCAATATTGACCTTATCAGGCTATCAACGTGGTCTGTCAGATCGGTTCTGTATCCACAGGCTTGACACCGACCGATCCTTTTCCAGCAATGCCTGAAACGTTGTCACAATCATCGATCGATAACAACAGAGATCAAAGTAATACAATGTCTGGGCAGACTAAACAAGAGTCAATATCAGCTACCAACCACGGTCCAGCAGTCACCACGACATCAGACGAGTCCAGCAGAGAGATCTCGTCAAGCGCCCACACTTGCCAACACCATCAACATCACCGTCAAAATCCTTCAGAAAATATGCTAGATGCGGTACCACAGAGTGAACATGTCCGACTACCTGGAGAAGCTGTGGATAGTCGTACTTCAATTGAGACATTTACCGTGTCAAGTATGTCCAATCCTCCACCAGCATTTGGAAACGAGACTCAGCAGCAAAGCCATAATATATCGAGGGAATGCCAGGATGTCTCATCAATCGTTGATGGTAGAAGTCATCAAGAAGCCAGGAGTGAGCCTATTACAAGCAGCAAATACAGCGACAAGAACACACTCATGTCCGTCCAGGAACAACTTAAAAATGCAAACTCACAGCATTCCGAAACATCATCTGGACATGCTGAAAGTGGAAATGCTGAAAAGCTGCTGACGAAGATGCAAATCGGCCAGGTCCTAGAAGACAATAATGAGTGGCACAAAGTGCATTACCACGTAAGCAAAAACGCTGTAATGCTGTGCATGCGACCTGATGGGCGTCTGTTAGAGGTGGATGTGCAACGCTACGATGACTATGATGAACATGACGATGCTTACAATGACAATGAACAACGACTTCTTGAAGAGCTCGCACAAGGCAGACAATTGATGAGAGACGACACAAGTGATATGGAGAAGATAATCGAACAAACCAATCATCGAATTCTCAGACCTAAGCCGCCATGCTTCTGTTATGCATGCTCGAAACTTTTTTGGAATTACGGAAAAGGCTTTGTGTATGTGATCAAGCACCAAACCGCTACAGAGTGGGTGACAAGCTGGTCTCGCAACACAATACAGAAAGCCATCGAGATCTCTAACTGCTTGAAACGTTATGAGAAAAGCCTGCGTAAGCGGTGGTCAAAGAAGAAGAGTGCAGAGCGTAAGAATATCCTCAAGAAGATCTGTCCCATGATGCTAAGTCACCAGACTTTGCAGAAACTTCTCGTCAACAAGCTAGCCCTAGATCCTCACCACCGAAAAGGATTTGTAACCTCCAATCTCAATATCGATGACTTGGGCGCAGACCCGGAGGTGCTGTTCCAACATCTGAAGAATCGCGCAGGCCATCATCCTTCTGCATGGTTCTTTACGGATCTTATGAGAATAGTCGACATGGTCAGTTCACGTACATATCTACATGTTGAGTATGCCTTTGGAGCTTTCAATGTTACAGCAGACGATTATGGCCTGTGGCAGGAATGGAGGGATGATGCTATACATCGGTTCGAGATGGTCAGTGCCCCACTAGCAATGCTTGTCTTTGAGAGTCAGTCAGCAATCCTGGACATACTACATCATGTTGTTGGTGAGCTTGTTTCCGATTTACAGACTCCAATGGCCCCAATAACGAACAATCCTCATAATTGGTACACTCTATCGACAAGTCCTATAACCGTCCCAGAGTTCTCTCAGGTGAAATCGATCTTCAGTGAACCTTCACTACCAACCCTCACTTTTCAGGAAGCTGTCCACCTTTCCAAGAAACAATATGGTCAATACGTTCAAGGTTTCGCTACACTGAGATGTTCCAACTCCAAGTTTGTGGAACGTGTGAAGCTCAGTTCTGAACTCCAAGATGCAAGTGGAAATTCTCTCTGGGACAAACGTGCACTCATTGCCTACCATACTCTGGCAGCTCCCCACGATCGTGTAATCTGGTGGAATTTGATTGCACAGAGTATAGAACTCCTCGCAGAAAGACAAGTTGTGTGCCACAAACTCAACACGAACAGCGCCATCAGAGCTTATTTGGACATGTTCGTGGAAGTGAATCAGATACTGTACAACCGATCTCAACAGCTAGAGAGGATCATGATGGGTTGTTGTTATGTCGTTGCTAAAGCTCACGTTGTTGTTCCTTCAGAATTCATACAAATCAAAAACGAAAACGAGGGACACGGAAAAGAGCTTATAGACTGGATTGTACGTAACTATACTCAAGACCACACTCTTGCGCAGTATTCTGTCTCGCAAGACCTCCTGCAGAAAATGTTCGAGGAGGATCCTCGAAACACCGGCATGGTCCATCCGATATTCCAAGAATGGCTGCAAGAGCAAGTGGCGCTAAGAAGAGTGACGGCAGTCTTAATGGCTTGTGACCCAACAAGAGGTCAATATCAATACCAGCCATTCGACCAATTCTGGTCGATGTGGGAGGCGATGTACCCCGAGAATTCTGGCCGAGTCATGTACCACAGTGTACTGGCAGAGCGCGGTGAGAAAATCCGCGCATGCATTCGGCCAGATCTCAAGGGGTACACGCTGCCAAGCGGGCCGAAGAACAAAAGCTGGCACGAGAAGCACGGTGCCGCCGTTGCTGCCCTGCACGAGACATGGGCAAAGTACGAAAAAGCAACGATGAAGTACTACGAGAAAACTCGGGGCTTCAAGGCACCGTGGCTGGATCTGGTCAGCCAAGTCCTGCGGGAAACTGACCCAGAACAGCCAGCCGCGCCGGCTTCGGCGACCGAAACTCCCGCTGCACCACCGTCCACCACAACTGAGGCAGAAGCCACTTCCTCCTCCCTTGCCGTGTCTTCAATACCACATCACTCTAGTGAGGTGATAGTGGTACCAAAGACACTGACAAAGAAGAAGCAGAAGGAACTCAACCCCCCTTCTGACTTCGAGGAGGAAGTGGCCACCCCTCCAGCCGAAGAACCCACCCCTGCCCGTGTGATCGCCGCACCACTCTTGGAGAGTGGTGAAATTGCAGTGAAAGCATCCTCCATGGATGTCGTGGAGTCGCTCTTCTCAAATGCACAGCAGCATGTGCGTGCTGTGCGTTGGAGACGATTCCTCAACTTCATGGAGGATGCTGGATGCAGCAATGAGGACGGAGGCGGTGCGGGTGTGAGGTTCAGCTGGAGGAGTGTGGTGGATGGGTCGGAGAGGAAGATGGTGCTGCATCGGCCGCATCCGAGCTCGACTCTGATGGCGGTGCACCTAAGGAATGTGAGGGAGAGTGTGGAATTTGCGTTTGGGTGGACGAAGAGGACGTTCGTGGAGAGGGAGTGAGTGAGGGAAGGAGGATTGGGATGGGAGGGGTGAGGCATTAATGCCTGAGAATGAATCAAACATGCTGCGCCATCAAATGCTCAGAACGTGCCGTTCTTCTTCAGCTATCGTTTGCATCATGATTCGATGAACTTGGTTATATTCGCTCCACAGTGAACTACACACACCATCTTCTCACAATGTCTGTACTAAACTCAGCCACCTCAACCATGACATGCCCACAATCGAACAACAAGATGTACTGCATTCTGGATGCTTCCACGTACTATATCATAGGCATCCACGTTCATGAAACGCTACCTAGATATACACTCCACATTTACCTGACAGGTCAGAGTTTGTTATGGGCTTTACCGATCATCATTCGATGATAGATATATGTAGCTCCGTATACATGTGCTTCCCAGCCACCACATTTTCGACTTTAGGTTGAGTACCCATGGATGTCATGTTGTGGCGTGATGTTTTAGATGTGACTATATACAGTACATGCATACAGAGTGTTCAACGACAACTGGCCATCGGCGACATCCATCAGATCGACGGACAATACAGTATCAGTCGGTATCAGAAATTCATAAAGGCTGCGTTATCGGTTGCCAAGTGCCGAGCTTGCTAGGTACCGCAGCCTCGTCCTTGCATGCATGCATAGTCGATTGCGCGGCGGTCTGCAGGGAGGAACCTTGGGTATTGCTGGGGCGAAGGGTAGTGAGTGATGTTAGGTACGGGGTAGAGAAGAAAGAAGTGTTCGTGAGGTTGGGAAGTGGATCCAGAGATCATGTGCGAGTCAGAAGGGATGATTATCGTGGCAATTCACTTTGTTCTGAGTGTTGCGGAGAATGGATTGATTACTGCTAGACATTTATGAAATAGGAAGGGAAGCTGCTTTCTACATCTTCTAAGACTGAGACCAAAATGTCGAATCGTCAGAAGCACTCCGGTGGTTGGCCGATTAGGATAGTTGGCTTTGAGAGCATGTAGAGCTGTTGTACGCGTGGGTGCAGGTACTGGGCAGCTGTGGTTTCATCGCGCCTGAAATGGGTAGAATAGCAGCAAAAGACCTAGGTAGGCCGAAAGTAAACGAAGTTTCAACAGCATGGTAAAGGTCTCATTGGCAAGGGGTATGTCGTCGTAGATTCACAATTTCGAGGTATACAAGCAAGGTCTTGGCTGTTACTGGCCACCTCAAAATCAGACTAGAGGTTGGAAATCTCGGGAGAACCAGTCGGGCAGCTGGAATGTTCGTCCTTGGCCACATGCAGTGTTACGAATGGCTGCGATGAAGCATGAAAGTCTCGGGAGAACGATTTTAGTGCCCGAGACACAGGCCTATCATGGCCAAGAGCACAGCCAGGAACAGGGCCAAGCTCACTATGTCGCAGCCAATCGATGCTAGGCTCCCCTGGCGATCATCAATCAAGGACCTCAAACCCTGCGTCATCAGCTATGTGCTTCACCCACGACATTCCTGATGTCTCTGTTTCTTGACGTCTTGCCTGCAGTCGGCATGAGAACACCACCACCACCCGATTGATGAGGAGAACACGCTCCAGCTCTTGGAGGACAGCTCGTGCGTGATAGTCGTAAAACAATGAGGACAAAAAAGATAAAGAACGCAGATATCCATAGTAAGCTTTCATGGATGGGCATGGGAGTGTTTCAAGATAACAAAGCTACGTACTCTTACAAAAGCTCGTACTGTAAGGCTCAACAAAGAAGAACTCTCCGTGAGGACCGATAGGTTTCACTCACTATCCACCCTCCATCACTTCCTCTGAGATCTTGCCAAGACTGCCATCTAGGCTAGACCTTTGCAATCTGACCTTCTTGAAACCTCACCACACAGCCTTCGCCTTGTCATCTCGTCAGATTTCGGTGTCTTGTTGATCAAGATTTATCTTCCCTTCCTTACAGCTCTGTGTGTGTCAACCATCATTCTCTTGCCCTTGAAGAGCACGCTTTCTCTACTTCTTTACCGGCTGGTACCGGTCACTACTACCGTTTGCACTTTGGACACAACTGGCATCTGTTCGTTTGAATCAGGTGATTGCCAAACTATTTTCCAGTGCTGTGCACCTTTCATGAATCACGACCGAATCGTTACAACAGAATCATCACAGTATGAAAGCCTTTCTCGCGTTCGCCAGTCTGATGGCTACAGTATCGGCGACGGCAGGCTACGGAAGTAATCCTTCAGGCTCAACGGAACAAAACCAAGCTACCGCAATATACCTGGCCTACCTGAACAAATCGCTTGCCGAAGATTACCTCTACGCACTTATCGTATTGACTGCTTTCTGCTTCATCTACCTCACATGCATGCGAATCAACAAGCATATACGCCATCTTACCTGTCTCAATGGCAATCCGAGCTCGCAAAAATACTTCTCACAACTATCACCAACCATGTCATGGATGAAGGACAATGTATTCCTCGCGCCTCTATGGCAGTATCGAAGAGCGACGCCTATCAAGTTTAGTTCGAAGATCAACCTAGGCGGATTGCCGAGCAGATCTCAAGCCATGTTCATTGGCTTTGTCGTCATTTACAACGTCTTCGCGTGTGTATGGAACGTCCCGTGGTACGACCAGCAGCTAGAGGTTTTGCCCATATTACGAGCTCGAACCGGCACTCTCGCTACCGTCAACCTCATCCCCATCATCATCATGAGTACAATTAAGAATCCATTCATTAACGCCCTCGAAATCAGCTATGATACCTTCAACCTCATGCACCGCTGGCTCGGTCGTCTTTGCATCCTTCAAGCTATTGCACATACAGTCTGTTATCTCGTCGCCAAAGTCGAGTCAGCTGGTTGGAAAGCAGTTGGTACTTCCATTACACACTCAAACTTCCTTATATTCGGTCTGATCGCAACCGCCGCCATGGTCATCGTTGGTATACAGTCTCCAAAGCTATTCCGGGCGCTTGCTTACGAGTTCTTTTTGCACACCCACATCGCTTTGGTAGTAGCGATTTTCATTGGCCTCTGGGTTCATTTGAAAGCCTTCCCGCAATTCAAATACCTACTAGCAGCCATAATCATCTGGGTGGCAACCCGTATCTGGCGGTCTGCAACCACCATTTACCGATCATTCGCCACTGGTGGTCGCTCCTGCAAAGCGATTGTAGAAGCACTGCCTGGAGGCGCCATGCGCATAGAATTCGTCACACCCCGACCATGGAAAGCACAATGTGGTCAGACACTGTATTTCGGTGCTCCCAGCATTGGGTTGTGGACCATGCATCCATTCTCTGTTGCGTGGTCTCAGAGTTACTCGCAGGGTGGCCTCTCTCGCAACCTATCAACTAAAACGACCTTCACCAATACCGCTGACCCAGAAAAGCACACACTAAATTTACCCGCCTCGCGAGCCCGTGAAATGGATCTTGAAGGGCCAAAACACCAGTCATTCAGCCTCATCGTCAAGAAGTATGACGGCTTCACCAGGAAGCTCTATGAAAAGGCCTCCAAACAACCGGAAGGCTTACCACTAACCATCAACGCCATGGTCGAAGGTCCTTATGGTCACGCCAAATCATTCAACAGCTACGGCACAGTCATGCTCTTTGCCTCTGGTGTCGGCATAACTCATCAAATGCCGTACGTTCGTGACCTTATTCAAGGCTACGCAGACGGCACAGTTGCCACAAATCGTATCACTCTTGTCTGGGTCATACCAGACACCGAATGCCTTGAGTGGATACGACCCTGGATGCACGAGATATTGGGCATGGACAAACGACGCGAGATCCTTCGAGTGTTCTTGTGTATCACCAAAGCTACTCTGCGACAAGAGATTAAGAGTCCTAGCGAAACCGTGAGGATGATGAGAGGCAGACCAGACGTAGTAGGTATGATGGTTGATGCGGCACGGGACAGAATCGGATGCATAGGCGTGTCTGTTTGTGCGGGTGGTGGACTGACGGATGAGGTGAGACGAGCGAGCAGATATGTGGTTGGACAGGGCGTCAACCTTGATTATGTGGAGGAAGTGTTTGGGTGGTAAGGCAGGTCGGGTACTACGCATCCAAGATACACTTTGTGAATACAGTAGTTTACTGCGGGTTCGTCCGTTCGCATTGGTCATGCATGCATGCAGGCAGCATATCTTACCTATGATGAATTAACGACTACCTTAGCTACGTGCACTGCTTCCACTCTTTTCCAGTACGCATGGCTCCTACCTGAAAACGCAAACAAAGACACAAAGATCAAATCAAGGCGCTGAAAGATTAGGCTCCCTGCCCTCGACGAAAGAAACCATGCCCTTGCCAGGTTCTGTACAGAAGTATGTATTCTTAAGCCTGAACATGATAGTAGCAGGGACTAGGAGGTAGATGAAGCAGA
>Ga0181465_100221_pt1 | contig 19780 bp, 10 predicted proteins | sample InSIn3gowninarea_FD_119076 | JGI IMG/M metagenome (GOLD analysis project Ga0181465, IMG submission 119076) | Clean room microbial communities from NASA Spacecraft Assembly Facility at Jet Propulsion Laboratory, Pasadena, California, USA -... ... | reverse complement strand
CCCATCAAGCTGTCTCACTAGGTTCTAGAATTGCATAATTTTCTTCCCCCAGCCCTGCTTGAATGATGCACTGCACAGTCTCAAGGGTCAAGCTTCATCCCTAACTACCTGAGCTACACAATTTCATAGTCACTAAGCCTTTTTCCCAACATGTCATCCAACTCCGGTTCAGTGAATGGATCAATGTGCACCATCTTAGCCTAATCATTTATCAGACTAATGCCGCCTTATCACGAGTGAATTGCAAATACATGAACTCTATCAGGCTATGGCAAGACAATCAAGAAGGAGATGGAGAAGGATGACATGTTAGATGACACATATGGATATGAAGAGATAATATGGTCAGTAGGTGAGAAGACAAAGGAAAATCCAACTCTAGTAGAAGATGAAGATGAAGATCCCATGAAATACTCCTCATCTTCAAGTCATAAGGAGGAGGAAGAAGAAGAAGAACATGTATCATCTATTCAAGAAGCTAGAAAGAAAGAAGAAACAAGAAGGAGAACTTGGCACTATCATCATTTAGTCCATGTAATCAGTGTCATGTCATGTTCTATCACAAGTCATCATATGCCACATTATTATTGTCGATTATGTAATTACCTATTCGAAATGTATTATAATTTGAAAAAGTCATAGGAAGTCAAATAGTCATGAGGGTAGTGAAAGAGTCACAAGGAAGGTGAAGCGTATCCTCTTGGTTATATATACATGCTCATTGTATGAGAAAAGGGATTTTTCACCTTGGCTCCTCCCAAAAGGCATTAGAGAGATAAGCTAGTTCTTTTGAGGTGCAAGGAGTGGCTCAAATTCTCCAGTATTGGTGCTAGTAGTATTCATTATATACATGTGTCCTAGAAATTTTACCTAATAATAGAAGCCTTCATGGATGACATGTTCTTCATGCATGGATTATGGATATTTGTAAGACTATTCTATGAATTTTGTAATTCATGTTTTCTTTCATTTGTACTAAATTAGATTAACTATTTCAGTTATTTTGGTACTTGTTATATTGAGAATATGTTGTAATTGCTATTATCGATGTTGCATCCTCATGGACTATTCCACTGGATATTAGATAGATCTTCCTCGTTATATTGGTTGCAATGAATTTCACATTTTTGTGGACTATTCTACTTGATATTGTACATATCCTTCTTGTTCATGTGTGTCTGTATTAGGGTGGTACTACTACCTCTCTCTTATAGGCACACTTTTCCATCCTCCGTAGTGAAATAAATTTGACAAACATATGATTGAACAGTCACTAGACACCACACATTACACAATTTAAAGTGGGAATTTCACAACTAGAGGACTAAAACTATGCAGTGCATAGTTTAGGGAGACTGGGTGAAGCTAGGTTGCTTAGTTAGGAAGCCTTTCCAGAAATGGCTAAGTGTGAGACCAGTGAGATTGATATAAATAGTGATGAAAATTTTCTTCTAATCACACACTTAGAGAACTTGATGACACAATCAACATAGATCATCCATGACACATGAACAATGAATTTCCCTCCATGTGACAACTTTACGACAAGTGCAACACTTAAGGTACACTTTACAACGATTGTGACGACACTTGTGTGATAGTGCTTTAAACTTTGGGAATGAGTGTGACTGACATTTACATGGTTATACCAACTCATTCACATAGAGGTAACCCCTTGAGACCACTAGAACAGGCATCCATACATCATGCAATAGCTAACATGCAGAAAAGATGACAATTGCTAAAGTGTGAATGAATTTTGTGATATGTGAATGAAAGTGAATGTAACACATGCCAGAGAAAATATAAAATGAAAACAATACTAGTTAGAGTGAAATAAAGCGAAAGTGATAGCTGAAAAACTAAAAATGGCACTTGTGAAAACAAACGTGCATGGGAGCGACAATTTTCAAAACTCATTGAAATAGAAGTACAAACAAAATTATAATGTAAGAAATTGTCGTTGTCAATGCACATTGACTGTCGACATGGATTGGACATCGCACATGAATAGTCTTGATAGAACATGCTATGATTGTCCAAGCTTGCATAAAATAATGTGCTCATGAAATTGTTACAAACTAAGCATGTGTGTGCAAGTGACTTTGACACTTCCAATCCACGAAGGGAGATTAAAAGAATCAGATGACCAAGAAGTGGTCACTAGGGAATGAATAATCGAAATATCCATAGTAGGCTCCAAACTTTGAGTGTATGCAAAATTTTGGAGGGTGTTTGTCACAGCAAAAACACAACCCTTGTTGCTACCTACTTCTACATGGATAAATGTCTCACTAGACTTCATTGCATGTCTCCCTAAATCAGGAAACAAGTCGTTCATCATGGTGGTCGTTGATCGACACTCCAAATATGCCCATTATTGTGCCTTACTAGACCCATTTACTCTAATTATGGTGGCTCAAGTCTTCATGGATCAAATTTTCAAACTGCATGGCATGCCTACCTCTATTATGTTTGATTAAGATCCCATGTTTTCCAATAATTTCTAGCAAGATATTTTCAATCTACACATCACATAACTCAAAATGAGTACAACTTATCATCCCCAAACAAATGTTCAAATGGAAGTGGTAAACAAATTTTTGGAAACCTACCTATGGTACTTTTCTTCATAAATACAACATCAATGGGTGCAGTGGTTACCTTTAGCAGAATGGTCGTACAAGACTAATTATCATGAAGCAACCAAAATTACAACATATGAGGTAGTGTATGGCCAAATCCAACCTTCACCAACTTCTTATCCTCCAGGATCTTCCAAAGTACAAGTATTTGATAAGCTGCTTTAGAACTGAGCCTCCACTCTCACTCTTCTGAAAGATAATCTCAACCAAGTGTAAAATCAGATGAAGCAACAACTTGACAAACATCGCTAAGAAAGGTCTTTTAAAAGTGGTTGACCAATTCTTTCTTCAATTCCATCCTTATAATAAAACATTTATCAAGGAAAAGGGATTCAAAAAGTCGCTACAAAATTTTATGGGCCTTATCAAGTTGTTCAACATATTGGCTCTGTCACCAGCAAACTGGCATTTATGACCACTTCCAAAATCCACTGCATATTCCATGTCTCCTGTCACAATAAAGTCATGGGGCATAATTGTAAGGTCCATAACCCTCATGCCTTAATTGGATGAGGAAGGCTCTATTTGGCTCCAACCAGAAAAGGTCCTAGATTCAGGGGAATAACATCTTCATGACCATACCATCAATAAATTCCTCATCCAGTGGAAAGACACCTTACCATAAGATGTGACATGGGAATCAAGAACTATTCTTCAAAAAAATCCAGATCTTCACCCTTGAGGACAAGTCTATTTCTGAAGAAGGAGGGTATGTTAGGGTTCGAACCTAACCCCTTTATTAATTTAATAAGCCCAAAGGGTATCGTAAGAGTCATGATTAGTTAGTTTAATAAATCAATCCTATAAGCATTGTAAGTGGTTGACCCACATTCTAAAAAAAGGACCACTATTAATTATAACGAGCCATATTAATAAATAAAGTGGTTAACCCACATTATGTAAGGGACCACAAATAGTTAGGGTTTTGGGTCTCAAGAAACTATATAATTTCGAACATAGTAAGGAAAGCATTGCCTTGTGTTGTGTAATTGAGCTCTACTCTACTAGAGGTTACCCCCTTGAAGAAGCAAGTGAACAATATTTCTATAGATATCAATAACATATTTCTATTTTTGGCATCTCATTATGTTATTTTCTGTGATATATCTCACATATTTTTCACTTCTTATATTTTTTGTAGCTCAAGCATACTATTCAAAGGTCAATACAATGTTAATTTAGGTTGAGGGTGGTTAGGTCCTCATAGTTCATGTAATATGTAATAAAGATATATTTATTGAAATAATGTCTTTTGTGTATATTTTTTATTGTCATTGTGTGTGAAAAAATTGTTAAATACATGAATTTGAAATTGTGTTTATGGAGAGAGGTGAGAGTAGAAAGAGTTGTAGGTCAATGATCGATAAATGCTAACTCATCATAATCAAGTTGGAAAGATAGAATCATCAAGTGAAAAACCCTTCCTCATCTACATTTACCATCCATTACCCCACCATTGAGTGCTCTACCACCTAAATCTTCATTGTCTTCATTGTTGATACTACATTGGTATTTCTGCCACTTAACAAGTTTGATAGATGAACATTTCTACAACAGTTATCATCACCAGTCTACCACCACCACCCACATGGAAATTTTAAAAGGTTCAATAATGTCAAGGAGTGGGAAGAGCACTCGTTGACTAATAGACCCAATGAATGGGAAATTTCACATTAATTGCAGGGCAGTTGCGACTGAGATTCAATCTCAATATTGGGATATGAGGGCGATAGTTGATGATCTCGAGAATCCAAGGTAATATAGAGATGGGCCAAGAATAAGAGAATCTTGATGCCAATATGAGATAAGGCTTACCCTCTTTCCCTCACACATGATTATAGCATACATGGATTTGACTAATTGTAACTGATGCTCGCAATGGAAACTTTGGGGTTTTACAATGAGATCCAGAAGGATGTATGAGAAGGTGGTGGTGATTTGATTACTACAACAACTGAGATCAACCATATTTGTGGGCCCAAAACTAATAGCTCCAATATTGAATTCCCATAGAGAACCAATTTTTTAGACCCCATAATCGATCTCTATCACATTACTATGCTTATTTCCCTATGGATCTAGGAGTGATTTACAATCAAACTCAGTGCATTTCTTAACTAAAGCCTCTCTAGGCTTAAAAAAATTCTCCATAATTTTTCAGTTTTAGCCTCCTTATGTTGTACCATCAGTCCACAATTTTAGGCAACCCTATAACTTCTATCAATATGTATTCATTCACCTACACTACTATCCCTCCTACCATAGACATACTTTCTCTAAAATTCAAAGTGAAATCTAGAGTTACATCATCATTATACCCCTGTGGCCTATAAACATACTTAATCCATCCAAAATAACCCAAATGTAGTCATGTTCTTGTAGTGATAGAGTCTTCATGGGATCCCTTTGATTCAATGAGCCTCCAGTATTTCTTTCTCCCTAGAGCTCAGTTTTTATATGACTACAAGAAAGGAAGGGGTTGGTAGTTGTGGTTTCTAATTATAGAAAGGGGATGTTTTTTAGATGGTGGAATTATGTCATAGGCTTATGCTGGTGACAATTAATGCACATTATCAAATCATTGGTAATGTCGGGTTATGAAAAAACAGTGTCATTCCTTATACGATTTGGAAGCATAGTGTCTAACTTATTGTGAATGGTCACTTCCTTCCATGTTTATGGAAATTCCCATATGTTCATTGCACTATGGTGTTGGCCCCAAAAACATAGATATAATATTTATTGTCATAAGACTTGCAGCACGTCCTGAGTTGCAACACCTTGGAGTTGTAACATCCCAAATTTATAGCACTTCAACCATTGAGCCATAATTTCAGTTTGATATGATCATGGTGTCACAGCAAGTGTTTTTTCCCATCTAAATGGATCACTGGAATTGTAACAACATCTCAGTAGCAACAACAAAATTGCAGCAAAGGAGTTGCGAAGATTGAGTTGCAGCAATGGAGTTATTGCACTCGAGTTCTAGCAATAGATTTGTAGAAGTCAAGATGTAGAAATGGAAATATTCTTCCCTACATGTCATGGAAAACAAGTTATTAGTAATTCAAAGATTAGCCTCATTAGTAGAAGGATCATTATTTGAATTTTTTTCTCTTTTTTGTTAGCATGACATGCACTAGCCTAGGCAAGTTTTTACATAACATTCCCCTAGGTTAATCCCTTAAGGGATTTATACATGGGATTTATTATATTTTTTTTGTTTGTTTGTTTTTTAAGAACAAAATAGGATTCGAGAATGATTTAGTCAGAAAGGATCTCTCTCTTACTCAAAATACCCAAGTTGTTATCTATCCATCCATTATTGATTTTTCTCAAAAAATATTCCTTCCATAGGGATCTATTTTATAACTGAATAATGTCTCCATTTACCATTAATGACATTCTCTCTTCATCAATGGTATGAATTTTTATGATTGCATTATCATACACAGTGTGACACCCCTTATATTTTCCCAAATTTGTGATGAAATTGAGAACTTATAATGTTGGGGGTATCAACATCATTGTTATGATTTAAAACCACATGATGTGATTTAATGTTTATTTTTATTAATTAGAAAAATAAAATTCTAGAACTAAAGGAAGGTTGATATCCAGCAAATTATGATGCCTTGAGAGGAAAAATTGCCTTGATTTAGTTAGCCTTCCCAAGAAGCTTCTAACAAGACGCTGGGAAGATGAATATTCAAGGTGTAATTATATAAACAAGAGGGAGGATCAATCAAAAGGTTCTTATTTCTTTAGCTTTTCAGCCTATTCCATTTTCTCTTTAATACGTTCTTTTCCCTCTCATGTAGAAATTTGAATTGCTAAGAGGGTTGGTGGTAGAACCGAGAGAGGTTTATACCTTGTGAGTATTTAAGAGTTTTGAGTGACAAATTATGTGATGGGAAATGAATGTGTTGTGGGATTTTTTTCTTTAGAATGGATGGCTCTAAGGACTCAAAATTTTCCTATTTGTGTCTGGCACTTAGAGAACTAAAGAGGGGAGGGAAGAAAGACTGTAGGGATCAAAGAAGGACAATCTTGTGATGTGCAGACCTACATTGTCCTTCAATGAATGTCTATGAGCTTAGTCAGATATGGAAAGGTTCAACATTGAGTTTTTCCTACATGTGAAGGAGTGTGGCCTTTACTTTTTTGTAAAATCTAGTTTGAAATTTGTGTGCTAAATCCCTAACTTTACTTTTCTCTCAAGGAAACAAAAGTATTTCTCGAGGGTGGTTGGCTGTAAGAAAAATAAAACATAATCTTTCCTATGGTTTGGTGGAGAGTGGACCACCCTTATTTAGGTCCAGATTCACTCTTTTCGAATTAAATAAGTACTTTTTTGCTTAGTAAATGAAACTGGTTATTACGGAAATATATGTATCAAATTGAAATAGTTGAAATTGTTTATTTGTAGCAAGTTTTCTTAACCTTTGAGTAAATAAATTGAATTGATGTGGGAAATATTTTCTTCACAATATGGATCATATTAATAAATTTTCAAATTTATAGGTCATTTGTGTGCATGCATGCCTTCCATGTTAATTGTGTGCTTCTTTTTCTTTACTTTTATCTACAAGATATAAACCCCAAAATTTTCCTTTGATTTAAAGAGATATGACATGCAAAAAAGAAGTTATGGAAGACTTTTTGGGTCAATCATGTAGTTTATAGGTGGATGCCAAAATGTGATTTATGGGCCATCTTGGGAATTTCACTATAAATTTTCTTTTGAGGTTTCAAAGGTTGAAACTTGGATCATAGTGAGGGGAAATCTTGTTGAACATCTAGTTCAATTTTCAAAACTTGGCTCAGTAGACTTTCATATATATAATCCAAGGAATTCAAGATTCCTTAATGTTTCTTCAAATAGTTCATCTTGGCATTATCACTATAACGTTTTTTTCTAAGAGGTTTGAGAGACTAAATATTTTACCATAATGAGGGGAAATCTCATTGAACATTTGGTAGAAGTTTCAAACCTATCGAGGGAAGTGAAGTATCTTCAAAGCTCCTAGAAACAGGATTCTAAGAGGTCAACATGGTATCTTTGCTATAACTTTATTTCCTTGAGGTTTCAGAATTTTAACTTGGAGGTTACATAGAAGATATATCAAATTACCTCTAGTAGAAGTTTCAAATATTAGTTTGTTATAATTTCATAGATATTACCTAAGGAAGTTAAGTGTCCTGGATGCTCTTGAAGTTAGAACTAATTGTTGTGTTAACAAAGCATAAAACAAGTAAGAAAAATATTGATACCCGATAGCCTTAATCACGATTAAGGGATCGGGTTTTAAAAAATGTGATTCCCCACAACCCTAATGAAGGATTAAGGGGTTGGGTTTGTGACACAAAGTGTGAACCTCATAAGATCTAATCCATCAAATGTGGAACTTTCCTTTGAAATCCTTGAAATTGCAATGAAATAACAAATCTCAATCTCCCATCTTTAGTTTTTGTCTTATCGATGAAATTATAGTGCTACAAATCTATCTAATTTTGTATCATTGATCTCTAGTGTGAGGAAGGTTGTCAAAGTTCATCTAGCTTGCTAATCTAGAGGAGACTCTACTCCTGAGTTTCAAGAAAAATATTCCAAGTTGTATTACCATTCTATGTGTTTGGATATCTATCTCCATTGGCAAAAGTTCTCTCTTTCCATATACGAATTCATATAAAATGCATTTGGTTATCATCCTCCATGTAGTCTAGTAGGCCCACAGAGCTTTAGGGAGTTGTTCAACCCAATCCTTGAGATGTCATTTGGAAATGTTGGTGATAATAGCCTCAATAATTTAATTTGTCACATCCACCTAGCCATTGGCATCTGGATGGTATGGTGTCATGACCTTTCATTTAATATTGTATGTACCCATTAGATCTATAATTAGCCTTGAAATGAATTGAGCTCCTTCATCAAGATTACATCAAGAATTAAGATTCATGTGCCAAAACTTGTTGCAACAAAGGGAAAAATGACAAGGACAAACTAAATGATATGAAAGAATTGATGGGTTCCACCTAGAATCTAGGTGAACTCTAGTGTCACATCATAGCATCCACATGTTATACCATGTGAAGAGAAGAATTTGTTTGTTAGCAAAAAAAGAAGAGAAAATGTCTTGTTTTTCCGTAACAAGTGTATATGTTCTTAGATAAACATGGAATTTTTCATTCAAATACATAATTATGAGGACTATAAAAGTGTTAATGAGGATGGACTATTTATTCAACTCTATAATTTTATAAAATGATAATAGTACTTTTCGAAGAGTAGGAGAGTACTCGCTAACAAGGACTCAATTAGGAATGAAATTTGCATAGTGTAGAATAAAAGTCGACATGACAGAACCTATATGGGGTTTTTATTATATTTCAAGGTTTGAAATGGAAGTAGAAAAGTAAGTGAAAATATACTATTTGGTAATTATTAAGACTTTTGATGGAGGAAAAAGGACCTAAGATCATAAATCTAGAAAACCTTTCCTAGTTGATAATTGATGTCCTCAAAAAATTGGACTTCTTTGTTCAAGTGAAGTTTGTCTTGTTATATTCCAATTAAAAGCTTGTGATTTTAGCCAAAAAATTTAGGTCTAGAGGAAAGTTAATAATTCTATATTAATATAGGAACTCACATGAGCATTAGATCACAAAGAAGAAAGTTTTTGTGTGTCCATAATCAAAAGTATTTTATGAACTTGATAAAAACAATTTTTTGGTTCTTCTTGGGTTTTTTGTATAGATGGAACAAATAGGTCACTAATATTGATTGCACTAGTGAGAAAAATATAGAAAATAGAAAGAAAAAAACGTGACTTCTAAGGCTTATAACTTTTATTTGAGAAGTTATAATTGAACATCATTAAATTAGTTGGATATGGAATGCAAAGAAGAATATGAAAAAAATTGATTTTGAAAATATGTTTCCACTTATTTCAAATGATTAGTAGGATAATTCATCTAGGCTTGACTGGACAATATAATTTTCAATGTGTATAGTTTTCAAAGTATCCTAAACTTTAGGAAAATGTTATATGGTTGTATATAATTGTATTAGAGGTGAAATTAACTATGTATGGTTTCATATAATTCATGATTGTTCATGTATAATGGAGTGTAGTCATCATTGGATGAAAAAAGCAAGTAATGTGAATGATTGGACCAAAAATTGTTGGCTCAAGTGTTGAACCCATGGTTTCTTAATAATAATCCTAATAACTAGTTATATTTCCGAAATAGAAAAAAAGAAAAAATTGTAGGAGAAAATAAGGTATGTCGTTGAAAACATTATAACTTGAGGTGCAAGATTAATTTACCAAGGAGATCAAGTTTGCACATTCAAAGATATGAAACCTACACTTGGACCATAAATGGTGGAATGAAAAAGTATATATATTTTTATAAACATGAAATTTTATTTGTTTAATTTCATAGCTTATTGTGGGAATAAACATAAGGATAAGTAGAAAATAAAAATTCAAAAAAATATACATGTCAAGGACCTGCAATATGGGATTAATAAATGCTCAAGTGACGCACAATCTATTAGATAACTCATGGATTTCTGTAATTTATTATTGGTTTGAGCAAGATAAAGAGGGATCCATAGTATAGATTGTTATTGATTATAACACCTCTTTCAAAATGGAAAATAGAGATTTTGAGGTAAAGCCAATAAGAAGGTTACTTCAAGCACTTCTATTTTGGATTAATATTTTGTTTATGGAGAAAGGGTTGATGTGAATGATACTACGCATAATGGAAGCATAGGCCCTGTTATCACTTAAGAATCCTAGTGCCAAAATTTCTCATACTAGCTTGATGATAAAGGTTAGTGTTAGTCTAAGTTTGATTTTGTTTTCCTTAGAGTCTGAGTCTTAGGAGGTCTTAAGTCAAGCACTCATTCTCGTCTATCACTGATCACCCTCATTCATCATTGATCTCATAGCCATTTGTCAGTTTGATTTAAAAATCATTATGTACCACACAACCTTTTTAGGTGATTGTGTAGCGCATGTAACCATTCTGAGGTATTTTCGCAGCGCATTAATCCTTTAGGTGTTTTCGCAACGCGAAAGTCCACTAGGTGTTTTCGCAGTGCAAAGGTCCATTAGGTGATTATGCAGCGCAATAGGTTTTAGGTGATTTCACAGCAAAATTTACACTAACCGCGCTGCGAAATCGGAGATTCGTGCATTCCGCAGCAAATATCTCCCAACTGTCAAATCTGTCAAATTAACCTATGGCTACGTCATTCATTGTCAGTTTATGCATTCCATACATCATCTCCAACCGCTTATCTCCATCATTGCAATCACTAGGTACATTGGAACACACGAAATACAAGTTCCAAAGAAGGCCAAGTATGCTCGGTTTTAATGATGATTGTAGGCCTTGCATGCAAAACAAATCTACTAGATTTCCATTTGAAAACATCGTCATTCAAGCGAGGCAGCCATTCAAGCAAGGTAGAGTTTGGAGTTTGAGCAGCGCTAGCATTTCCAGCCTACAGGTCACTGAATCTTCATGGAGGGATCGGCTGAAAAGAAAGACCATAGATCAGGCAAATGTCTGAGAAATGAGCCTGAAGGTTTGGATATAACGTTGAAGAATAGAGAGGTCGAACAAGCATTTAAACAAGCTGGATGTTGGAATTTTTGCAAGAAGCTCTAGGAAGGAGATGCACAAGTGACTAAGGAATTTGCATTGAATTTCACAGGGCTAAACTCAAAGGTTGGCATGTTGGAATTGCAGGTCTCACCAGACATGATAACCACAGTTACAGAAATACCAAGAGGACAAGAAAATTGATTCAATAGTTTCAAATTTGACATGAATCCATGCAAAGAATTTCTAAAGCAGTAGTTCATTAATGCAAATTTGAGTAATTCTGTTCCTAGAAGTTATGTTAAAGAATCATATGCTCAATTGCTTACTTGTATACAGAAGTATCTGTCCTGTGAAGGGAGATATAACAAAGTGTATTCATACCATTTTAAGCTTCTGTTGCATTTTACAGGAAAAACATCTATTGATCTACCTTTTTACATGTTCTGCAGCTTAAGTAAAATGTGTGATAAGGTACAACTGAGAAAGGAAGCCTGTGAGACTTCACTATTCCACCATGGCTTGGTTAAGTTAATGGTTTTGCATGAACTCCAGAGGGTAGGTAGAGACTGGGACACATTCATATTCATGTCCGGTTTCAAGAGCAAGATTGGTCTCAGTCCTCTAGCGGCAAAAGAACCTTCAACAACAACCAGTCCTCAAGCAGAAACAAGAGCCAAGAGGGTTTTGAAGTTAAAATCCAGGAAACAAGTTGGAGAGTCTACAAAGCCACTGACTATTCAAGACACACCCCAGCAGTCAGTCAAAGAAAAAACTTAAATCAAGGAAACTGCACATGAATCAAGCACAGGTGGAGGAGTTCAAAGAAAAAGAACCAGGAGCTAGGTGACAAAGGAAAAGGGTAAGTCAGTGCCTATTGAAGAAAGTCCTGTTTCGAAGGGAGATTTAAATGACTTATTGAAAGTCATTGACATTGAAGAATCCCCACTAGTTCAAGTTGATTTGATCGAGTCAGGTAAAGAGAAGGCTAAGAAAGTTAAAGCATCAAAGAAACTCAAATTTGATGAGCAAGTTGAACAATTTGTTTTCAAGCCTAGGAGACCCATAACGAGGAGGTTCAAACAAGTATAGCAGGTACCGCCAAGGGCAGATGAAACGAGGGAGGAGACATGGCCTCATGAAAGAAGGGATAAAGGCAAAACAGTTGCCACTCAGGAAGAAGGTAATATGGAAGAGTTGAAGAAGAAATTGGGATTGGCAAACCTTGAAATTGCTAGATTGAAGAAAGCTGCTAGGAAATTTGTAGTTAAGGAAGCTTATTTCAACCAAATGCAAGCTTGGTGAGAAGACCAAACATTTCAAATCCCCGAGGTGGTTGATTGTAATGTTCAATTCCTTAGCTGGACTGTTCCAGCTATAAAGGAAGCTAAATTTATCAGAAAAGTCAATACAAACCTCAGGTCTAGAATCAAAGTCATGAAGAAGCAAATTGAAGACTTAAAGATACAGTTGAGCCAGCAAAAAGAATCTCCATGAAGAAATCTCACTACAAGTAAGGTTATGTCTCAAAGTTTTGATGATTTTGCTTGGTATAATCCTTCTTGAAGAATCAAACATCCCATTCAGTTTTGGAAAGTCTTGAAATAGTTGGAAGAATGTTTTAATAGCAAAGTGCTCAAATAGTAAAGTTTTGAGTTAAAATTGTGATTTTTGAAACAACTCAGCAGTTTCGTAGCGCGCTACGAAACTGCTGAAGGTGATGACTAAAGCTCAGCAGTTTTGTAGCGCGCTACGAAACTGCTGAAGATAAACAGGCTAATTTCAACTAACTGGTTTTGAATATGAGCGGGAATTTTGAAAGGGGAATGTCTACAAGGTATGCAAGGCATCAGCTAAAGCTATTAAGATTCAACCAAGTCAAGACAGGTGGAGATAATGTGTATTCGAATCCAACTTTAGATTTTTGTCATAAAGTGAGCATATTTACCACACTTCAGGATAGGTGAAACAGTTTGTAAGAATTTTGGCTTTAACGCATGAAAACGGGGACAACACATCAAAGACGTGGCAGTCTGCTCCATTTTGGGTAATTAAAAGATAAAGGATATAGTTCGTTGGATCTGAACATTTTGAGGCAAACTAAAGACCGGTACACAGGGGTAGTTTCCTATGTTTCAGGGCATTGGAAAATATGTGACATTGAAGACCAACATGGAGCCTTGAAGATCCATCATAGCCAAACTAGAAGGGGACCAGATGTCAAAAAACGAGGATGATTGTAGACCAAAGATGTTATGGAATTAGAGTCCTACTTGATTTAGATATCTAGAAGGTCTAGTTGAAGTTTGTTACATTTAATAAGCAGTTAAAGGTTAAACAGGTGTCATTAGAAGTAGTTCTCGAGTTCCCCTAATGTTTAAGGAGGAATCTCAGTCAGGTAGGAGAGATCTATATATAGGAGAAACAGAAATGTAATACGGGTTGGAAGTTTATGTAAAAAAAAGCCCTGTTTTGAATCTTATGTAAAAACTCTGTTCTTTTGGTAATATAGTAATGGTTTTTTGCTGCTCAAGAATCATAGTGACTTCAATGTATGAATTACTCTTGTTGTCTTTCATTGTTGTTTACAGTAGGATGAGTACTTGATTACTTGGAAATCACATGTTGTGTTCTAATTTCTTTCATGTACTCATATACTCTCTCTTTTGTCTCTGCTGTATTGTATATATATTGAAGACTGAATGCCTTGATTTCATTGCAAAACCAATTCACTGTGGATGCTAAATGACATATGACTCCATGAGCCCAATGGATGCTTGTTGATTTAGATTTTACCAGCCTCATTCCTATTTGTTTCATAAGAAGATTTAGCCATCTCAATTACAATCACAAACCTTAAATCCCTTAAGAGAGCCCTCTCAGGCTAAGGAGGCTAAGCCTTAGCTAAAGATTGGTCTGAAACAGTTACTCGAAGTCTTCCTGGTTTGCAGCCTTCCAGGGCCTGATTTTGAGATAACAAGCCCTTTTGAGGGGTACAAGGAAAAATATGAAGGAAAATATTAAATAGAGAATATTAAAATAAATAAATTAAAAAGGGATCCAAAGGAGTAGAATAAATCCATCATAGATTGATATAGATGTTGAATGTATTCACATGAATCTGTTTCAAAGGCATATCGAGATAGTTTGAGGAAAAGGGAAGAAGGCATGCTAGGGAGCAGAAATAGAGTAGTGGGATAGGGGGGAGAGAAAGAGAAAGGATGTGCTTGAGGAGTGTAAGGAGGAAAAAGAGACACTAGAAGAATATGTTGAGATAACTTATCTAGAATAAGAGTAGAAGATGTCAAATCTTAATGGAAGGTTATAGATGAGAATAATTCATAGGAACATGCATTGATGTTTTCTATAGTGAGTATGCCTCAGGTGAATTTGAGGACTATTTCGTTGAATGTAAAGATACTTCAATGATTGGAAAAATATTGGTGGAAATGAGGATTTGAATAATTCTCTAGGGCCATTGAAGAAGCTAGAAAAATGAATTTGAGTAAACCCCTTTCAAACCATCCCATACATGCAATCTACCAAAAGAGGAAGAAAGTTTGATAGATATAGAAGTTAGAAATTTAATTCAATGAAGACAATTATCCATTATTGTCATCATTTTCAATAACCTATTGAAGGGTACAATATCATCTGAGGCATCTACAAACGTTACAAAGATAGGTGCATATTATTAAGCAAAACAAAATATGCCATAACCTAACCATAAAACAAGAAAGCACTAACACAATCAAAATATGATAAGGAAATCACATCACATTCATTTCCGTTATAGCTCATAAAATAAGTCACATGATACCCTTGTGTCTCCTACAATACACATAAGGGACGTCAATATTTGATTTATTTTTCCTCCATACAAATTATTATCATTCAATAACTAACCTTAACAAGTACCCAACCCTCACACTCCTGATCTCTTTCAAATATATAATACCATGAAGTTGTTACATTACAACTAATAGCTACAATGCTCTAAAATGTCACTCATTTCAATTTGTTAATGTATTGGTCTAAGGGTACAATGACATGAACTTTGCATGCATAATCAAAATATTGCAAAATAAGGTGCCAAAATTTAGAAGTCTTTTATAATTTAGAATCTTACACTACAACGAAAATACCTTTTAGCGAAGGTTTCACCAAAGGTTTTTAGTGTTATAAAACTAGAAAACATTGTCAAAAAAGCATCCATTAAAACATTTGTGATAGCAGAAGTTTTAATGGAACTATATCACAATTGAAAATATTTGGGCGGCCGAAGGTTTTAGCAAATTTTTTTTTTTTGCGCTTCATGGAACAAGCAACATCGGTGCACCAAATATATAAACACACCAGGTGGCATACATACCTAAAAGCACTGAGGCATTGAATTCAAAGAAAATTGGCGTGAAATATGCACCACACTGATGCTCTTATATCAAATAGCCCTCGACCGATCTTGTAAGGAATGGCACTGGGGCACGCAAAAAATAATTTCTATACTAGTGCACTTTTTTAAAGTTTTAGTGTCGATGTGTATCTATTATACAAATTCCCTGTTGCATTGGTTATACAAAAGTAACGGTGTTCTTTATTTTCTTAATGCACCAGGCTAGAAGTAATATTTTTTAGCATTGGGTTGCTATTTCAATGAAAACATTGGCGCATTGAGAATTACAATGCACTGGGGTGTTAATCTCAAACAATACCAATGCTTGAAGAAATAAAAGCCCTGATGCTGTCATTTTCCGAAAAGGAACCAATCATGCAAAAACATGTTGTCACAATGTTTTTATATAAAATAAAACACCGGTGTGTTTTTATGTTATAAACACAACGATATTTTGAATAAGATTTTCTCTTTTTTGAAAACATTGACATGTGATAGTGCAATTATTGTAATTTTTTAAATTCATTACTTATTGAAAAATCGACATATATATTATAACAATATTCATATAAATTATAATTTGAATAGTGCATTTGTATATGATGTTTGGATTAACTGGTTATATTATCAAATTTCATGTCTCTTCATTATAATATTTAATCATCCATATATTTAATTTGTAGTATAAAATTCACGACGACATTGGATAAAACAATAGAATAAATTAAAATGTATTATATATCAATAAGATACTCTTTTTCATTAAAAATGGGATTGTTATTGGTAACTCCTTGTATTTCAATTAAGACACTGTTTCAATTACATTAAACAAAATGCCTGATTTTCACAGACAATTATTTTAAAAAATACAACAAGTTACATTGATATCCAAATAGATCATCATTCTTCACTAGAATTGTTGTTAGTGCTTGAGCTACTTCCATGACTTTGGTTATTTGTAGGAATGTTTTCCTGATTGCATTGATGGCTTCCGTCTTCTTGATATTTTTCCATCTACAAACATCAAAGAAAGTGTAATGAGTGTATATATGTTGGTGAGAATAATGAAAATTGAAATAAATAATATAAATCAATGTAAATCAAATAGTAATGTACCATAGCAAGAAGTGACCCATAAACTGTACACATGGTTTCAAAACCAAGTCTCATGCCTTGTTGCAACAAGTATTTTGGTGGCATAGTTCCATATTTTATTTCTTGCATGTTTTAAACCGCATTATAAATCATAGATTTAATATAAATGATTTTTTTGTTCTTTTAATTATAAACTCAAATAATTAAAACAGCATAGATACTTATAAATTCCACAATTAATTTTTGATTTGCCAACATATACTCACAACCATTATTTACCCCAATGTCAATCAATTCTTCCAATGGCTCTTCTTTGTATGTTAGCACCTTTTTGAAGACATTAAAGGATGGTTGTTTTAAAACAACTTAAATATACAAAAATGAAATCTTGAGTTGTTGTAAGGAAATATTAACAATTACTCACAAATTTGAAATCAACCATTTTCTTCCTTATCATCCTATTTCATGTGTTGAATGAGATCCATCTTGTTTTCTTTTCTTCAAGAAAATACTTGAAAATCAATATTTAATGCTAAATTATTTTTTTATACATATAAAGTCAATCGTGATTACATACATTTAAAGCAAGTTGTTGTTGAGATGGCTCCTCCTATGATGAAATTATGTCTGTTTCTTTTACCATCTCCTTATACGCCTTTTTGGACATTCCTGCTAGCATGTTTTTCATATCAATGTGTCGATCATTTGGGATTTTCATAATCTTCCTGAAAACAAGTAATAAACTATTTTTATTATACTGATATATGAAAATTAAATATAACAAAATCAATATTAATAAATGAATGGTTTATAGTAATATATACATATAATTCTAGAAAATCATTTTATATAATTAGGAATATTACCTTCTGAATGATTCTTTTTTGTTGTTGTATGTTTTTGTTATTGCAAGCCTGACATGTCTCATTGACCATTGTGCTAGAAACACTTCTTGTAGTTTATATATAATTTGGTTCTTAAAATCATTGAATTGATTCTTGTATTGTAATTGGAAAGTATGTCTATATGTTTATTCCACTAGATCCTTCATAGTTTTGTAAAAAAAAATTCCCTTTCACTAATTTCCAGCACCACTTCAGATGAGCTAAGGACAAATTCATTGTCATTTACATGTTCTATAATTTTTCTTTTCTTAGAACGTCATTGGTCTTTTCCTTTGTTGTTGCTCCCTGTAGACCTTTAAACATATATGGATTAATAGATTGTTTGAAACATGTTATCTAATATTCTTACGTATATTATTAATGAAAATTAAAAAAAAAATCATATCGAATAGTATTTTTCATTCACCCGACTCATCATTCTGCGATTTTTCTATCAAGATTTTACACTTTTCTGCACGTGAATTAGAAATAATCTTATCGGCCTTGTTCATGTTGTGTCTCTTCATGACACATAAAAACCAATACATATTATTTAAATTTATGTATAGTTAAAACGTATTAATTTTGTAAATAATTTATGAAGATCTTGTCTTCTTTGGTTTTTTTTATGTGCTACCATTGTGTCAATCAATATTTTTGTTACTTGACACTTTCTGAGACATATTTTTATCAATATATAACATGTACCATTCAATACATAAGCCATTAAATATATTTTACAAACAAATCAAACAATTTTTACCCAAAAAAAGCTCTGGTAACTGGTGCATTTATCACCATTAATGCACCATTGCGTTTATAACATTCAATGCAGAGACATTTAATTATTCAGCACTTTATGGAAAAATAATTTTGAAAAAATAATTTTAAATTATGATAGTGCAATTGGTAAGGATGAATGCACTAGTGCTATTTGGAAGACGCGATCTAGTCGGTTACATTACACTAGGAGCAATGATGAACAAATTGGATAGAATCGAAAGTATTATAATATGCCAGTGTGTTGTATTACAGAGGGAACACCAGTGTGTTATTACATATGGTGCATCACATAACATATAGCCATTTATAAAAAATAAAAATAAATGAAGAGAGCCGACACTATTTGCATCTAACTCAGTAAGTGATTCCCCTACTTTACATGAAAAAACCTATATATAGTAAGTACACAAAACCCTTAAGTTGTAAAGTGGTAGAAGAAGTTAAACCCTAAGGTGAAATTATGTAGGAAGAAGCAAGGCTTTAAGTTAAGTATTGAATTTTTTCTGTATTTTAATTAGATTTTTATAGGAATAGAGATTGTAAAAAGATTTACTAGTAAAATTTATAGTAAATTTTTTATTGTACAAGGTTTTTATTTATTTTTTGAATTGTGAATAAATGTAACAAGAAATTGTAAAATATTTTAATAGTTAAATTTAGGATTTTTGATATCTAGGGTCTTGAGTGAATCACCATACCTTTCAACTTCTGATCTTTCAATAAATCTAGAATATTTTACAACTCCATAGTGCTCCTAGTATATCTCTATTTCAAATGATCTATTTTTTCATTAAACCCTAATAGAAATTGTAAAACTTTTTAATAGTAAAATAAACCATAAAACAAAATTATTACCATGCAAGTTTTTGAGTGAATCACCATACCTTTCAGTTTTTTATCTTCTGAATAGTTTTGTTGCTCCAAAGAATTTTTCAACTAAACAGTGCTCCTCGTATGTCTCTTTTCCAAATCACTCCCTTGAAATTTTAGGTAAAATAATGAAATGGTGAATATTTTTTTACTATTTAAAAGACTTTGTGAAATTAGATTTTGAAAAATCAATTTCTACTCTCTTAATGAATTAAAAAAGCATAAAAACAAAAAAATAAAAATTCAATTTCTCCACACAACGGTACATTCGATAGTTGAGTGCATCAGTGCATTTATAAAACAAGCACACCAACATTTTCTAGGAGCCAAATTTTTCAACACGCTGACATGATTCATTTTTTTTGAAATCCTGAAATGATGCAATTGATCTTTTAACACAATAGCATAGTTTCTATTTAAAACCATCGATGTTCTAATTGTTATGAGAGCATTGAGTTGGTTGAATTCATTTTTATTTTTTAAAATCT
>Ga0181465_100218_pt1 | contig 19843 bp, 24 predicted proteins | sample InSIn3gowninarea_FD_119076 | JGI IMG/M metagenome (GOLD analysis project Ga0181465, IMG submission 119076) | Clean room microbial communities from NASA Spacecraft Assembly Facility at Jet Propulsion Laboratory, Pasadena, California, USA -... ... | reverse complement strand
CTTGTGGTGAGTAACCGCTATCCAAGCCACTCCAGTGGGCGGCCGCTGTCGAGAGCTTTACGACCAACTCGGTCAAAGACTATTTCGGTCAGGTCGCTCTCGAGTCATTTCTTAAGTCAACCATTTACCAGAAATCGCTTACAGATACTAGTCGCATGCTTAGGGTATTCTTAACCAGGAAGAACTCATCAAACAATTAGCCAAAGCACTGTGTAACATCGCCGACGCTCTGCCACATGTCGAGCTTAAGATGATCCTGTATCCGACAGACGCAATGAAGAGTCTCGTGGCAACTCTCTACGCACACATCATCAAATTCGTTCAACGGGCAGCGAATTGGTACAAGGAGGGAAAGATGAAGCATATGCTCAGCGCTATCGCACGGCCGTACAAGCTTCGCTTCAAAGACATCGTTGACGACATATCCGAGGCTGCTAGGAGGGTTGATCGAATGGCTGCGAGTCTGAGTATGGCCGAACAAAGGGAAATGCATCTGAAACAGCATGACACGCATACAATTGTGACTGAGATGAGGCGCTTCTTGAAAGGTGTGTGGTGACCTGACGCTTTATGAGCTTGACTGACTCTTGCCTGGTTTGTAGAACAACACAAACTGCAACACTCCGTTCAACTCGACACTAGCCGGCGGGTTTGCGAGATCCAATTCTCGCAGATCTTGACATTTGCAGCTACCACGCCCTTAGTTAGCCCGGAAACCACCCGAGGGATATACGTCTCCATGCGAAACCGCCGAAGACGCCTAAAAGGCATGGGGCCAGCGCCATTCCGGAGCACTCCGCAATCTCTACAAGCTTGGGCGGTGGACAGACAATCTTCTCTCATTGTTTTCAGAGGCTCTTTTAGAGCGCGTAACGTTCTGAACAACTTTGTTGCTGATACAATTGATCTGATTGTGGATGCAAACATCCCTGCCGTCTGGGTGCTCCAAACCAGGAACGACGGCCAATACTCCTCTGTTGATATTCTGAAGCAGTTGGTTCTACAGGTCCTGCAGCAGAACCATACTCTTCTGAATGAAAGCTCCGCCTCGCTCAACGCTGCCCGGTACCAGAGCGCAACTACTGAAGACGAATGGTTCAGTCTTTTGGGTTCCGTGCTTGTCGGCCTTGCTCAGATCTACATCATAGTGGACGCCGAAATGCTGAACAGCAGCATCGATGGTCGCATCACCTGGGCAAGTGCGTTCCAAAAGCTCTTTGATGAGCTGGAGAGACGAGGCGTCGATACAGTAGTCAAGGTCGCCATTATCGGCTACAAAGCAACAACCCTCAATTGTTTGCCCAAGGCCGTTGTCGACAGTGCTGTACATATTCCTGAGAGCAAGTGCAAAAAGGCGATGGCTCAAGCTGGAAAACAACGGGGTCGCTCAAATCGCAATATCAAATCCATGCGCCTCTGGCCGAACTCGCAGTTGTCTTCCCGTTCTACGGTCACATCGAGCAATGGCGTGCGGTAGCACTGACGAAGTACAACTCCTTCTACCAGTCTTCTGGCTCGTCGTCCTGCCAGTCTGGCAAGGGGTATATCTATCCGGAACCAGAAATTGGTAGAATCAAGTCTGGGGTTTACCCCAGATGCGGCTTCGCGGCCCGCTAGGCAAGCCTTTCTAGATCACGTCCCTCTCGCTGAGTTCCCGTTCCTGGTTTCGGAGCGGTTATGGCCTCCGTACCATCGACAGGTCCGCGCTACCGCTTCGCAGCACACGAAGAACAACCAGCCACCGCGGCAACGTGTTCTGAGGGTACTTCGGATGCGGATCTGTAAGCCGTCTCCGCCTCACGGCATACAGCCTGTCCCAAGGATAACAATACGTTTTCGCAGCAGATATCCTGGATCCGGCGGCAAAATGGCCTAGCGGAAGAAGATACGCATACTCTCCTCGGCTCGCGGCATCCTGCATCAAGTTCTGAAATTGTCGGCGACTACTGCTCGTTATTAGCGAAAGCGAGGCTAGCCGTTAAGCTTCTAAGCGGCTTCACTCAATTCCTTTCGAGCTCTCGTCAACCTACGGGTATTGTTTTCAGGATTTCTGAGTATTGAACTTTTTCCTCGAACTCATCGTAGCTCTTTACAGGAGTATATATGTGCAATGCATAGCTGGAGAAGTTGGCAGGAGCTGGCGAAGGGTTTGCTGTCCTAGTCTGAGATCTGCAAGGTTCAGCCACATTGTTGGCGAGCAGCTCAAGGCCCCATCTTGATAAACATAAGTGCATCCTCGCAGATTGAGGATATGTACACTATCAGACTTCTGCCTCATTTGACGCCGTGTGGAAACTCAGTCTTTGTACAGCTCCGACGTGAAGAGCTTTTGGGCAGTAAAGAACCTTTTTGTTGGCTAGGACAAGGGTGTAAACGAATCAGCTACCTAGCAAGATTGCATGCTCTTGAAAAGTGGCTCTCGAAAGCACATCGATCGGTATCGCTATCTGATCCTAAATTATGATGCTCAGGTAAAAGTCTGACCAGCATCCACATCTCATAACCATCGTACTACCAAGTACAGTCTTGAAAGTGAATTATACCACTATAAGTCCGAACAACACGCCAAGCCTCTCCCCACAAATTGTTTGGCAAAAGCCACCCATGAAGTAAAAACGCCATCGTCAGAAGTAGTAGGCCGTCAGAAGAAGTATACCGTCATAAGCAACGGCCAGCGCCCGATTTTTGTCCTTTTTGAGAGTTCCTGAATGATGCAAAGAGCAGACGCTGCCCACGCAAAAAGCATGCACTCGAAAGACTCGGGTCCAGTGTTCGTGTCTGAGACACGTCATCTCCCGCTACAGTGTTGAATCCGCGTAGTCGCCGATGTGAGTTCGCTGAGCTCGTATAAGGGATGCGGTAGAGGCAGGTGGTTGGGTAGTAAAGCACCCCGCTGGGCGATCGAGGGCGGTCATTGGAAGCCCGTCCACGTGACTCCGCTAGTCCATGTAGAAGTCTCCCTTGAGCATCCGCTCGCCGAATGCATCAGGCACCACCGGTGACTTGGGCATCTGCTTGGGCGGCTCCATGACAGCGACGCTCTTGGCTCTCTGGTGCGGGATGCGGGTCGGGACCTGGGCACCGGACGAGCCCGAGATGGACATACGCTCCGCGCGGGTGCGGAGGTTCTCGGCGAAATTGTAGCCGTCGCCTGTGCGATCAAGCAAACCTGTCAGCGCATGCACGGGCTGTGAGGATTGCCCCGCGCCGCCACGGGGCGATGCGGCGTGCGGCAGCTCCTCGTTCTCGGACGAAGCAAATGTAACACGGTGTGATGAGGACAAACCTCGACTCTTTGCAGCAGTCGGGGGAGAGGTGGTGGCTTTGATGGTGGAAGGTGAACGTCTACCATTGGTATGTCCATTTCCGTTGCTCTGCTTCACGTCTCGTAGGGCTCGCGCTCCGAAGCTGAGCCGCCGTGCAAAGGGCGTGTTTGGGGCGGTGGAGGCGGAGGTGGGACCGTGGTCCTCCTCCTCGAACGGGCTTTCGTCGACGGAGCCGGTGTTGGCGCTCGAGACGCTGTCGCCTCGAGAACGGGGCATCCCAAAGGAAGAGCTTTGGGTGGGTGAGCCGGAGAGGCCCAGAGTGGTGAGGGAAAGGCGTCGGCGGTTGGCTTGAGCGGCCGCGCTGGTTATGGGGCCGGGATAGGCAGTGGGTGGGTTCTGAGGGTTCTGAGCTGTTGCGTTCGAGGGAGAGCGACCGAAGAGGTCTGAGAAGGCCGTAGCACTGAACGAGGCGCGGCGTCTCTCAGACGCACCGGGAGAGGGCAAGGGAGGGGAGTTACGGTCGGACATGGTGGACACTGGCGGATCAGATGGGGTATTGGTAGCAGAAGCTCGACGAGTGGAGAACGGTAAGTGAGAGGGTCGGACGTCGTGTATTTGAGAGTTTGGACCGAGTGGTAGAGGGAGCGGCTGGAAGGGACGGTTGGAGGAGCTGCCGCGTCTGCAGCAAGCCTAGGCGCGTCGGTTACGTCAGGGGCCACAAGCAATGATGCGACGTGGTACGAGGCAGGCGCTCCAAGCAGTAGCACAACAACAGCTTCAAACGCAGAGTGCAAAAGAGAAGATAGACGACAGAAAGTGAGGAGGAATGCTCGGAATGGTGAGAAAGCAAGAAAGGGAAAGAAGCGTGTGGTATGGGGTTGGTCAAGGGAAACTACGTGATTGGCTGGATAGCAGCGATAAGGCCAGAGATGGCTGCTGGCTTTCCCCGCGTTTTCTTTGAGCGACATGGCGCTAGCTGCGACAGGCGTGGTGGTCCTTGGCGAGACTCTCTGATAGGTCTGGCGAGCGCTAGTCTGGGTAGCGAGCGGGCTATTGTTGCTTGTCTCGCGGGCGCGCTGCAGCTGAGGCCAGGGTGCTGGGATTGCAGGGGTGCTCGGAATCGAAAGGTACGCTTTGCACACTCAACCGCCTTTCTCAACGGGACACTGACGGACCGGCGACGGTGAAGTTTCCTCGCGACTCTGAGCATTTGAGTCGGGACGACCGAAGCAGTAGCTGCACGTGACGCGTACCGGCGTTGTTGCCCGGCGTTGTCGGCGCGTTTCGACGCCGGCTATTCTCAGCACACGGCTCGCTGGCCATGCCGAGACGCGGCAGCATACGAGCTGTTGAGCTACGGGGGCGTGTCGTTGTGCTGTCGGGAACATAGAAGTAAGACCAGATAGATCCTAGTTGAGCATGCTTTTTGCTAGATGAGATATGCTTGTAAGGTACTGCACAGAAAGAGTGCGAGGGGTATCCATCGGTCACGGAGAGCAGCATCGTCTCCCTCTTTCTGGACCTTCCATGGTCTATCAAGGGTTTCCATAACTAGATTAGAGCCCACTACCAGTACCAGCTATGAAAGCATAAAGTATCCGAATTACTCCTGAGTAGCTCTAGGGCTTATATTCCTAACTACATGACCGAAACACTTGCCCGCGCCCTGCAGCTACATCTTCCGCAGAACGCCCGCTATTTCCCCATATTGGCTAACAAGCCGATGTCTTGACAACCTTGAAAACTCCACGTCCGCTGCTCACCACGGTGGATTGAAGTTAAGATAATCCCGAAACCTCCGGTATTTCGACTCTGGCTTCAGCGCCAACTCCACATACTCCAGCATAGCGCTCTCGGCATCCCAACCCAAGACCATCCGCTGCACAACCTTCCCAAACTCCCAGTGCAGCACGTGACATGCCTGCGTCAGCTTCTTGTCTTCAAACACGTCCGGTTTGAGATACACGCTGCGGATCCTGACCGATACGTGTTGTAGGTGGGGCTCCGGGTCGCCGGACTTAGGGTTTGGGTGGGTGTGCGAGAGCAGAGTGGTGAAGGAGAGCAGGGGCTTGATCCAGGACTCTCGAGGCCAGAAACGGAGGGGGACTTCGCGCACGTCGAGAACAATGGACAGCTCTTGTAGGCGTGGCAGCGCGGCCGCGGCTTGTGCGCATACGGCGGCCCATTTGGCATCGTGTTTGGTCTTCCAGACGATGTTGTCGGGGTTGATAGGTTCGCCGTATGTGACGTGCTCGAGCTGAAGGCGCGTCACGTTGTCCAAGTAGACTTGCGGGGTCTTGGTGAGGAAGTTTGCGACGCGGTTGGGCGACTGGAAAAAGAAGGATGCCGAGGCATAGAGGAAGGCAGTGCATTCGGCATGGAATTGCTTGCTTGTGAGGCAGAGCGCGGCGCCCGGGACGGAGGTCTTCCAATTGGTGCTGGCGGCGTTGACGAGCTCGTGTTTTCCTAGTACCCTCGAGCAGCAGATCCGCGCTGGGGACTTCTGGGCTTTATCCGTCGCGTTCCGGGACCGGCAAGGTTTGCGTTTGGCGGCCGTATCCTTCGCTTGAGCGTAGAAAATCGAATTCTTGCGAGCTGGGACGTGGACGGCGAGGATGCGGTAGGGGGCGCCGGCGGGCATCATCTCGATGACGGTGGTGCTGTCGAAAATGTAGCCGTAGATCTGGTTGCGGATCTCGCCAGCGACTTCCAGGAAGCGGCAGCGGGTGCTTTGAGGAAGTGTTTGACGCGCGGTGGCGGTGAAGACTTGGTCATGAGACTTCTTAGCTGGTGGAATAGCTGTAGGCGTCGCGGCAGGGCGGCTGTCTTTCGGCTTTTCCGGCTGTGTATTAGCAGGTGTTGCTATGATACGATTGCCCCTTAGCTTCGTCGGCTGTGCAACACTAGTGGCTGTTACAGTTTGGTTCGCATTTAGTTTCAGCGGCTTTGCAGCGGTGGAGACTGTGATGGTGCGGCTTCCCCTTGGTTTTGGTGCCCGAGCACCAGAGCCCGGCTTCCTGTTGGAGGGCATAACGACTCTGGACAGCGTATTGTCTGGTCTGGGCTGCAAATGCAGTGGATGAGTTGTGAGCGTGATGCGTGGATGAAAAAAGAGCTGTGAGGCGGATGACCGAGGGAAGAAGAAGTGAGTTATCAAGCGAGGCGAACTTTAACAAATTGCGACAATACAACGCCAGCTGCCTTGCTGAGACAGAAGCTATTGTTGCCGGAACAAGCCGAGGATCAATGAGTGAATAGTCACAGGCCGGTTGCCATTCGGGTCAGATCCTACGCATAGACTTCACGAAGCTTGACGGGACACGAGATTGCACGTGTTTGCCGCTCGAGGAAACTGATACGACTTAGAATGCGGGGCGAGACCGAGATGAGCGAGAAGAAGAATGATTAAGCTGGCGGGTCGCCGCAGCTCAGCAGCGCGGCAGTTTATGTGCTATTAATCTCACTCCCAGACAGCTGCCTCCACGCCCACAGATACAACAGACAGGATGTTGGATGTGCTATGCAATGGACCATCTGCCATTTTGCTTCTTGATCCCACGCACAGCAATACCATTGTCCACCGACCAGTGCGCTCCGGTGCCACTCAGTCCATCTTCTGGCGCGGCTTCTTGCGGCTGTCCTCACCGCTGTACGGTGGGGAGATGCGATGCGCCTCGAGCAAACAGCGCCACTGCATTTAGGTAGCAAAGCGAAGCAACACCATCACCGTAACCTCCAACGCCCCGGTCCGGCTCTCCTCGCGTGTTATCCGGGCACCGTTCTCAGGGAGCCAAAGCCAGCCTCCACACAGAACATTTTCCAGCAGGATACTACCCCCCTCTTCACACCAAATGACTCGGCAGCAAAAAATTCGCGATCCCCTCCTTAACCCTATACTCATGCCCACAGCTCCCACACACCAGCGCTCCCTCCTTAACCGTCGTCTCCAGCAACAACCTATGCAAGTCCTCTGCCAGCTTTCCTCCTTTCCCGTCCTCCCCAGCAGTCAACTCCGCTACCTCCGGCGCCTCCCCGGGCAACCCTGGCAGCCCCAACTCCGCGCACAGCGTCACGAGCGCGGGCCATTCGAGCCGCGGGAGGATGTTGCTGAGGAACGAGGGGTTGGGCTCGGCTTCCACGATCTCGAGCTCGACATCGCGGGGGTGCAGCGGGAAGGCGTCGGCGGAGGATTTGCAGGCGCGGCGGGCGCAGGTGAGGAAATTTAGGGTGAGGAGTTTCATCCTGAGGCGGGTGTGAAGTCGCAGAGTCGGGATTTGAGATGGCTTAGTGTGATAGAAAGCGCGAGCGTATTATGAAAGGAGTTTGTGCAGGGTTTTGAGCGGGCGCTGTGGATGGAGTGCCGCGGAGATCGCGTTGGTATAGTTCAGTGCTTCGACGGGATTATTATGTGACTGGTACGGCTGAGCGATTCAGGGTCGACATCTGATTCCTCCTCTTTTCCGCACAGTTACGACCAGGTTGCAGTCATGGAAACTTTTTGGTGGAGCAGCCGGCGGATCTTCGGGGTAACAGCCCAAGCGCTGGCCTGTTACTTTAGGCGCGACCTGTTACTTTTAAGCGCAGACTGTTACTCCAGTGCGGGACTGTTACTCTCCTGTGGGAAACGAGCAGACCAAGGAGAACTCTCGTCTTCTACAAGACTTCTCCGGCAAAGTCAAAGAAATTCCAACCTCGCATAGAGCAGCGAGCTAATCCTGATCGGATGCCAGCCCAGCCTGAAGCCGCGTACCGAGCTCAGGCGAGAGCGCTTGCCCCACTTGGGTCTAGCAATCGCCGTTCCAATTGGCCACCATAAGCGCGATAAGCGGGGAACCGTTTCGATGGAGGCAGGAAGCACTTCAAGTCTCCATCTTAACGGTTTGACGTTGTACCCGTAAAGAGCCGGACTGCAAAGACACAATGCCCTCACAGCACCGCTTGTCTACCATTGCCGTCACTATCAGCGTCCCAATGGAGAGGGGAATATGACTAGCTCTGAAAGCACTGCATCTTACTGTATCTAGTGAAGCTTTTGCCAGTGGGAGAGGGGTGGTGGGCTTGAAAGAATCATGGCTTTCGTGGCTCTGCAGTCCACGGTTTCGTGGTCACAATATGCGGTTCCTCGATGAAGCAGAGCTACGACTGGAGCTTTCCAACATTACACGGCCGCCGCAACCATCAAGCAAACATGTCCTTGGTTTGCGCATGCTCTTCCAAAATTGGTGATGAAGCAGGGGCCGAATGACCCACGACTTCAATTCGAGCTGTCTCGAGGCCGAAGTGCAAATAATGTTAGCTGCATATCAAATGAGCATGATAAACTGATTTCTGCCATTGACGTTCAAGAGCTCCAAGATGTAGAGGCTCGAATTGCCCAATACTAGCAATGCAGGAGCCGTGTATCTTCTCCAAGATTCCCACCCACTCAAATGAGATATCAAGGCTGCTCCCTCAAACCACCAGCATTGTGAACTACCACCCTCCACCCCCCTTCCCACCAAACGCCCCACTATCCTCCATCGGCTTGGGCTGCCCCCTCACCCTCTTCTGCTGCGCCGCCTCATGCTTCCGCAGCTCCTCAGGCACCCTACTAATACTGCTCTTCTGCAGCATCTGCTTGAGATCATACATAACATCAACATCCTCATTGCCCAGAAACGTGATCGCGACACCGCTCTTGCCCGCACGACCCGTCCTACCCACTCTGTGCGTGTACGACTCGATATTGCCCGCCATGTTGAAGTTGACAACCAGCGACACATCCGGAACATCGATACCACGGCCCGCGAGGTCCGTCGCGACAAGCACGTCCGTGGTTCCGTTGCGGAGAGAGGCCAGCGCCGCCTCGCGCTGCTCCTGCGTCTTGCTGCCGTGCAGCGTGACAGAGCTGAAGCCCATGTGCTTGATCTCACGCGCAATGGCGTCGCAGTTGCGCTTAATATTCACAAACACAATAATCGGAGGCGCGAACTCGCCGGAGTTCAATATCTCCTGCAGACGCTTCTTGCGCTTGTCCTCGCCCGAGATGAACTCAACGCGCTGCTCAACCGTCTCAACCGCCTCGCCGATGTTGCCGATACTCACCATGGCCGGGCGACGCAGGTATTTGCGCGCGATGCGCTCGACGGCTACGGGCATGGTGGCTGTGTACATCATCGTCTGGCGGTAGCGGTCTTTGCCGCCTAGGTGCCGGCTCATTGCCGCCGCGTCCTCGGCGTCTTCGGTGTCGGGCTTCTCATTGGAGACGGGCAGCGCGTCGAGGATCTTGTTGACGGGCTCCTCGAAGCCGAGGTCGATCATGCGGTCTGCTTCGTCCATGATGATGTAGCAGCACTGGGAGAGGACGAGCACGCGCCGCTCGATGCAGTCGACGAGGCGGCCGGGCGTTGCGATGATTATCTCGGCGCCTTCGCGTAGCGCGTAGGCTTGCTCTTCGATGCTGTGGCCGCCGACGATGGATACGCAGGTGAAGCCGAGGGGGGTGGCGAATTTCTTGGCTTCGAGCTCGATCTGTTGCGCCAGTTCGCGGGTCGGTGCGAGGATGATGGCATAGGGGCCGTCGTTCTTCGTAGCCTCATTGAGGGGCGGCAGCTCGGAGATGTAGACGAGGAGGGGGAGGAGGAAGGCGGCAGTCTTGCCGGAACCGGTCACGGCAACGCCGATGAGGTCGCGAGATTGGAGTGCGATGGGGATGCAAGCGCGCTGGACGGCCGAGGGCTCGGTATACCCGACTTGCGCGACGATGTCGAGAAGGCGCTTCGGGAGCCCAGATTCGTCCCATGAGCGCATCGGGTTCGGGAGACTGCCACCCTTGGTCGCGATGTTGAAGTCCTCTTTGAAGATACGCCAGTCTCGCTCACGCATTTGGCTGAGGTCCTTCTCGCTCCAGTGCTTGTCAAGAGCATTGCGCCAGCCGCCTTCTTTGCGTTGCCGCTCGGCCTCAAGGAAGCGGGCAGCGCGCTCGGCGCCTGCGACAGAATCTGCATTCCTTATCGCGTCGGCGTACTTGCTGGCTGCTTTATCTGACACATCCTCCGCGAAGCCGCCGAGTCGGCCGCGACCGTAGAAGTTTGCCTCCGCTCGAGCTTGGTACAACGGATTGTAGTCGGGGCTGGTGTCTTCCTCGGCGTTCCACTCGAAATTGAACTTCTTTTCTGTAGTCCGCCTGCGCTTCTTCTTTGCTGAGAATGTGGACTGGTTCTGCTCGGCTCCCATATATCGTTGCCTGATCAAGGCTGCCTCTGCGTCCTCTGGGTTTTGTCTCTTCTCAGCTTTCGAGCCTGTGGGAGCGAGGGTGGCAACTGGTTTGGGCGGAGGAGGTGGCTGCATGTCGTAGCCTCTGTTAGGTCCGGATGATCGCATCGCTGCCGGCCCGGTAGGCACTTCGCCCGGGCGATGGCTTCGGGGTCCTGTAGGTACGGGCCGCCTCGCATCACCATTGACCCCGTTCGCGCCATGATGCGACGAGCCGTTGGGAATATTGCTATTTTGGGTTGCTCCATTGGGACCAGCACGTTCGGCTTCGGTCTTTTGTTTCTGGTCCTCGACTTCCTTCTGGCGCTTTTCCAGAGCAAGCTTCTCGCGCTGAGCTTTCGACAAGAATTTTGGCTGTAAGAAGGTTGAGACGTTAGTAGGGTTCAAGGGGTGCTCTACAGAATCTTCGTAAACATGGTGCCCGAAAGCGCGACGGGAGGGCTTGGGGAAGCTTACTTTAGCAGCGGCCTCATCGGCCTCTTTCTTCTTCCGCAGAATCTCCTCGATGCTGAGCGGAGTTTTCTTTGTCGCAGCTGTGGCCCATCCTTTCTTTCTCTTGAGGTCTGGGGTCGGCTCGGCCGGTGATGGATCTGGTGGGGGGGGGAGGAAGGTCTGAAGGCGGGGGAGGAAGGTCTGACGGCGGAGGGGGTAGGGGAGCGTCTGGAGGCGGCGGTGGTAAGGGAGCGGCTGGGGGCGAAGGCGGCCTCTCGATTGGGTCTGTGGGAGGAGGCGGCGGAATATCGCTCAGGACGTGTCCGTTCATCTTTGCGTAGTGTGTTGTATGAGAGTATGAGCTAGAGTTGGAGGTGTTTGAAGATGAGATGCGGCGCATTTGAAGGTCAGCCCTATCGGCGGTTGCAAGCGCCGACGCTTACCAAGCTATTCCATTTTGATCCATTTGCGACTGAAGCTTCAGAAATTTTGTAACCACTGTCGAAATACACTGTTCGAGCTACGCAGCGGCCACTTTCCTTACAGCCCGTCTCTTTGATACCCCAAAGTTCTCCGCACTCCTCCGCCATGTCCAATCCCACTCCCGCCGGCGACCAAGCCAAGGTCCGGATACAGCTCACCACCAGGCACGCAGATTTCGGCCTACCGCAAGATACCAGGCCTCTACTTGTTTCTACCAGTAAGCTCTCCTGCTTCTCGGCTGGAGTTTGGATTATGGCTCTTTTTTCTATTTAAGCCTCTTTGGCAAGAGCGTCACCAACAGGATGGGGAGAAGTTCCGAGGCTTAGAAAAAACAGTCCACACATTCGGAGGATCTTGGGACGGAACACATAAGTTAAATAGCGCATAGCTAACACCGTCCGCTTGATCAGGCCTCCGCCGAATACAGCTCTCCAGCCTTGTGAACAATATACTCTCCACTCCACGGCCTGTGCCGTTCGAGTTCCTCATCAACGGCCAGTTCTTGCGTACGAGCATAGACGACTTCCTCACCAAGAATGGTATATCCGCGGAAACCACGCTTACAGTGGAGTATGTGCGCGCTCTCATACCGCCAACATACGTAGCATCCTTCGAGCACGATGACTGGGTCAGTTCAGTAGACGTCTTGGGTGCTTCTTCACCGGCGGCAGGATGGGCAGGCGCAGATATAGCTGCGGGGCAGGAGAAAATATTGTCAGGGAGCTTCGACGGCTACCTGCGCATGTGGGATACCTCAGGACAACTAGTAGCCACCTCGAGTCCTACGTCTCATGGCCAGCATCCTATTCAATCCACCAAATTCCTGTCGCCTACAAAGCTCGTATCCGCGGGCGACGACTGCTGCGTGCGAATATGGAACTACAGCAACCCCACTAGCACGGACAACCCCTCCGCCACCGCCTCCATAACCCCCTCTCTCGAGCTCTACGGCCACCACGGCGCCATAAATGCCATATCCGTGCACGCGCCGACCTCCCGCATCCTCTCCGCCTCCAGCGACCACACCCTCGGCCTCTGGAGCACTCAAAAATCCTCCGCGCCCGCCGCACCCTCGGATCTCTTCCCCGAAAACGCCCCCTCCCTAACCTCCTCCAACAAACGTCGTAAAATCTCCCAGACCTCTTCCGTCCCACCCCGTCGGGGCCCCCTCTCCCTACTCACTGGGCACACGCAACAAGTCTCCTCCGCCGTCTTCGCCCCCAACGACGCCAGCGTCGCCTACTCCGCCTCCTGGGACCACAGCCTCAAGACCTGGGATCTACCGACCGGCACCTGCGTCGACACGCGCACGACCGCGCACCCGCTCTACAGCCTCCTCGCGCTCTCCGGCATCACCCTCTTGGCCGCCGGCACCTCCGCGCGCCACATCACGCTCATCGACCCACGGACCAGTGCGCGCAGTATCGCGGCCCTGACGCTGCGCGGACACAGCAACGCGGTTGTGGCGCTGGCGCAGGAGCCGGGGAGCTGGTACGGGCTGGTGAGTGGGAGCTATGATGGGAGTTGTCGGGTGTGGGATGTGAGGTCCGTGAGGCCTGGAGGCGCGGACATCGGGGGAGGTCAGGTCGGGGAGAGTGTTTATCGGATTGGGAGGGAGAGCTTGGGGGGCAAGAGGGAGCCGAGCGGGGGCGAGGGGGTTAGGGTGTTTGGGGTCTGTTGGGACAAACAAGTCGGGATACTGAGCGCGGGAGAGGATAAGAGGGTGCAGGTTAATAAGGGGAGCTAGGCAGGGCGAGACTATAAAAAGATTGGGGTATGGGTGAAATCTGTGCATGACATGATGTGGTATGCAAGTGGCGGGATGGAACTGTAGATATCCAGCATACTGTGAAGGACCTTGGAACGAGTCGACTTTCGGTTGAAATGATCAGGTCAAAACACCAATAAGACTATATGAAGTTTGAGCAAGTCAGCGGACTAGCGCTTTAGCATAATCTAGCCGTCTAGCTATGTGGCACGTGATTGCCATGCAAAACGCACCAGCTTTTCTATTGAAATCAAGCCGCTTCCTCTGCCTCCACTTGAGCCTCCACGTTCTTTTTCTCATTCTCCTTCTCCTCTCCACTAGCGGCAGCACTACCAACGCTCCCCGCCCTTCCCCCACCCATTTCATCCCCACTCTCCACACTCCCCGCAACCTTCTCCTTCTCCTCCTCCGCACTCTCCGCGGCCTCCCAATCATCCACCACGCTCTCCTCCCTCAACTTCTCAATCTTCTTCTCCTTCTTCTTCGCCAACTGCACCTTCCCCGCGCCGAGCACCGTGTACGCATTCTTCGCCTGCACGACCGGCTGTCTGACTACCATCCTCGGCGCCGCCGCTTTAGCCGCCACCTGGCTCCAGCCGCCGTTACTCGCGCTGTCGGACTCGCGGCGCAGGACGTTGAGCGAGGCGTCGAGGCGGCAGAGCTGGATAGAGCCAAGCGCCTGTGCCTTCACGGCCGTCGAGACGCCTGGCTTGAGGGACTGAAGGGTGGCTTCGAGGTCGCGCTCGCTGGAAACCGCGGCCGAGGGAGTCGCTTTGAGGACGACGGACTCGTCCGGCTGGAAGGATATGTCGAACTGAACGGACGGTGTGGCGGCTAGAGCGGGACGGATAGCGGAGCGCAGTTCCTCGATCGTGAGACCGAATTTCGCGTTTGTCAACAGGAAGCCGTTGTACGGTTCCCCGATGACGTTGCTGGGTTTGACTTTCTTCTCCGACACCGCTGCGCTAGTGGCCGTGGCTGCGCGTTGGCTGTGTCGGATGCGTGCGCATTCGGCCAGAGTCTTCACTGGCGCTGTGACGAAGCGGGGCGACTTGAAGAGGGCGACGTGGCGGTGAGGCTCGGGATCCATGCTTTCCGAGTCGAAGCCGAAGTCCTCTGCCAGAGAGTGGAGGAACGCACGCTGCGTAGGCGGCATAGGCTTGAAGCGGAGTCGCTTCTCTTCCGGGCTACTGGCAAAGACGCGGAATTCACGCTCTTGAGTCTGCGCCCAGGGGACGTTCTGAAGGAACATGTTGAGTGTCTCGGATGAGTAGGGGATGTGGTCATCCTTGTGCGTCTCGGGATCGATGTTCAGAGCGAGCGCGAGCCTGCGGTTCCTTTCAAGTCGCGCGCACTCATCGTCGCACTTGAGGCTCTTAGTGCCGTTTCCTTCGTTGTCGCGTGTAGCGTTGCACTTCGCTTCCTGTCTGATATGCTGGCAATCGCAAGTGATGAAGATCTTGTGCTGGCAGGGCTTGTCTTCTTTGCACGGGTAGGGTGAGTGGCAGGGGTCGGAGCAAGGATGCCCACAGGACTTCTCCTTTCCGCAAGGTTGTTGGCATGACCTGCCGGCGTCCTCGCACTCGCCAGGCTTGTGGCAGGGCTTCCGACACTTGTGTGCGCCGCACTTCAGCTTCTTGCCGCAGATTTCGCCACACCGCACATCGGTTAGCCAGCATTGCTGGTTCTTAAGCAGATTCTTGCCGCACATGCAGGGCTTGACTGTGAGGAAGGGACACCGAGGGCAGTCTTCGGTGTCTTGATGGCAGTTGTGAGGGACCTGAGGATGCCCGCATGCCTTAGACCGCTCGCAGTCGAACCGGCAAGGCGGCGGCTGCGTTCCGCAAGGTAGTGGTGGCTGTAGAACAGTACGGCCACAATTGCAGCTGATCTCATCGAAGATTGCTTCTCGGCAGCTACCGCAAGGGCCCCTGTGGCATAGTTCCTGACAAGTGTGATTGCCACATTTCAGCAGCCGCCCACAAGGGCGAGTACAAATATGCTCAGATTCGAAGCCATCGTCGGCTGGCCGAGGACCGGCGTTAAGTGGTCTTGGTTTGCGTCTGCTAGACTGGCGCTCGGCGGCCTTCCGTTCTCCGGCACAGCAGTGCTCGCCGCACTCGTGACGACCGCAGTTGAGGGTGACTCGACAAATCCTCATACATTGCGGAGCTTCCTCGGTGCCTTGATGACAGACGGTGGAAGAGACGGTTCTGCCGCAGCGGCATGTGATAGAGACGGTCTGCAGGCACGGCATGCACTCTCCCGAATGGCATACCTGCCGACACCGATGACCACATGACAACGGCTTCATGCAGGGTTTTCTGCAGTTCGGGATCGGCTCTTCGCAACTTTGGCGTGTGTTGTTGGAAATCTCCTCTAGTGGTGTCTTTCCGCAAGGACAATGCGTAACGACGTCCGGTGACCGAGGACAGTGGGAAGGGTTTAAGTCTTGCGGATGACAAGTCTTTTCGCAGCTATGCTTTCCACAGTCAAACTCCCGACTGCAGACATTCCCGCATTCGAAGAGGCCCGTCCATTCTTCCGTAATCATGCTCCCGTCTTCTTTCTGATGAGCCCGCTTGCTCTCCTTCTCATCATTACGGTCGCAGCAGAGGATGTCTTTCTCAACTTGCCCACAGTAGCAGCGAGCAGGTATCCGAACTTCACAAGCTCCGCAGAGACCTTCGTGACATGGACGTTCGCAGAAATGCTCGCCACAAGGCATTAGCTCTCCGCAGATCTGCCCGCAGCTCCACCCGTTCTCATAATCCGTATCGATACAGCGCCTCGTGGCTGCTTCTTTTCCGCAGAAGCAGCTCTGAGCAGGCCCCATTTGCGGACAAGGAGGACAAGGCCCAGCATGACACATGATTGGACACGGATGGGGACATTTCTTTGGCAGAGTGTGAGGTCTTGAACATGTTTGCCCACACGAGAAGGGAGGTATTCCAGCCAGTGGACGGGGATCGACTTCCTTCTCACACCAACATGCAAAGACAGATGGTATAGAGTCCTTCGGCAGGTTGCAGCCGGGACAACGCCACTGTCTTGGGGGTGGCATCTCCCCGTTTGGCGCCTGCTGTTGTGCCATAGCTGAACCTTCGTTCGTGGCCCACTTTTTAATACAGTGAAGGTGGAATACCGTCCAGCATGTCCGGCAGGACCATGCCTTGGAATTGCGCGTAACCTCGTTCGTGCAGATGGCGCACTCGTACTGCAGGTTGTCGATATCTTCGTGAATGCGGGTTGGTATGTCCGGTGCTGTGGACTTTGATGCTCTGCGCTTGCGCGGCTGCGGTAGACGCTCTCTCGGTGGTCTGGGAGTCGTCCGCTGGTGAGACTGGCCAGGTTGAAACTCAGAAGCTTCACCCGATAATTGCGACGCTGCAGTCGTGGAAAGCCCACTGATCCCGCCGGCTTCCGAGCTGTCTACGGTAAGCTGGCCTCCGAACTGACGTCCCTGGAAAGTCCTCGAGGTGTTCACGTTTTGGCCTGCATGTCCTCGCTGCTGGGGTCTTGCGTCATCTGAGCGTGGGTGTTCACCGTCCGGCCTTGAGCCACGACCTCCACGTCTTCTGCCACCTCGACCTGGTCTAGAGCTTTCGGCTGCCGAGACATCCGCACTTGAAGGCTCCGCCGATTGTGGTTGAGATTGCGTCTGACGAGGCGGCGCAATGGACGCCGGCCTCATCGCCAGCAGAGCATCCCGTGCTGGTTGTGCCCGACCGCCACGTCCGCTGTTCGATGGAAGCTGCTGAGAGCCTCCTTGACCTTCGGTGGATGGCGGTCTATCTGCAGGGTTTCTACGAGGCCGTCGTGGTCTTGGGCGGCTTGTGGAGGCATTGGGTGTTTGTGACTGTGACGGGGCGGAGGATACGGTGGCGGACATATTGGAGGATGTGTCGGAAGGGTTACTGAACTCCTGCGGGGACTGAATCGTGGTCCTATGCGTTCTAGTTCGTGCTGCCTGCTCAGGCGACTTCGTATTCACAGGTTCTGGCAACGTAACGATTGCTGCCGTAGCCTGGACAATGGGGGAAAAGGGAAATGTAGGCTTCAATAAAATACTAGCCTAGTGAACGATGTAGACCAAAACACAATGAAGTGCTCTGGGAGACTGTGGAATGAGAGAGAGGGTTGTGATTCTGAGCTGTGTAGGTACCTTGGTGGGCTGTGGCGGCAGATATACGAAAACCTTAGAAGGCTCCAGAGAGCGCGCTAAGTCAGCAGCCAGTTTCGACACTCCCGGAATTCAGGCCGAGATGACTCAGATGCCCGAGACACCATTCGGAGAGCCGGGCTATGCTCTTCTGGCTTACAATAGGCGCGCAGCCGCGTTGTATGACTGTTCCACTGGCAAACGTCGTATTGGATCCTTAGTGGTGACTTATGCGTCATAGCAATGCTTTTCTTGCCTGAGGCAGCCGGCGCGGATCATCCCCGGAGACCGCCGCCGAGGCCCGCGCGCCTCTATCATGAAAGCTCATCAGTCTACCGCATCACACTGAACAACGAACACAGCCATGATGGCCTTACGAAGGATAGGGGCACTGGCCCTGAGTGCCACCCTGGCATCCGCATTCCGGGACACATCGCCCTTCTTCATGTTCTCCGACTCCTCGTAGGCGCTCCTCGCTCTTGCAAGTCTAGTGGTTGGCACTGACCTTACAGGCTACCGAACCCCGTTGCAACAACGCAGCTTGCGCTATCCGGTCAGCTCTCATCGCAAATTCAAAGCTCGCTCGCAGATTGTCCTTCCGATACCTACATTATCGTCTCCCAGCCCGGCATATCTGCCGCGGACTTCTCCGACCGATCATCTACCCCCCATCTACGGGATTACGTCGATCAACATGGTGGTCATAACGGCATTCAGTCCTCTGTGACCGTTGCCGAAGTTGTGGGGGCACTGAGTACGGATGCGCTATCACAGCGCTTGGCGGACAGATGCAAGGCTACGATCATCACGGTGGATTCGGAGAAACGCCACATCAATATGGGCAAGACGACACCACGAGTTATCAAAGTCGACTTCCCGGTACTACCTTCCCGTAGCGAGGAGAGGGTTGCAGAGCTCGGGAGGCGAGACTCTTACCTGGATGCCATGATAGCGGCCGCAGGCGAGAGGTTTACAGTCATCTACACGACAACGCCACCATCTTCTGAGCAGCTTGCTGCAACACAGCACAAGACGCAGGTGGTGTATGAAATGGACGAGTCATACCCCGAAGCCTATCATATGGATTTGAAGCGAGACGTCTCCAGCCACGCGGATAATAATACTGCTTCCAAGCTTCCGCTGTTCGAGAAATACCAGTTCTTGTCATCGGGTGAGTTTACAGTAGAATATCATGTCATTGTCCCCGAGCGGCGGCTAACACACCATGCCTTCAGGTATATTTATGGGCCTGTCCGTCAGCCTGCTGCTTTTCATGATTCTGTACGTGGCTGTCAGCGCCGTGTCGAGCCTTGAAGTTTCATACTACGCTTTTAGCAAAGAAATGGGCCCTACGGCGCAGAAGAAGCAGGGTCAATGAGGTCACATGTGTATCACTAGCGAAGAGGTCGTGGCAGGTCAATATATTGTCTGAGCTTGTGTGAAGATCCGTTGCTACATCGAAGACAAGGTACGGGTACCGCTTCTTTGATAGGCGCTGGAAGTGTTCTGTTTATCTGTAAAGATCCATAGGGCGTAATGAATGATTACAGAACAATCTTCTGGACGGCTTCAATCGGCGAGACCAAGCCACCACTGGTGAGCGTTACGTAGACTCTTACTCCCAGAGTAACTGAGGTCTTTGACATGGAGTTGCAGTCGAGCCGGACTTGCAATCATATGGCTTCGAATATATTAGGCAGATTCTGCGCAGTAAAGGGCATTCAACTAATAGCACTTCAACGTTTCAATTCATATGGTGAACTTGCAACTCCCACAGGTTTGCAATGGAAACGCAACTATCTCTACGTCAACATGTATCGCCCATTACTAGCTTTTCACGGAACCGTGTGAGGGTAAGTTGCGCCGCTGGTCGAGTAGCTGACTAGTTACACAGACGTGTCTTTCGCGTCTGCTCGACGTGTTAGATATATTTTTAACATAAGAAAGCCACCTGCATTCCAGTAAAGTGCAAACGCGAACGGAACATACAGCGTCGAGTTTACAGTACCGTCCAGTCATATGTATGGAACACTGCGAGACCATTGGCGCGTTCACACTCTCGCTTCACACTTGTTACACGACCTGCTACGCTATTATTGAGTAGTTTGCATTCTGTCAGTACAGCTTTTAGGGCCGCTGAACTGTTGTTCTGCCTTCAGGCACCCCATCTGCAATTAGCGATAATATCGATAATGTGAGGAGTGCCCAGCTTCGACGCATATAGTTCTGCTTCGTGCTGCGGCCATCAGCCCGAGAGGCTCCGTCTCGCACCTTTGGCGTCCTTATAGCAATCGTTATCCCGTCTCTCATGCTACACGATACTCTTCATAACCTAGCTACGCGATATCTCACTATGAAGCCATTGCGACTACTCTTTATTGTTATGCTCTTGAACGTCAATGGCAGAAATCAGTTTATCATGCTCATTTGATATGCAGCTAACATTATTTGCACTTCGGCCTCGAGACAGCTCGAATT
>Ga0181465_100215_pt1 | contig 19937 bp, 19 predicted proteins | sample InSIn3gowninarea_FD_119076 | JGI IMG/M metagenome (GOLD analysis project Ga0181465, IMG submission 119076) | Clean room microbial communities from NASA Spacecraft Assembly Facility at Jet Propulsion Laboratory, Pasadena, California, USA -... ... | reverse complement strand
CCTATCACACGCCTAAATCTTGAAATCGTGAAGCTCGGCATCGTTCGACCAGTTCGGATTGAATCTCCAATCGTACCTCGCGTTCGAACCCTCCACGCTCTCATCGACCACGCCATTTCCTCTACAGTGGTCATCCTTATCGGTCCCTTCTCCAATACCGAGCATCCCATCCTCGCGTCTGGCGACATCCTAAATTCCATCTCCAGCTTCAAGCTATTATTCGAGTGACAGCGTTCGTCCGGTCACGTCGCTGCCGGCATACGAGGAACATGACCCGGCCTCCGGCACTGGGTTTTATGGGCAGAACAGCTAGCTGGCTATGCCGGCACCAGTGATCTAGCGACCGCTTCATCGCATCCTTGGGGTACTATGGGGAAGGTGCTGCGGATGACGTTTGATCTGAATCCAGAGGTTTCACCTTTTGTGTAGATTTTAATTCCAAGTGGCTTACCGTATAGCACCTTGACGCAGTGGGTGCATGGTTGGGAGGGTTCGCTGGGGACGTCGCGGAGCACGGCTTGTTAATGTACAACGTGAGGATCATAACGAGAAGGATCAAGGGCAGAGACGCACAAAGATGGAGGAAGTAAAGTCTGGTCGTCCAAAAGGATGCTCCTGAAGCCGGCTATCGTGCAGATATCTAACTCTTCTACTCCTCATACCACATACGCACACCTCGCGCCCATTCCTTCTGCTTATGACATGCTCCGCACTACCCACCAACATTCATCCTCCCCACCACAGGCGCACACCCGGGCGGCAGCGCTCCGTGCTCCGTCACGATCATGTCCACATACTCCGCAGGCAGGACATCGTACATGATATTGAGCACCTGCAGGTTCTCCTTGTCCCGCCAATCCTTCATTAGATATTGCACGCCCTGCCCTTCGTGTCCGTCGTCTGGTGCCCCACTTGGACTGAGTTTGCTGCCTTTTGCTGCCGCACCTGCCTTGCCGTCTGACTTGCCGTCGGGCTTACCGCCTTTGCTTGTGGTACTCGCTGCTTTGTCGTCTGGCTGAGCAGCGGGCGCGAGCGTGTCGAAGAAAAGCTCTTCCTCCCCAGCCAGCTCATTCACCACCATGCTGTCCAGCGCGACCCGCTCCGTGAACTTAATGCTCTCCGCCGCCACAATAACCGGGACGCCCCGCTCCCGCGCAGCCATGCCAACGACCGCCGTCCCCACCCGCGAATACACCGCACCATCCCCCAGCACCGCGTGCGCCCCGAGCAGACACAACGTCACCTCCCCCAGCACATGCGGCAGCGCCGCCGTCAGCGCATACGTCACCGGCACGCCAGCCGCACTCAACAGCCGTGCCATCGCGCGCCCCTCATGCAACGGCCGCGCATCAACACACACGACGCGAAACCGCTTTCCCTCCCGCCACGCCCGGAGCAGCGTCTGACCCACCACCGCGCTCTTCCCATACACCATGACAACCTCCCCCTCCTGCCTGATCCTCTCGCCAATTGTGCCCGCGATAATGCGATCGGCATAGCTGAAGCGCTCGCGGATGAAGGTGTCGATGGCGGATGTGATGTCTGCTTTTGCGGTGGACTCCGGGACGGAGGGGTCGATTGTTGCAATAACGTTTTTCAGCCAGCGAATGCTATTGGCTTGGGAGGTGGAGAAGGGGCGGGCGAGTTTGAGATGCGTTAGTTGGGGGGAGAGAGCGGAGGTGGAGAGGTGCCGGGGGAGGGAGGTTGAGGGGGGTGTGGTGTAGGAGGTTATGAACTAGGAGATGGAGTTAGCTTGATGTCTTGTTCGTTGTGTGATAGGTGCGGCGCAGGAGTAGGTGTAGATGTAGATAGAGTAGAAGGGACAACGTACGGCTTTCAAAGCAAGCAGCATCCCCACGCATCTTGCCTGGCTGCCGCAAATGACATAGCTACTCAGCTGCAATCCCAACTCCAGCACCGCCGTATGTACTTCTCGAGCGCTTCCCTCGAGCGTCTGTTTCCGCGACGACTGGCCATAGAGATGTGAGAATATCGCAACTTCTTTGACGGCAGCTTTCTTCGTCTCGGCAGGTGCAGGCAGCGCGCCTTTGGAGCCTCGCCGTAGTCGCTCGGGGAGGTCGCGGATTTGCACGCCTGCGACTGCTACACTTGGTCGCCGTTGTTGTGGTTTGGATGCGGGTGCGGATGGCCCGTCCTGTGGTTTCGTGGTGTTTCCTTTGGGTTTTGGTCCTGGGACGCCCTTTGCTGGGGCCGTGCTAGATGAGTCTCCATTTGTTATTGCTGCTGGTATGGGTGGTGTAGAGGCGCCTGATTCTTTTGCGTTTACTGTGGCCGCTCTTCTTGCTGCTTTTTCGGCCTTGGCCAGAGCTTTCTTCTGGGCTGGTGTGAGCTCTTGCGGAGGTGTAGGTGTAGACTGCCCATTGGTTGTGGGTGGTGGTTGGGCGGGTTTCTCTGCTGGCGCTTTTGCGTCCGCCATGCTGATGGTTCTTCTGACGTGCTCCAGAAAAAGTACACTGTGACGCTGTCGACAGGAAAGATCAAGTACAGTCTCCGACTTGGTTTACGATATGCTCTTTTTCAGGCAGGGAAGTGAAGTATGACTCGATGTTACACGTCTGAAACAAAGGGCAAAGTTTCGAGGAATGAGAGGCCGCCGGCGAGCAACTCCGAAGATATTGTTCCGTAACATCATCATTCGTCCTTGTAGGTAACATACGACCTCTATCTGATATGTACACACCTGCTCGACGCCGAGCAGATTGTTGCTCCGACATTCTACGTCCCCTATATGCCGGCCTTCATATCTACTCTCTCTCACAGCTCAGCTGTAGCGCCTTCCACAGGCGTAGCCTCCTTCGCGTCTCCATTGCTGCCTGACATTTGTGATAACGACTTCTGTTCACCACCTCGGAGATATGCCTCGTATTCTCCGAGCTGTTTTCCACCTGCCACCCACTTCTCCTTGTATGCAGCTCTGCGTTCGTCACAGATCTTGTTGAGCGCAGGCCAGTATACAGAATGATCGTACTTGAAGTCCACGTCTCCGCCATATGACTTGTCAAGCTGTGAAGGTGGAACGTGCTTCCGCAAGTCTTCGTTGAAGACCATCTTCTCTCGCGTTACTGGGTCAATGAATGGGGTGATCATCTTGAAGAAGGCGTTAATCAACCACGGCACTATGACACATTAGTCGTCAGTAGCCTGATATCGTGTCAATCACACTCACGATCGGCTATGCAAGCTCTCCCCAGTCTTTCCGGATAGTGACCTTGCAAGATACCCAAGACCTGTCTTCCTTGCGCTACGCTTGGAGCACCACCACCAGTTGCACCCTTGAAATTGATGAGCAGAGCTGTCGTCTCCTGACCTGGATCCATCATGTCGATGACTCTGTCGAGCATATAGACCAGATGCTGAATTTGCCTCTCGCTCTTCTTCGTGTTCTGCTTGCCAGGGTTGAGGTAAAGGCATGGTCTTGCGCTGTTGTCGTAGCCTAGAATGACCTGTTTGCCAGATTCGTTCTCGGGTGAAATGTGCTCTGGTGTCCATGTCTCCACGCCGTACTCTCTCCTCCAAATGAGCGTGTCTTGTAATCTCTTCTCAGCATCTGTAACCTTCCAGGATGTTGCTCGTAGATAACGAAGTAAGCATTCTCTTGTTAGCCACATTCTCTCGCTATCACTAAGAGGTTGGTTCGTCTTGTCGGTTGTTGTGAGTGGTAGGCCAGACCATTTCGAGATGACTTCAAGGAGCTGGGTGTACTTGGCAGACTGGTCTGTGGTGAGTGCTGCCGGAGGGACGGGCTTGACATCTTCTGGAGAGTGTGTGAATGGGATGAGGACAGCACCGTTGTTGCCGCTAGCTGCAGATGCCCTTGATGTGCTACGTTGGCTGGCGGGAGTATTGACGCCGGAGTCCACCGAGAGACTGGCTACATTGGGCATATCTTTGTCGTTGGACATATCGAAGACCGCGTTGTTTATGCTTTATGTTTTGGTCTTGTTCCGTGGAGGTTCCTCAGGACAAACAGGACTGACTATACGGCGTGCTTCGATATTGGGTTTCACGAGGTAGGCTGAGGGCAAGAAGTAAGGAGTAAGAAGTAAACCTAGGGAAGAACAGAATGGGACGGACGAGAAGTTGAGACGATCGTCCCCAGCTTTTTGAGACGCCAAGCATGACGCCAAGCATTGGTAGTGGCGAGCTGACTCGCGCCTGCCTCTTTGAGTTAGACTAATTTGACGCGCTTGGTTCGCGTCTTCTTCTTTCATACGCGCTTCGATATTGAAAGCAATTCAATTTCAGCATTAGCAGCACCTCGCATAATGGCAGAGCTAGACACGACGCTCAATGAGCACTTTGCTTCTCACAATGCTTCGCTCCCACCAGAAGTGCTGGGCGAGCTGCAGTCGATTCTCCGCATCCATTCTGTGACTCCGCAAGAATTGTTTTACAAATGGGAGTCCTACAGTATGAAGATGGGTGCAGACGACACCAAGCTCAATCTGCAAACTGCGCGTGATTTCAAGAAGGACTTGCAAGACGTGCTGGAGCGAGATACGCGGACGAAGAGCCACGTCAGAAGTGTCGACAAACGCGGCCATGCTCCCACTCCGCGTACCATCTCAAAGGCTGCTAGCAGCGATGTCTTCGGCATGATGGAAGGTGTCACACCGGGCACGCCTCGCTCGCCAATGCATGGTGTGAATGGCAACTCTCGCAAGAGGACTGGCAATTTTGAGACGCCTTCGACAAAGACCTCAAAGCTTAACGTCTTCAGCTCTCCTGGAAACAATGATGCAACACCTACACAAGAGTCAGCACTCGGCAAGGAGATTCCATTTGCTCAACGACCAAATGCTGGACAGGTCGTTGAAAGCCTCAACTCGCATATTCAAATACCTGACACGACAGACTCGACACCACCATCAGAACCTCGTATCAAGGTCAAAGCAAATACAGATCTAACCAAATTCGCCTACAAGCCAATGGCAATGAAGCTTTCAGAGGCTTCCGAGATTCTCGACGACAGGATAGACAGTTTTCTTGACCTGGTACAAGCTCACTACAGCTTGGAAGACAGCGCATTTGGCAATCCTGCAAGTCAAAGCACGAATGAGATTGTGGCTGTTGGGCGAATAGCTTCGGATGCGGCAGAGGGCAAGCTGAATTCCGCGTCCGTTGTTTTAGAAACATCTCGACGCACTGGGGCAGGTCTTCGCATTCCACTGAAGCTCGATAAGATATCCAGCTATGATCTCTTCCCTGGCAAGATTGTCGCACTCCGTGGTAGCAATGTATCCGGCGAGTACTTTGACGTTAACGAAGTCATGAAACTTCCACTGCCACCAGCCGCCGCATCGACAATCTCCGATCTCGACGCCATACGTGCGAAGATCACCAACAGTTCAACAACGAGCACCCCACTCAACATCCTCATCAGCTCTGGGCCCTACACCACCGACAGTAACCTCGCTTTCGAACCTCTCCACGCTCTCATTGACCGCGCCATTTCCTCTACAGCCGATGCAGTTATCCTTATCGGTCCTTTCCTCGACACCGAGCATCCCATTCTTGCCTCTGGCGACATCCCCACGTCCATCCTTTCCACCCTCCCAAACCCTGACACCGCAACCCCAACCGACCTCTTCCGCGCTCTCATCGCCACGCCCCTCCAAAAGCTCGCACAAACCATCCCAACATGCACCATTATCCTCTCCCCCTCCGTCCGCGACCTCATCGCCCGCCACGTCTCCTGGCCACAAGACCGCCTCGGCAACCGCAGAGAGCTCGGACTGCCAAAGCAGGTCGCAATGGTAACGAATCCCGTAACGATTGCCTTGAACGAGACGGTAATCGCTCTCTGCGCCCAGGATGTGCTATACGAGCTCCGGAGAGAAGAGTGCACGAGCGGTGTCATGGAGGCGGAGAAACGCGATATGCTTGCACGACTAAGCAGGGACCTCATCGAGCAGCGCCACTTCTTCCCGCTGTACCCACCGACGAGCATTGCGAACTTGCCAAAACCAGGCGAGAATGCCATGGATACCATTGAGAATAATCACAACACCGAAGCCACAGGCCAGCAAACCGCAAGACCCACGGGCGCCATGATTGACACTGCCTACCTCGCGCTCGCAGAATTCCAGCATGTCCGCCCAGACATCCTCATCACACCCAGCGCGTTGCCCCCGTTTGCAAAGGTCGTGGAGAGTGTGGTTGTGGTGAACCCCGGGACGATTAGCAAGAAGAGGGGCACTGGGACGTTTGTGCAGATGGTGTTGGCACCGAGGGAGGTGGGCAAGGAGGAGAGAGGTGCGGAGTTTGAGGGGGATGAGGATGACAGTGGGGCGGGCAAGCTTGTGCCGCATTTGGTGTTTGAGAGGGCGAGGGTGGATGTTGTGAGGATCTAGAGGTATGGGTGCCGTGAGGAGCTTTGGTAGTCGGGAGAGTGCTGGAGATGATTAGGTTGAGTTTTGTAGAGTTCGGAAACGGGAGTTTGGGCTATCAGAGACACTACATGGGCCTCTCTCGTCCAGTTTCATGTCCACTTCTAGATTGGTATCGACTTGGTCGTTGTGTTCGCTTCATGATACAACACTTTCTTACTAAAGGCAAGTCAAGGGTGAAAACATGCTAATTGCCTGTAGCCATTACAGCGTGATGCTCAATACAATCTACTATTTCTCATGCGTATGCAACATTGATCTTCCACATTGAGCTTCTTGCGTATGCAACATTAACCTTCTAAATTGAGCTCCTCGCTACCCGCGCCAAACGCCTCGCTTCATGACTTTTAAACACGCCACAATCGAAATCCACCCTGCGCATGCCCACCACGACCCCGATGGCAGTTCTCTCGAACCAACAACCCGACTCCCTACTACTCCTGCGCCCACTGCCCGACAGTGACACTCGTGGTATACACCATCGCCACAACGCCCACGACCATCATCGCTGCATCCCCACCCTTCTCCCACCTGCCCACGGCACAAGCCTTATAGTGTAGTAAAGGTGGATAAATGTACACCAGCGGTATACACGCAAAGCTGCCAATTAGCGAGACAAACTTGTCCAAGTCGTCCATACCCGCCCATGCAACCAGGGCACAAGCGCCGCAAACGAAGGTACGGAACGCATTCTTCTTCCACTTGGTGCCCGCATCTTTCTTACCTGTTAGGTGTCCGAAGAGTTGCCCCTCGAGGATGCGCACAGGCGGAAACAGCTGCACAGGCGTGCCGACGAGCACGGCGAATGAGTACAGGAACTGCACGGCGTTCACCAGGCGGCTGTCTTGCGGGAAGTTGCTGATAATTTCGATCTTTGTCGCGCATCCGAACGCCGCGTAGCTCAGCGCGCCGACGGCTGTGAAGACAACCGTGATCAGCCCCATCACGGCGTACAGCAGCGGCCCGAACTGCGCCGGCTCGGCCATGCTGCTCTGGATGGGCAGCAGCAGCCCGATGCCCTCGAAGGTGAAGATGGCGCTGCCGATGGTGAGCGCGAAATGGTCCTGGTTGAACATGACAACGGAGGAGGGGATGCCATTGTGCGAGATGGAGGAGATGGTGTAGTAGTAGATGTAAGACAGGCCGATGGCGATACAGATGTCGGCGATGAGCGCCGCGCCGCCGAGTTTAGAGATGTTGCGGATGAGCGCGAGGGGGACCAGGATGAGGAGCTGCACGGCGATGAGCGCGGAGGCGGAGATGGGGTCGGGGTTGTGCGAGACGGCGATGGCGAAGGAGTGCAGGTTTTGCGCTGTGAAGATTAGGCCGGCGCAGACGAAGCCGATTTGCGAGAGTGTGATGCTGCCAAGGATCGTGGCTTGCAGATATCTGCCGCCGATTGCACCACCGATCTCGCCGTAGCCGCCTGAGTAGTGGGATTTGCATTGGAGGAGGAGCCGGAAGCAGAGGGTTGTGACGAGGGAGACGACGACGAGGGTGATAGAGGAGAAGAGGAGACCGCCGTTGTTGAAGGCTTTGGGTAAGAAGAGGATGCCGGTGCCTATGAAGGCTTTGAGAAGTGTGAAGAACGTCTTGGTTTTGCTTGCGTCGCCAGTTCGTTTGAGACGACGGGTAGTCTGCCGGCGGCCCAAGAGAGGGCGGGTCTCAGGGTCTTGTGACGATGGCTGCTGTTCAGAGGGTGCCTCTTCGAATTCTTCTTCGTCGTCCGACTCGGCGAGATCTTCGCCTGCGAAGCTGCCGTAGAGATCCAGGAATTGGACAAAGTTGCGCGTGACGGGTGTGTAGACATTATTGAGACGTTGCTGTTGTTTCACAAGGAATTGACGACGGAAACCTCCTGGCGCTCTTGTTTGGCCTGCCGAGTAGGATTCATGGGACACAATAGGTGCGAAAGAGGGAGCACTCGGTCGTGGTATGTCTCCTAGTGTGGCTGCTCGCTTGTGTAGCTTTTGTCGTGCGTTGATTCTGAAGAGATCGCGGTGTATGTCGCCACCTTGTAGTCGGAGGGAAGACTCTTCGCCATCATGTATCGAGCCCGTTCTGCTTGTCTCGCCGCTTGGAAGGACTGTATCGATGCCTGCTGAATAACCTACCGGTAAATGTCTGGGCAGGACTTTAGTGTCCACTGCTTCCTCCACGTCGCGGGGTTCGCGGTCGTTTTGAGGCGTGTATGACATCTCTGATGACTTCTGCAACAACAGCCTTTGACTCTGGATTGTGTGAGACGATGTCCCGCCTGTTCACCGCGACACGACAACACGACACTGACAACGCAATAATGTGAAACATGGATAATGTTTGTGTTGATCATTTTTAGAACTATGACGTAGAATGGCACGTGGACAGAGGAACCGCCGAGGACGTGACTCAAACCACTTCAACCTTGGAGTGAACGAGCAAGAACAAACGAGACCTTCCTATTTCATGGCTAAATTGGTTGATCATGTACTGCGACTTGGATTCCGTTGACAGCACGGAAGGCTGTGACAAGGCTGAACCCGGGTGGGATGTGGGATGGTGTGCAAGGCTCGGTGGGGAGTACAAGGCTTCACAATCACTTCAATAATTCAAGCAGTCTCTGTTTGTCTTCCTTTACTTGTGCCCTCCTCTGCGATACTATCAACTCTGCTCGTGAGATCTGTATTTTGTGGACATCAGCAAGATGTCATCCGGCACGTCAAGACACTGGCTTAAGCACCGCAATCAGGTAGCGGTGCTCGAGGAGGTAGAGGAAGAAATTAGCAGGACATATGAGCGGAAGTATTTGCTTCGTCGTCCACATCCTCTTCAGTTTGAAAAAGTGGGCGAGGGCAAATTTGAGGCCGCTGAAGACCTAGAGAGTACTGTCCCCGTATCACAAAGCATAACTCCTACTGCAAGCCATGCACTCGGCCGAGAAGAGACTACTGAAAACCTTCGAGAACTGCGGCTCAAGCAAGCGAGGGTTTCCGAGAAACAGAGGCGTTCACAGTGGGTTGTATACAACTCGCAGGAAGCATTCGTCCTAACGAAAATAGATTTGACCTTTTCCTCGACCTTGTACTAGTCGCCACCATTGCAGTACTTGCAGAAACATTCACCGAAGAGGCATTTAGTGTAGAGAACCCCGATCGCGATACTGGTGGAGCCTTTCTAACATATGCGATGTCGTTCTCCTTGGTGTCAAGGATTTGGAAAGACCTAAGAATGTTCATGAACCACTTCTTCGTTGGTAAGTGTCAGGCGCATGTCGAATTGATAATTCGAGATATTGACAACACTTTCATAGATGACTATCTACAGCGATTCTTCATTGTCCTGATCCTAACCATAGTCATCATACTTGCTGGGACTGCCCCAGCACTCGATACAGCCAGCTCACACTTCGGTCAAACACTCAATGCTATGATACTTAGTTACATCATAGTCCGGGCAGCCTTCGGCGCAATGCACCTATACTACTCGATCTTGTTACCATGGCTGCGAAACGTTCAGCTGGTTTCATTCGTGCTAACACTACCTTCCTTGGCTCTCTGGATAGTCACTCTCTACGTCCACATGCCGAACAAGATCGTTGTCTTCTTTGTGGCGCTCGTACTCGAGATGATATTGGAAAAGGCTCATTCTTTACCAGTCTTCAGCAAGCTTAGCAAAGGCTACATTTTACGCAGAGACTATGAGCACTATCTCGAACGTGTTAGCGCATTCCTGACAGTTCTGCTCGGTTCGGGCATCGAGTTGCTGATCAGCAGTAGCCCTGCTGGTCATCAGATCGAGCCACTACTACGTTATGTTATACCCTCGTTTCTCATTATTTACTTTCTCTACTACATGTACGCCAATGGAGTCGAAGACCAGGTTTACCTGCACGCGGCGCGTCGAGGCTGGAAAGTAGAAATCCTCTGGGACTTTCTTCACATACCACTCTTCGGCAGTGTTCCAGTCCTTGGTGTCGCCTTGGCGTCCATGACCACACTTGTCTACGAAGACCAGGAAGAGCCCAGCGTGCACTACACACTCAGAACAGCTCAATGGATCACGTCGATATGCCTCGCGGAGATCATCCTCATCATGACTGTTTTGTCACTTCTGAATAAGCCTATTCGAGCGCCATACAAAGTCTGGGTTGACAACCGCTATCTTCGTGCTTTACCGAGGCTAATGATTATAATTATCCTCCCATGTCTTCCTCTCGGAGTGGATCCCAGCTATCATATTGGCACTATGGCGGGCCTGATATCAGCCGTTTCGGTGTTTGAGTTTGGCGCTTCGTGGAGAAGGGACGGCAAGCTGTTTGAACCAAAAGAAGTTGCGAAGGAGAGTATCGAGATAAAGAACGAGCACCAAATTGAAGGCGGGAAGAAAGCAAAGGAATCGGCTTGTATGGAGGCGGCCGCGGAGAACGAGGAACGGAAGGAGAAGCATGGTGAAGCTCTTACGGGACAGACATTGACTAGCACGTCGGACAATGGTGCTGCGAGTCCTTGATAGGGAGGATAGAAAGGCCACCTCTCGTAGCTTATCCGAAGTCCCAGCCGGCATTAGCGAGGGTCTCGGCAATCCTCGAGGGGGCGAGGGATGTGTTGCTACCCAACCCTTGTCCTTGAGCTGGAAGAAAAAGGTTGTATTCCTGGCACGAGGATTAGCAAGTGGTAGATCCCAAGTATTCAAATTCCGCGCAGCAACGCGAGCAAGCACGCCATCCTCTCTACCTTCCATTTATGCGATAGTTTTATCTCTCATCACACAACGTCGTTGTCGCTGGAGAAAAGTCCTGAGATAAAATAGCCGTTTCAATGCCGATCAAAAGCCACGAAGCTTGGCACAACTTCAACGACATCTCTTTCACCTTATCTTTCCTTTCGCCTATCATCGGTGCTTTTGATATCCCAAACGTTTATTGAAAATGAGCGATGTGCTGCGAATGTCAAGATAAGGCCCCCCTGCCGTTGCAGGAGCCGCTTTTGGCTGAACCTTGTGCCGCTCCCGCCTTGTGCCTGAAACTCCCTGAACTACTGTCTCCGCCACCTCCACCGGCCCCGTACCGTACGACTTATGCGCGTAGCATACGACAGGAGCCGTCGGCACGGACTGTCTTTGAGCGAGGTGGCTTGCATAACCTACGACTAGGACGCCAAAATCTGCTGCCAAAAGGCCAATCTTTAGCATGTAGCGCCTTACTTCACGGCGAGCTTCATCTTTGCGTCAAGAATTAGCACACTGCGCCAGGCGCGACCAGACTGTAGATCTTCCAATGGCAATCTCTATCTTGGGAACACCGCGGGCAACATTTCTAACCATTCAGGCCCACTACTATAACAGCACGACGAGCATTAATGCGGCTTAAGTGGGACATTGGACGGCTCTGCAGCCTCCGTAGTCACAAGCATACCAGCGCCTCCTACGTTCCTACGTTCCGCTGCCGAACCTTATCTGATCGACATATTGTGGCTTGCTGCAGGGCACCCTTGGTATTGAGCTTAAGCGAACTTCAGATGTGATCATCCTGGCCTAGTGCAGATGTACATTCCTTGGTGCGGCAATTTAAGGATGCCAACGCTTTGCCCCATCCCAAGATTGAGGCCTTAGCTCCGCCGCAAAAAGTAGGACGACCTTGGTGGATGTCGTCCTTGTGCATGCTGGCGACACTTGCGCGCTGATTATATTGTGATATTTCCTATATCTTGACAATCAAGACTCCAGCCCTCCATGACCAGGAAGCAGGATCGTAATCCTCACCTCACTGTCAGTCTGATATTCTTAACCCTCGGTTTCGTTTCCACTATGCATGTGGCTTACTGTCACATCACTTCGGAGGTTCACTATCCTTCCTATTTCGGGTTATTGCGTGCTTAGCGTGCTTAGCCTTATCAGAGCCGCTGTCGATCGTTTGAGTACTTCCGGTGAGCAACAGCAGGATGATTGCAAAACAAAGCCCTGTGAATGGTTAGTTTATCTGGATCAACATCTTCCCTTGTACCGAGCACTGAACCGACATTGCGATCGACAATGACAGTGTTAACTAGTGAAACCTAATGCAAGAGCCGCAAAGACACCACGCGTATCACCACACTCAACAGTGGCAAAAGTATAGTCCGACCTCGCTTCACACCCACTTCGTCCTATCTCGCCACGTGTATTGGCAATGAGGAGAAGATAATGGCTGTCGCAACAATGTTGATCACTGTGAGATCTTCTCCGGTAGGTGTTGTTCAGTGAAGCCTCTCATACAGCAAGGGAGTCTTGGTAGCATCTCGATGTCTATATAACCTGCCTTCATGCCCGCTTCAAATCGAGATTCATCATCATCCACACCAGCAACACTTCAACAACACACTCCAGCAATCACCAGATCCTCTTCTCATCACCCGATCCTCATTCCTACTTTCCCACACTCCCCTCCCAACAACCACCACAACCTTCACCATGGTCGGCATCAAGCTTTCTGCGGTTCTTTTCGCCGCCGCGACTGTCCTCGCGTCTCCTTGCCCATATGGCTGGTCTCTCACCACGAAAGTGTTGTCGAACTCGTTACTAACAAACGGTTAGGCCAGATGTACGAGGAAGGCAAGCTCAGCCCTGCAGAGGCTGCCAACTTCCTCAAGGCCCGCGCCGAGAAGGAAGCCGGCGTCGAGTCCATCATGTCCGAGATTCAGAAGCGCGATGCTCAACATGCGAGACAGGAGAAGGTCTACAAGCGCCAGTTGCTCAGTGGCCTCCTCCCTCTCGGTGGTGGTCTCTTGGGCGGTGTCTTGCAGCCATTCTCTGGTACCCTAGCTGGTCTCGGATTACCCACACCTCAGGAGACTGGCGAGGTTATCATTCCTGACTCTGCCCACCCCTTCCAGTGGCCCGAGACCACTGATGTTCGCGGACTTTGCCCGACCCTGAACACAATGGTATGTCCTTCACTACCTGACCTTTGAGAGCAACGACTAAAATTCATCCAGGCCAACCATGGTTACATCTCCCGTGACGGAATCACCACCTTCGCCGAAGCTTCCAACGCTTGCCAGATCACGCTCGGATTCGGCTACGACACCTGCACCTTCCTCTCTGCTCTTGGTCTCCTCGCTGGTGGTGACCTTGCCACCGGCAAGATGTCCATCGGTGGTGCTGACAGCCGTGTTCCCAACACCCTAGGCCCTGCTCTTGGTATCTCCCACCACGGACCTTTCGAGATCGACCAGTCCATTTCCCGCAGCGACACCTACTTCGGCAACAACGCCAACTTCAACCTCACCCGCTTCAACCGCCTCGCCAGCATCGCCGAAGCCAACGGCGATCAATTCGGCCTCGACACCTTCAACCAAGAGCGCCAGATCACCTACCAAGAGTCCAAAGACACCAACCCCGAATTCGACGCCGGCGCCAAGCATCTTGCTGTCTCCCTCGCTGAGCGCGTCTTCATCTACCGCGCCCTCCCAAACGGCACCGACGAGACCAACGCCAACTACGCTAACGTTGCTCCTTTCTACCTTAACGAGACTTTCCCCCCGTTCTGGTTCCGCCGCGGTACTCCCTACACCCTGCCCAACGTTGCTGACGATATCCTCGCCCTCTACCTTGCCGGTCCCACCGCACTTGGTAGCAACCAGGGTCTCAACAACTTCGTCCCCCTCGGCACTGACTTCGGCTCCCTTACACCCACAGAGGTCATGTGCTTCCTCGAGGAGAACATGCTTGACATCGTTCCTGGCCAGTTCAGCACTGCCGTCACAGGCGAGCTCAGCGTTGTCGAGGCCTTTGTCAATGGTGCCATCACCCCGTTCTTTGCCAGCGAGGGCTGCACGCTCGACTGGACCACTGCTGGCCAGAGCGCCGGCACCACGGTCCCCGGCACCAGCGCTAAGAGCGGCATCCTTGTCGATGGTGTCTACCTCGCGCAGACTCCCAGCTACAGCCAGATTCCTTGATTGAATAGTGGTAACATAACAGTTGTGCTGGAGTTTCGAAGCTCTGGTGTTGAAGCTGATTCGCTGGTCGGATCGAGCTTGGCCGATGGGTTGGGTTGGGTTGAGCTCACTCTGGGAAATGGTTTACTTTTGGAACGTGCTACTTAGTACTAATGATGAGTCGGATGATGATGAATTAATGCTGGATGAGATAGAATGTGTACTTAGCGACTGATCACGTCCGCCGCGCTGCTGCCGCGAGCCTGGATAGGTCTGAAAATTGATTACTGGTTATTATCTGCTTGCTCTCACACTCTTTGCTTGTGCTTCCTTCGTGCTTCGGCTCCTTTCGTCATCTGGTGTGAGCATTTCTGTTTCACTTTTTACTTTCATCCCTCTGCCTCTTTTCACCATTTCCTACTTTTCCTTAGAATCAAATGCCTCCTTCATTATCGTATTCTCCTTCTCTAATTTACACTCCTTGTTTGATTTTCCGTCTTTCTTCATTTTCCCTCTTCTCCTCTATCTCACGACTCATCTCCACTCTATCCCCCTGCTCTTCTTTCCTCTTTGATACACGACAAATTTGAGCTTGCTGATGCTGCTCTCTGACATTGCAACTGTTCAAGGGTGGGTCACCGCGCAGGAGAAACGGAAACTACTAGTCTTCGATAGCGCTGACGGCGTTTCTGGGGATGGCGGGGACGGTTGAAGTAAGAGACTTCTACCCTGACGAAAGACGAATCGATGTGATCGTTGGTACGAGGAGGAATGCTGTTCTACGAAGAATAGCCACTACAAGAGGCAGTTATGTACAGGAAAGACGGCACCAAATACATCCACAAGAAGCGAAATGGGAAAGGCTCATCGACCTCATTCTTCGGGCACCTCCGTCACAGACGACTGCATTGGAGCCTGCTTCTCTCCCCAATGTTCCCCGAATGTCATCGACGGCGAGGCTGTCTGCATGGAAAGATCCGGGGAAGACGCACTGGGATTGCCAACCTCTCGTTCATGTTCGACGTAGTCGTATGCCAGCTCACCCACCTGCGCATCATCGATGCCCAGTAACTCGTCGTCGTTCGAGGCACGCAAGTGGAGGCCTGGGATCTTATCCAGGACGAGGAGGATGATGCAGCTTCCGCCGAGTGAGTACGCGAAACCTGTAAGACCGCCGGCGAGTTGAATGGCTGGCTGGACCCAATGATGGTTCAGCCACCCGCCGGGAATGACGGTAGCGCCGTCGAGATGGGCGATGTAGTCGGCGGCGAAGAAGCCGGTCAGGACGTCTCCTACCAGGCCGCCGATGGCGTGGATGGCGAAGATGTCCAGTGCATCGTCGATGTGGAGGAGAAACTTGATTCTTGTCCCGTAGTTGGCTGCTACGGCTCCTACCAATCCAATGACAACTGCAGCCCACGCCGGGACGAAGCCACTGGCCGGAGTTATAGCGACTAGACCGGCCACCACACCAGAGCAGAAGCCAACAACGGACCATTTCTGCTCGATCCTGTAGTCCATAATGCACCACGTCAATCCACCCACGCTCGCAGCCAGATTGGTCACGACAGCGGCCATGACGGCACGTAAGTTGGCCCCTAGCGCGCTTCCCGCGTTGAAGCCGAACCAGCCTACCCAGAGGAAGACGGTTCCTAGCACGATTTGAGGAACGTTGTGAGGACGATAGTTGAGTTCGTCAGTTCCGTGACCTCGACGCTTGCCCAGTACCAGGGAATAAGCCAAAGCCGCTGCGCCAGAGCTTATATGCACTGGCGTACCTCCTGCAAAGTCGAGATCACCGAGCTTGTACAGCCAGCCAGAAGGATTCCATGCCCAACACGCAATAGGGTCGTAGATGATTGTCGACCAGATGAAGCCAAATACCAGGGCGGGAGCAAGTCGTCCTCGCTCTGCAGCAGCGCCAATGGCGAGCGCAACGGTGATGGCGGCAAACATGCCTTGGTAGACGGCGAACAGCAAATCGGGCATCTTCGAGGAACCGACGGATGGTGCACCGAGGACGTTTCGAAAGCCAATGTTCTCCAGATTACCGGCGAACTGGCCTGCGTGGTGCGAAAAGGCGATGGAATAGCCCCAGAAGAACCACTGGAAGCTGATGAGTGCTGCGGAGGTGATGGATAGCCATATGAGTGACAGAGCAGACTTTCTTCGCGCCAGGCCAGAGTAGAAAAAGCCAACACCAGGTATCATGAGTAAGACAAGAGCGGTCGATGTGATCAGCCAGGCGATGTCGCCAGAGTTATAGTACATGCTGAGGTCCTCGGTCAGTGAGTCCCCTCCCGTGGCGATCGTGCCATTGTATGTGACTAGCGGCACGTAGTTGAGATGTTCGAGGTTGCTATCTCGACTGCGCATCATCATGGAACCCATCGTGGTGAAGTGCCGATATCTGTTACCTCGAGTGCACGAGTGTAGTTTCGATACCTTTGTCGAACAGATGTACAGGTCGATAATACAGATGAGATACAGTCAGAGAACTTGTCGTTAGATTTTGATAAAAATGCTGCACTCCAGAACTTAGTAAGGCATATGGGCTGGTCAGATCCAAGTATATAAAATAACCTTGGCAGGTGCCAACCGCTTCAACAAAGCACAAGACCGAGATAAGGGATCAGAAGAGCATCTCGGGTATGGTGAGTGCTCGCTTACAGTACCTTAAGTTCGTGTATCTAGAGACTCATTCATGGCACGATGGCTCTTATCTCTTGATACAATTCCATGCCATGGAAAGAACGTTTGGCAAGGCAAAACAAGCGATGTGCCTCGTGTTCGGCCTTCAGCTTCAGGTTCATGTCCGAGCGTTGTTCATTTCGGGTTTGGTTCATGAAACGGTCATCACAAGGCCAGCCAGGCAGAATACGACCGAGCTGAACCTTATACGACCGAGCTGAATCTGTAGCCGTGGGTCGGTTCCAACACTTCTAACTTGCTTTGTCCCAGCATCTGTGGAAGATTGGCCCGGGACAAGGTGCTTTCGCCTGTCTGAGAGACAAAGCGCGATCACTAAATAGCCTTCGAAGACTCGAAATGGACCTGGAGTAGGAAGGAGATGCGCTGAATGACGATGATGAAGATGCGGAGTAGTAGCACGTCGTTAGTCAGGAATTGTGGGCTGGTAGTAACATTAAAGAAGTGTTGTGAAGAGTGCCCTCGATTTCTAAGGTTGACGGATGCATCACTCCACTTAGGAATAAGCCCACTTGGTGGCTCAGTCAAAAGCCAACCTTCGCAACCATAAAGCACCTGACCAGAACGCACTCCTACTCCAACGTCATCCCAGTCAAAGCACAAAGCGCCGCCTCCTTCACCCGCTGTATGTACACAAGACAAGAATGCATTTCCAAGTCCGCAAAGATGACATCTTTGAGATCCTCGCACGTCACCGTCGAAGCCTCCGCGACACCCGTCTTGCCATCGCGAAGCAACACAATATGCCCGCACAGCACCAACGACGCAGCCGGCGTCGGCCATAACGGAAGCTCCTCCCACGGCACAGCCGGCGGCGGCTTGTACACCGGTGCGGACCCGCGCGAACGATGCACGACCTTGACTGGTGGCTGCGGCACTGACGCGCTCGTCGACGCGGTCATGAGCTGCACGAGCGACTTGATGTAGGCAGTATTCGACGTTCGACAGACGGGATCGCCTTCGTTGGCAAACGTCAGAAACATGCCTCCAGCACCTGTGCTGTCGTCGAGGGACGGCAGAAGCGGAGTCAGCGAGACTGGAGGTGCGCCGAAAGTGATGCAGTTGATGCTGGCGAATTGACTAGCTAGTGCCGTGAGCTCCGAGGAGACCACCTTGGAAAGCATATGACAGTACAGCATCGTAGCTACAGCGCCTCCGGCAGAGTGGCCTGTGAACAAGAGCGCCGGCTTAGTGATAGAATGGCCTGTTGCTGGCGTTAGCATACTTAAAGGCGAAGTGGCCTAGAAGGGCCGTGAGGGGTGCCGTCGAGGACTGTGAAGCGACAGGAAGGTGTGTGAGAAAGGTAAGACCTCGACCAGGTTCTTTTAGGATGTAGTGGATTGTGTAACAAAGGAAAAGCTAATAGCAGAGCGTGAAGAGTGCCGTCAAGGACTGTGAAGCGACAGGACGGTATAAGAGAAAGGTAAGACCTCGACTAGGTTCTTTTAGGATGTGGTAGATTGTGTAATAAAGGAAAAGCTAATAGTAGAGCGTGGAGAGTGCCGTCAAGGACTGTGAAGCGACAGGAAGGTATGAGAGAAAGGTAAGACCTCGACCAGATTCTTTAAGGATATGGTGATCATGTAATAAAGAAAAAGCTAATAGGAGCGCGTGAAGAGTGCCGTCAAGAACTATAAGCGATAGGAAGGGTAAGAAAAAGGTAAGATCTCGAACAAGTTTTTTAAGGATGCTGGTGGATTGTATAAAATAGAAAAAGCTAATAGGAGAGCATGAAGAGTGCCGTCAAGAACCATAAGCGATACAAAGGTGTAGAAGCAACACGATGTTACTAACCTTTGTGAGACTCGTTCGACTGAGCCGAATTGTCCTGCAATTGTGCCGCAACCATGGACACCATCGCTCTACTCACTTGCAGAAACCCGTCATGCAAGCTATTCTCTTCGTCGTCGAGGAAGCCAGTTGGCTTTGTCAACTTGCCCTTGTTATTGGTCGACCAGTCTACAAGACTATTGATCGCGGTGCCACGAATGGCCACGATTAGCACTTGCGTGCCGTCTATCGTCTGTTCATCTAAGATCAGAGCTTTCGTCTTTTTACTGGCAGCGGTGTAGGTACCACGTCGAATCTGCGACGCAGGGCCATAGGAGTCACAAGAAGCTTGAGCTGCACGACAGATTAGGGACCACTGGAAAAGAGAAGCATTGAAGGAAGGTAGCTGCGGCGGTAATCGTGAGTTCTTGAATAAAGCAGCTTTCTTGGCTAGAGTTGATCTCTCCCGAGTGGCGTCGTCCTGTGGAGGCTCGATAGTTCGTCGGACTGCTACCGAGTGCACGCTTTCCTGATATTGCACTCCGTGAAGAGTGCCGGAAGTGATTGTCTCGGTGGTCTGAGTGGTCTCGGTGATCTTGAGATCCCCGGGAAGTTTGCTCGAGGGCGTCTCGCCGAGACTGGACGAGTTGGTTGAGTAAACTGATGTGGAGTCCGCCGAGGATATATCTGATGCATCTCGCGAGGTCGTCGGAGAGTCTATCCCAGTCTCATTGATCTCGAGATGAGCCAGAGTATCAAGCTCATCGATGCTCCCAGGTGACCGTGATGGGGACCCCTGGACTGTAGCTGGCCTTATTGGGTCAGGCTGATGCAGGGCTTGGCTGTTATCGATTGCACCATTGTTGCGCACAGCCTGAAGAGTGTGATCACCTCCGAATCCTGAGTCTTGTGTCGGAAGGGCATCTACACTGGGGCTGACGGGCTTCGTTTTGAGTATATTTCGTGAGAAGAGTCCTGATGATGACGATGGCTTTGGAGCCTTGGTAGGAACGCCAGCACCTCGAGGCATGTTGCTTCTGCTTTACCGCTCGTTATAAGTAAAGATTGTGATTTGGAGGCGAGTGTGGAGAGTGCCATTCGATGTAAGAGTAAATATTCAAGGCAAAGCAGAAGATGTCGGGATAGAAGCTAA
>Ga0181465_100137_pt2 | contig 19962 bp, 22 predicted proteins | sample InSIn3gowninarea_FD_119076 | JGI IMG/M metagenome (GOLD analysis project Ga0181465, IMG submission 119076) | Clean room microbial communities from NASA Spacecraft Assembly Facility at Jet Propulsion Laboratory, Pasadena, California, USA -... ... | reverse complement strand
CCCAACTTCTGGGCTACACAAGCTTCTCAAGGCGGGGTAAATGTGGGGCAGGACGTGATGACCGTTTTACCATGGCTTGAATTGTTCGGAGATCTGCGCCGGATCATGGAATAGGAAGGTCTGAGTTTGATATCGTGCATTGATCCACAGTGAGAAGGATGAGGAGTGTCGTCATGATGCAGTCTCAGACTATTCTATTTATCCGATCTTGCATTTAACTGTCTCGGCGCCACGACTTTTGGTATCTCATCCTGGAAGCCACAATTCAAGCCATGGTAAAACGGTCATCACGTCCTGCCCCACATTTACCCCGCCTTGAGAAGCTTGTGTAGCCCAGAAGTTGGGCATTCGCGTGTCACAGAAGCCGAATGACAAGCATTCCGTTGGTATTCAACCGAACATCAAAAATAATTCTTCCATTGGATTTTATCCGAATGATCAGCATTTTTCATCACCGTGGCATTTGCGTAGCGCAGCGCATCATGCACGTGCTGTGGTGTCCATGTGTCTCCACAAGCACGAATCGTGTCGTCCTCACTATACTTCTGCAGTACAATCACTCCAAAGCTTGGACCTCCCAGACTTGGCAGTTTCACAATACAAGTGACAGGATTTGTGTTCAGGGTGATGACTGGCACTGTCCGGAAAGTAGCGTGGTTGAAAATGGACTCAGCAGGGATGATTCTGGTCGTGGTTGGAAAGAAAGGATTCGAAGGCGGACTAGTATTGGTGTAGTCGGGGAGCGTGTTGTTGATCTTCGTTGCCATTTGAGTTAGATCCGGTTGTGGATAGTCGATTATTTCGATTGGTAGATCGTCGAATGACATTATCCACAGGAATATCTTGAAGTAGACGACGTGCTTCCTTCATATCGCTCCAGTGTAATTCGGCCGCAGACAGTATAACGCTCGTGCAGACGTGCATTCCGAAGGCGTACAGACCACCTCACAGGACTGAATGTCTTGGTGAATGTCAAGCAGGCCACACGTCCAGCCTTCCAGGAGAGGTGGTAGTTCTAGTAGATATGAAAGTTGTATTTAGTTGATCAACATGAGTCTCACTGCGGCGACTTGCTCTGTGATCGGGAGTTGAGAAATGTCAGGTGCTAACTTCTGCTCATTGATGTGCATTTGGCGTGGCTTTTGATACAGCACTACGGATAGTGAGCGGATGAATAGGTCCGAGTTGACTCTTCAGCTCTTGATGGCTCTCTCCATTGAGCTTGATCCACTTCTTGAACTGGTAGGTCTGATCATACAAATTCGATACCACACAACCACGACAAGCCTGTAATTTCCAGCATAACCCATGGTCGCTCAGGCCGAGCTGTGTTGTCCCATTGTGAGCGAGCTTCTTCAAGAATCCCAAGGACTTTTGGACGCTGGGCAGGATTGTTGCCAATCTCATCTTCTACGATTCATTCAGTCTCTGCGAGGGGCTGTTTTGACTTCAGCCGTAACGCGCTCTTGTGTCAGGAAGTTTTCCACTTGCGCCGGACAAGTAGTGCCGCTGCGGGTTCTGTCACACGATGGATATCGAGTAAGCCGTGAAATTGTAAGATGAGTTTAGCGGCAATGATAAGTGTGCTTCGGATCGAGGATAAGCGAGCTATGATGCATTGATCCGATTCGAGGACATTGTCAGATGGAGAGTTTGGCTGGGCCGGCACATCTGTTAAACAATAACGCAAGTTATGTCCAGTAAAATGAATTGAAGAGGTATGTGAACGAGCTTCTGAAACCATTTACGGAGTTGCAAGAACAAAATGTAAAGTTCGAACGAAGAAGAGGCCGAGAATGGGTTTTAGTCTCAGTAGCGGTTGTCATGGAAATCGTTGCTTGTTTAAGTAAAGGAAGGTATGAACTACGCCTTCCGTCAGTATTCCTTGACTCGAAAGGCCACAACCCGACCACTCCTTCTCCAAGAATTTTTGCCATTTCCTGTGCACCATGATGAATTTATTCTCAGCAGCGGCGATTGAAGAAAATGTGTCCGCCTCAGTAATGGAGGGAGTCAACCACGCCTTCCTTGCGGCAGGTCTTTGGCAACCATTCTTAGCTCTCTTCGTCCAAGAACCTCGTTACCTCCCTCGCAACTACCTCCGGTCTCTCAACCATCGGCAGGTGCCCTGCTCCATGAATAATAACAAGTCTTGGAGTTCCATCTCCCAACTTCCTCGCCATACCGTGCATCGTCCTCGGCAACACACCATCCTTTGCGCCCACTAAAAACAAACCTTTCCCATTAAACTTTGCCATCTTGGCTTCAAAATCGTAATCACACAGCGCTTGGGCACTGCTCTTGAACCCTACGAGACTATTCTCAGCAACCATACGTTTGACCCGTAGACATTCTGCTTCTAATTTGCCACCATCGTAGCTCTCCTCTGTGAACCATCTCCTTGTGGTCAACTCGGCTAGTTCTTCGCCAACAATACACTGCTTGGTACTTGTGGAGACTGCGCCTTCTTTCTCCGCAAGATCGATACGTTCGTTCCATGCTTTGCGGTTTGTGGCAGGGCTTTTGGCGTTTGTGTCGCATGCTATAAAACGCTCTATCCGGTCAGGATGGTTTAATGCTGCGTTGAGGACCGTGGCACCACCCATGCTTACGCCAATTGCCGCATAGGCACGTGGTATACGTAGGGCATTCAGGAGATCAATAATATCGGAGGCGAGTAGATCAATGTTTATTGCTTGTGTGCCACACTCAGACGTACGGCCACGTGTGTCGTAGCGAAGGACGCGATATCGAAGATTTTGAGGATGAGAGAAGAAAGCGACTAGGAAATGATCCCAGAGGCCGAGATCTGCGAGTATGCAGTTGCTGAGGATGATAAGTGGTGCGTCTGGATCTGCGGAACCTTCGAGACGGTAGCGGAGGGTAATTTTGTCGGATGTGGTGATGAAGGATGTGATACTTGGGATTGTGGGTGATGGTAATGTGTATGTAGCAGTTGCGTTATTTGAGAAGGATGGAGTCGATGAGGAATGAAGCGGTGTGAGATCTCGTGGTGCAGGGCCAAGGATGTAGTACATCTTATATGTACGAATTGCTGAAAGCTTGCCAACTTTAGGCGGAATCAACAAAGCGGGATCAAGGTCCGTGGTTTTGTTGCCTTTGACCAGAACATCATGAAGTATCAACACCTCAATCCCGATCCTGTTTGTGCCGTCAATCGCGGACCTGACAAACAACCTTGTACGCAGGAAACCTGGTAATTGCTCCAATGCTGGAATCCGCTCTTCGAGCAGCCACTCATTGATTTGCTTCACCATCTCCATTGTGTCAACGACTGTGCATATAGCCACTAATCCATAGTCTTCAGCTCGGGTCTCCAGACCCTCCAACTTTGTAAAATTGTCCTCATCCTCGTAACTCATGACGGTTTGAAAACCCCTCCTGTCAATATTGACGCTCTTCCTCAGCTCGCGCTCCCTTTCACTCTGCACTGGTGGACCTCTCAATTTCATGTATTCCTCACCTTTTAATTCGTTCATATCCGTGATATCGTAGATTGCCATCCATTCATCGAGTAAATTTCCATTTCCGGCACTGTTCGTGGTGTTGCCATTTCGAAGATCGGTAGCACGATATCGAAAACCATTCTTTATGAAATTTGAAAGTCGAAGACGAAGGGGACCGTGCTCGTTGTTATACCAGTCTTGGAATTGAGAGGCTGGGACGGAGGAGTGAGGTTGCATTGTTACGTAGAGGATGCCTTGTTTTGACGCCATTTTATCTGTATTTTGCTCTGTAATTTTTGATATGTTGTCTAGTGGAACTATGCTTGATAAAACACCGACACGTCTCTGAGTTCGGTTGTGATGAAGGCACAGTTGTATTAAAGCGTTAACAGCACTGCGCGGATATTTCCAAGTAATGTATCAAATCAAGAGTCTTTCCACGAAGAGACAAGGCATGGAGGTGATTTTTCCCGTCTGCCAAGGTCTAATCTGGCCTCTATCGTTGATTTCTTATGGTTATCACTATCTGACAAGACTGGACGTACACGACTGTAGAATTCAATCGCAAATTGAGCTGGGAAAGGACTGGCATATGTTATACCTGAAGGTGATATGGGATCGGCACGGCTCGGAGCGGTTCGGCATATGGCATCGAAATCTCAAGTCACCATAAAGAATTATTGTGTATTATCGCTAAATACAACATTTACGAAGTCTTAGATTTTAGGTTATGTATGAATCGCCAACAAGATCTGCAAATGATAGCACTCGCGACAGGGTAGCAACCAGGCTCCAAACCACAAATAGGCGTTCATAGCATCACATACGCCTCGAAACTACAACCTCTTGTCAATCATACCATATGGCATTCATACCAAATCCCGGCTCCTTAACATCGCACCTTGCCACCCTCGTCAAAAACTCATCTTTCCATCTATATATCTCAATAAACCCCTCCTGATCGTCTGTCAAAGCCAGAAACTCGTCACTCCAAGGACATGGACTAATTGCGTTTGAATGACCGCCGCTTGTTGATGTAGGACTGATGAATAGCTGTTTTTCGATATTGCCTACGGTACCGAGGCGGAATGCAGTGATGTAGCCTGGGATTTTGGGGTCGTTGGAGCGTGCCGTGGCGAAGAGGTATTTGGTGCTGTGGCTGATGGTGACGATATCGGATCGATAGAGGTTTTTGTGCGGTGGTAGGCCTTGAGGAGTTAGTATCATGTTCATGTTCTTTTTGGAGTTGAAGAGAGTCTGACATACCAGGAGGAATGAGCGGATAAGTTAAATGTGTGAATACAGGAAAATGAGTATGTTCATCAATCACATACACGGCGAGATTATTCCCCGCTTCCATCAAAACATATAGATAGTGGCCATTTGGATGTATAGCAACCCATCTAGGATGATCCCCAGGACTTGGAGCATCGAGACTGTGCACCGTCTCCAGCATGCCTGTTTCTTGGTCCTTGCGATGAGTCCAAATTTTGTTGGCCCACATATCCGCTGAGTAGAGATAGGTCTCTGAAGGACCGAAAACCATGCCGTGGATTGCTGAATTATCCTGATATTCATAGTTTTGAATGTTCTTGTCTAGTCCGCCGTTGCTGTCCACAGAGAAGACATTGCCGAAACCGGCGTAGTCGTAGAATGGATTGCAGTAAACATTGTATGGTGGTTTTGTTGCTGCTAGTAAAAAGATTGCTCGAGTCTTTGTGTTGAGTTCTGCTGCCTTTGCTATTGGATTTTAGCCAAGACTCTGATTGAAGTCTGGTGCACCTTACGATGACCTCCAATTGGATGTGAGACATGATGTATTATTTCTGTAGGACTATTGACAGTGTAGCTCGCCCATTTTTTCATGCCAGCGCCATATATATTTCTTTTCCTGTTCTGAATATGTCAGTCCCCCTACACCACACCATACTATACAGTTCAACTTGCATCAAATGTTATCCAAGATAATGGCTCATCATGTGGTATCTCAGTCTTCTTAATCACCTTCAAGGTTAATGCTTCATCGTCAAACTGGAATGTAAATATGGCACCTGGTGGTGTCCAGGTACCAACCATTAGATGATGCAGCATGTTTCGACTTAGCTGCAGAAATGGTCCCGAATAGCAAGCTCATGATCTGTTTCAAAGCTATCAGCGCATACTATATTTGATCATTGAGGCTTAAACGAAGCTAATAAATCTACGGCAACGTGTTTCGGCATGTGCGGGGGAGGAGAAAGCGCCGAAATGCGGGGATATGGATCACATGCCACGCGGCGTACGCCAGTTTCGTTCACCTACTCGAATACTTGAATACCGCATCTGACAGCCGAAACAGAAGTCCCAAGTTACATCAACGTATCATCGTCAAGACAAAGCTCATCTCAGCCGTCAATATCCGCTGTCCGTCTCGTGCTTGGTACTCGTCAAGTTTGACCAAAGCCGCCATGCCTCCCATCATTCACCACGCCTTACCAGTCTTCGCCCGCATTAGCGTATCGAACTTCCGCAATGGTCCTCAAGATGCAGAACGGTGATCATTCTTCAAGGTCCGTAACAAACACTGCTTTAATCCCTCTGAACAACAACAACAACAACAACCCAGGCCACGAAAATGTCGAACTATTTCAATCTCGAAACACAGCAGCATCTCCAACCTAATGGCACGGAGAACCCCGGGATTAGGCGCAACAGTACTAACCCGAATCAAACATCTAGTCACTCGCGACTCGATATGGACTTCACTCAGCATTGTATCAATGCAATTGGTTCTGATGCCTCTCCTCGTGCTAAACAGATAGCAAGTTCGTTGTTCAGACATTTACACGACTTTGCACGCGAGGTAGAGCTTACTCCGGTATGTTCACCAATAAGGCAGAACTCAATATTTGCTATATTCCTAGCTTACTCTATCAAGGACGAATGGCTCTTCGGACAGGACCTGTTGAACCAATGTGGCAAGATGTGGGCTGACAGCAACTTCAAACGCAACGAAATGCATCGCCTCTCCGACATCTTCGGTCTAGAATCGTACGTCCACCACAACCATCCCTACGCATCCCTCTGGCAGACTTCAACTAACCACCCCAACTCCCACCACACAGCCTCGTCGACGAAATCGCCCACAAAGTAGCCGCCGAAAAAGGCATCACACCCACCTCCTCCGCGATCCTCGGTCCTTTCTGGTCCCCGCACGCACCCTTCCGCGCCCTCGGCGCCAGCATCATCGATAACCCCACACCCAACGGCGTCATTGTAAAAATGTGGGGTAAAGTCGTAGATTCAGAAACCTTAGCGCCTATATCAGATGCGATAGTGGATGTATGGCAAGCATCGACGAATGGGAAATACGATTTTCAGGATCCGGAGAATCAGACACCGAATAATTTGAGGGGGAAATTTAGGACGGATGGGAAGGGGGAGTATTGGTTTTATTTATTGAGGCCGACAGCTTATTCTTTGCCGACGGATGGTGAGAGGATTAGCTTGCGGAGGTGTCTAAAGTTCAAGAGTACTGATTCTCAGAATAGGCCCTGCTGGTGTCATTCTCAATGCACTTGACCGGCATCCGTTCCGACCTGCACATATCCATCTAATGGTCAGTATCACCCATCTCCCAACACCATTCCTCCTACACCACCTTCCTCCCTCCCGCCGCTCTCCCCTCCCCAAACTAACCCTCACCCCACCCCTAGATATCCTCCTCCAACCCCTCAACGCACCGTCCCTGCACCACTCAAATCTTCCCCGAAAACGACCCCTACCTCACCACGGACTCCGTCTTCGCCGTCAAAGACGACCTCGTAGTCGATTTTGTGCCATTGGAAGGTGATGACTATGCCACGCATCAGTTGCATTTGAATCTTGCGTTGGCGCCGGTGGAGTCGAAGAGGGCTGTTACTAGTCCTGTTGTGAGATGAGGGTGAGTGTGCGATGGGGACAGGTGTGGCAGAGGAGATGTGGGCGCGGCGAGGCGGGAGTAAGGTGTGTTATGAAGAGGCTCTTGTGAACCTGCATGATAAACGTGGGTAGGGAACGTTGGGGCAGAAACAGGAGATGCAAAAGATACCAAAGAAACAACATGGAAAAAAAAACTCATGGGAAAAAAAACTCGTGGAAAACATTGCCCGCTACGAGTAACATGGCCCTTTATTTCACAAACCCCTATCTCAGGATTCGCACGCAGCACACGCCTTACCAGTTATTTCCAACTTATTAGTTGTACAGTGCTGGTAATGTAACTGGACTATTTCCTATGTCAGGCAATATGAATAATGATATCTTGAACTTGCAAGGTCATATCGCACCTATCACTTTGATTAAAACTAATGACTATGACAGTTATGATATCTATTTACTGTGTAGCCAATGAAAATCTTCCTGTCGAGGCGAGTAAAGTTCTGATTTATCATCGAACAGAACGTCTTTGTTATTGCCAGAAGTGAATGGAAAGAATGATATATGATTATCTGGCATATATGAATGCTACTATTATTATTCACCTCCGCGATGTACATTGGTTTTGTGATATCCTAGTACAGTAAGGTGATGTGATGTGAGTACATGATCCATGGTATTACTGATGGGCCAAGGTAGATGAATTGACGAGTTCGGTTTCTTGTCGTTATCTTATCGCCGAGTCTTTTTTCTTTTCCTTCTTCTTCTTCGCGGTGGGCTATCGTTCATGGCGTAGTTTGTACTGCTTTGAATCCTGGTCGATACTGCCCGGAATACCATACACTCACATCTACCACTGCCTTTTCCAGTCATCCTACATGTCATACCCAACCCTCTCATTCACCTCTCCCCTTCCTCACACCTCCCTCCCCACACCTCTCTTCTCAATCTCCCACCCTCCCTTCCCTTCCTCACTAACTTCAACACCCTAAGTCTCCTACCTACTTACTCACTCACTCAGGCACCTCCATAGCCCCCCCGTTCCTCTCCCCCACATCCAACGCGACCAAAAACCTACTCACACAATTATACGCCGCAATAACACTCGTCAACTCCACACACTGGGTATCCGAAAACCCAGCTACAGTCTTCAACCTCTCGAATACTTCGTCGCTGACGACGATGTCCCGCGTCATGGCGTCTGTGTATTGGAGGACTGTGAGTTGGAGGGGGGTGAGGCGGTCTTCGTTGGTGGTGGTGGTGGTGCTGGGATTGGGATTGGTAAGATCGCCGATTGCCCCGCTGGACGCGACGCTGTCGTTGCTGCGTTTTCGCTCACGTTCAAGTTCGCGTTGGGCGGACTGTGAGGGATTGCTGGGTTCCATGCCGGCGCCGATCCAGGTGCCGCTTCGCAGGACTTTTTCAAGGGCGCCTTTTGTTACGCCGGCTTGCAGAGCCAGTGGCGCACTATATATCGCGTACCTCGTCAACATGACATCCACACCTCAACACAATGAATACTAGAGTTGAGAAAACAAAAGAAACTAAACTTCCACTTACTGTGCATCCCACTCAAACACAGCACAATTAATCACTGCCACCCTACATATCGCCAGTTCGACGACAGCAGGGTCTAGGGTCGTGGTGCTGCGGATGGCCCCGAGAAGACTGTTCCACCCGTCGGCGATGTTCGGGTTATGTAGGAGGGCGAGGTCGAGGGGGAGGAGTGGGCGGGGATACCGACGGGCGGATATGCGTGAGTAGATTGCGGCGAGGGAGGGGTCGCTGGAGGGTGGTGGTGTGGGAGGGGCGTAGGGTACGCGCATGATGGTGATGGTTAATGTGATAGTTTTATTATGAATACTGTGTGCTTGCTTTGTTTGCTTTTTTGCCTTCTTCACCGACGAAGAGATATATACCAAGCTTGCAGAGTTGAAGCTAATAAACCTCAAAGATCTTGTAGTGGGTGTTGCGAATAAGTATCGTAGCCTGATAAACCTAAGTTTGGTATTACGAAGGATCTGCAAATCAGGGGTAGCTTTCAAAATGGTCGAAGAAGTCAGATGAGTTGACGCAGTGGTTTTGTAAGGGTAATGATTCCTGTTTCGTGATTCTAAAATAAGTGCGACTCGACTCTAGGTTGCGAAGGGATATCACCTCAGCTCGCAGAATATTTAGAAACTAACGGAAGAGCAATACAAAATTGTATTTCATCGAAAGGTGTCCTTGATGTTTTAGCTCATGGTGAATAAAAGATTGTTGAGTATGTTAGTTAATCAGGGATTCACTAGCTCGTGCTACAGTGCTTGCATCGATCCGTAAATGCGGGGTACCTTGGGATCTCATTCGGACGAAACTCCGTCATGCCTCTGTTACGCTGACGAAGGAATTCATGAAAAGTATTCTTCACGCGCGCCATAGCTGCCAGCATTATCGGGCTACACCCCCGGACTTATCACGGCAGCTCCTCTAAACTACCGGGTCAAGATAGACGCATACTAAAAACGAGCTCTTTCGTAAACCAGTAGGGTTGAAAGATGAAACAAGTGGTCGGGCAAGCACAGAAAGCCTGGAGCAATTGCCAAAGGATAGTAAGAGACTTCAATTATACAAATAGTCAACATCAATACCCCTTTGTGGTTTTACCCATTCTTCGTAACGATAGGAGGAGAAGGTCGGGGCTGTCCAACGAGACGACTGACGTCACCCATCCTGTCCCTGACGAGTCATTGGATATACCCTAGACAATATCACAAACTCTTGACAACTCGTAACAACATACTCAACACATACACATCTCACGATCCTCGACTCTTAACAAGCCACAAGCTACCAATCCTACCGATCAACCGACCTACCAATTAAACAACCAACAATCATGACCTCCCCCAACCCAATCACTTCCTCCATCTCCGGCGCCATCTCCTCAGCGACCTCTGCCGCCAGTAACCTAACATCTTCCTCAGCCGACCCATCCAATCCATCCACTTCAGCTACTTCATCCACATCCTCATCGACACCATCCAGCCAAACGCAAACAAAAGCCGACTCCGAAGAACCACTATCCGGCCAAACTGGCAGAGGAACAGCCCAGGAGCCGATGGATCAGGGGAATGTTGATGCTTGATTTCTTCCTTTCATAAGACGTTCTGGGTGTGGGGCATAGGTGGAGAAGCGAAAGGGTGCGTGGGTTGTGAGAATCTAATTGGACGATATGGTAACAAAGGAAAAGCTTATGAAACTGTTCCGACCTGCATCGGTGATTGATTAGGGAGTTCGAGCTCATGGCCGCGTATTTGGATGCCGGTAAAAGAGCATGGAACCAAAAGTAGAGTTAGCATAGAAACTTAACAACTGACCAGTGCAGGTGGATATTGCAGAAGGATAAAGAGCACACGTGACGGGAACAAGGAAGAAGCTGTACACTGAAAGAAGGCACAGATTTAGCAATGGTAAATAAGGCTCTTGAAAGGAAAAATCCTCATGCGGATGGAAGACATACAAGTGTGAAGAGTAATATTCGTGAGATACTCGATCTACAACTATGCAGCTTTCGGAGCACCACGTCTCGGATTTGTTTCAAGTATACTACTCTATCTGAATTGTCTTCGGGACCTATTTATTTCCTTGTCGAACGTCTTGCTAGGTATGCTTGATCCACCACTGAATTTTGACACCCCTCCGCATGTAGTATTCGGAGGATCGACGTCCGTTTTGTCACCCTGAAATTTCAACACCTTAGCAACCATCCCATCTCAACTGCACAATTCTATCACGTGAAAAACTGGCAGACGAGTATGGCCCCTTGAAGAATAATTTGCACGCCGAAGCAAGTACGTAAGCCCCACGGATAGGAATGCCAGGCATAAAGACTACTTAGTAAAACCCCAACAATGAGTATTCGACGCTTCTGCTTGAGACATATGCCAGTCCTAAGCACGATCGTCAGTTTGCACGACACGAGGCCCATGGTGCATTAGAAGATTAATTGGCATACCTTTCAGGAGCATCACTTGTTACCAGATTTGATCCAATCACGCTCGGAACCGCTGTCGATGTGGCCGTCTCAGGATATGGCGTTTCGGTATAGACCACGGCAACCTGCGTCGGAATAGTAGAGGATATCACACTAGTGACCCATACAGTCCCAAGTGACTCTGAGACCTGATGCCCAGGTACCGTCGTTGACATTCCCGGATATGGTTCATATGATTGTGTATAAGTCACCCCAACCCAGGTAGTGATGCTCGGTGCGATCAAAGATGGCACCCAATATACCGTGACTGTGGGAAACTGCGAGGTGGTAGTCGTGGTGGCGGTGGTAGTCTGGACGATATCGAACTCAGGTCTGATGATTTCACATCCTCATTAGCCAAATTCTGCGTTATGGAATTGATGGCCAGGCAGCCGCTGATAAAAGGGAGAGACATACTCAACAGTTTTCAATCCTTCAACATGCTGTTTGCCTGCACGCATCACAACTGTTGGCTGCATAACATTATCTGACCAGTTGGATGGGAATGGATTTGTAATCATAGCCTTAACGAGGACAGAAACAGTTGCATCGGTAGTATGCCTCATTGCGCCGCCATCGGATTCCTCAGACTCCCTGTTAAATGGCGAATCACCAGTAGCAGCTCCAGCGACTGAGCTCAGAAGGCATCCAAATGTGAAGAAATAACAGACCAGAACTCCCAAGAGGAACGCTCGGAATTAATGCATTTGTGAGATATCGTGCCACGGCAATTGTCAAGGAGAAGATACACACGCGATGCTGTTGTTGTTAGAGAGCCTTGTTGATGTTATGGTCTTGCGCAGCTAATTGTTGAAACTAGGGAGCAATCAAATCCAGGTGAGCGTAGAGGATGGTAACTGGGACTTCTCGTCCCAGGAAGACGTTGCGACTGGCGAAGGAGCACCTGCCTGGGTACATCGTTGAGCTTGGAAGCGATATAGTGAATTCAGCCAGGTTGACGAAGTGGGACGATCTTTCCTCGTCACAGTAGATCGTGGTCTAAGAGATGAGCCTTACATCTTACGTCCCGCGGGGGAAGGCTCGAGGAGTGGCCATAGTGCAGCCAATCCACTTGCATTGAAGTGTCGGAACATGCAGAGCAAGCGCGATCGATCTATCACATCGCAAGGAGTCCAGCAAAGCGATGCCCAATCTGAACCCATGCCATTCCTTATATCATCAATACAATTGTACCCGATTCTTTGAACAAAGAATATAAGGAATTAGCAATCAGTAGTAATGCATTCTTTGCCGCACCACTATCGACCTAGGCTCGACTAATTCTGAGCCATTCGTTCATTTCGTCATTCGTATAAGTTTTGTGATAGGCTAGCAACTCATGCAGTACGCGAGTTGACTCCCGCAGGACTGTACAGTCCGAAACCAAGTTGCAAATGAATCTAAACATGCGTCTCACCATGTCGAGAAATAACTATTAGCAATGTTACCCATCAACTGCGACATGTATCCCAAACTAGGTCCAGGAAGCCGCTCGAAGCCGACCAGAGACGAGACAATCATGTCAGACGGGGTTCCGAAGGCCGAGCTGTACGACTCTCAGATGTAGCAAGATTGAAGGCGTTTCTACACTCCAGAGTTCAGGAAGAAAGTAGTGCAAGCTATCCTAGCAAAGAAATACACTGGGACGAAGAGTGGTTGCTGTAGTGGAATAGCCATCATTAAGTTAATAGTAGACATGATGAATTCAGCACGAATCATGTATTCGTGCATCTGCGGTGAGTTCCAATCAATTGAAGTAAAGAATTGGATTGGCGAGAGTTTGCTGCCACCTGATGTTGGGCCATCGTGGGGAGGAGTCATCGATCTAACAGGCGTAGCAGCAATCGTAGTGGTTGTCGCGGTGGGAGCATTGACTTGCTCACCACACATACCGCGATTAAACCACGGCGCAAAACTATCGTTTGGAGTCGGTGGACTAGTCAAGCCCGGAACTTCGCAAACTTTCCCTGCAGCCAATGTATTGTTACACTGGGGTGCGTACTGTGAGAGCCTACTGGGGTCAGAACTGTTGAAATAGGCTTTGACGTATGCGACTGTGAGCACTGCATCCACCAAGGGTGGACCTTGAGACCAGTCTGAATTCCCATTACTCCAATGATTGAGGACCAGTTGTCCTGGCATCTGTGGATATGTGTATACCAGATCCTGTATCCATATCCCGTCTGCATAAAAGGACGTCTTGTTCGGCAACCAATCAAAGCGGTACTCATGCAACCCATTTGAAGGTTGGAAGCCCAGGTCCACTGTACGATATGTGTCAGTTCCTGCAGCATTATCCCCGGCAGCAACGGATTCCGGAGTCTGCATGACGAGAAAGACGGGTTGAGACGTGTTTGTGATATTCGATGAGAGAAACTCCATGTCGATTTCTTGTCCATTACTCCTAAACTGTGGCCAATTTAGTCTCTGTTCTGTCATACAGTCTCGTAATAGAGACATACCCAGAAGAAAGCTCCACATGTTCCTGGTGTGCCAGTCACCTGCATCGCAACCCTAAAGCTTCCATATAAGATATCACTTCGGTTGCTCATGATCTCTCCCATGGTAATAACTTCGTAACTTTCACGAATGTGCCAGATATGGATTGGAGTCGCACCAACCCACAACTGCAATCCAGGCGCTTCCGATCCATATATCCCACTAGTATTTACCCAATTATTCCATGATGAGAATGGATTAGGCACAACATTGCTCAGGTTTGCCGATTTGCCGTACGTGCCATGCGCCCAACTAGGACTAATTTCGTACTCCTGAGGTCGCCAGCATGGATTCAAAGGGTAGTGGATTTGAGTAGTATGTGTAAAGTCTGTTTCAAGGAGTTCGGTAAAGATGGCGTAGGATTGGGATGAGTTGGTTGAGGAATTAATGTTGACGGAATAGCCACATGTGCAGTCGCTCATGTTCGTGGCTAGTTCAATTGCTTTTAGCTGCGTCTTAGAAAGGTCGACATCATCAATCATTCCGTACCTTGAGATGCGACTGACGACACCAGTACTGCTGGAGCGCACAAGCGGATCAACAGACGCGTTGAGAATTCCATCGCATGTACGCTTCGGGCCTTGCTTCACCTTTCCTGTCTTTCTTTGCCAGGTTAAGTAGTCAGTGAAATATCGCGGTTCGTTATTGGCTGCCACGGTGCGTGCTCAAATTAATTCGACAAGGTAAAGAAAATTGGTAAACTCAAAGCTTCCTAGGAAGTGCCGCGACTGAAGAGTTATATTACAGCATAACAAAGAAACCACGAGGCAGTCGCGTCACGCGCGGTCGATAGTGCTGCGACAATCGGAAGAAGGAAGGAAGTCATAGTCATAGTGTCAGGGCTCGAACTGGACGATTTCAGATTCGTTCTTTCTTGCACTTCGGACATAAACGTCAGTCCTAGCATCTTGCCGTTTTATAAAGTGAATTGCGGAAATGCACGAGACAGTACATTCAATACTCACGCATTGTAAGCTGCAGTCTTTGATCTTGAGTACTTGGCCTCCGAAGTATACGTCTTGGATGACGTTTGATTCATCTCTATCTCTTCAAGCAATTCATTCCCGTATTTGTATGGACCTATATCCGGATCCGCAGGTCACTACTTGTGCCTGTACTAGTCCATCACTGTTCAAATTCCCTGATCAACCTGATCGATGTAATGCATTTGCTCCATATCGTCATACCATATGCTTCATAATTTCATGTTCCTTTTTATGCCCGATTAACCACTCATATCATCCTCGCTCCACCCTTTGATGAGTGAGAGGAAGCTACCATTCTATCTCAAAAGGTGCATCATAAGTGCTGTTCATTTGGCCTGTAGCGTCCATCAATATCTTCAAGCGACTCCCGGAGTATCTCCAATATCAGAGCTGCGACAAGACTTCAAAGAAAGCCAGACTCCGAAAGTAACCTGCACTCGAATCAGCTACACTCATCACCCACATGACAACAACAACAAACCTAGCAATCTTCTCATCCTCCCGCTCCCTCGGCTCAATCTGCAAACTTCGATCATACATCTCATGCACATCACCCGCAACCTGCATCATACTCAAAATGTAGTCCTGCAACTCTGGAATCGACCTGAACGGATACGAATTATTCTGGAAGCTTTGAATCTCACGAATGACGTCGGCTGTTTTGGCTCGTTTGGAGAAGTTGATGAGGTCGGTCTTTTTGACGAGAGAAGGAATGCCGTCCTCGATGAAAGTGAGATCCGTGAGATAGACGCCTAAATGTGTCAGCTGGTATGGGGATGACATGAAAGGTTGTAGACATACCGAAGAATGGAATACAGGGAGGATTCGCAACATGTAATGCCTCGCGATACTCTGCAAAATTCTTTTGAGTATCCATTAATTTTCGGAGTCTTTCAAGAACGACTGTCGTTTTCGCATGAACCTGATTCCACGTTCGGCCGAGACGAGTGATTGGTGCAGTTGCAAAAGCAGAGATGATGGCTGTGAGAGTGGAGAAATTTGACATCGAAAGACATTTCTGTAATCGTTAGTTAAAGGACTAGAACAAATCAAACCTTACTCACTTCAGCAACGGTTACAAAGTGCTTGATAACCGCAACACGCTTCTTGATATCTTGCTGCATAAGAATCATCTCCGCAACCCAATTTGTCAATCGATTTGAGTGTAAGATCAATGACTTGACATTCGCAGCAGGCTCCGTATCTTGTGACACGGTTTTCTTTTGCCAGATTTTATTCAGACATTCTGGTGGTTTAATCTTGCCATAAAGTCTTGATTCTATGATTGTTAATTGCCGCGCAAATTCCAGGGGATCGATATCAAGCAACTTCAACTTCTTCATGTTCTTTGGTAATATTGGTGATGGGGAGTCCACTGATGAATTAGGTACCAATCGTCTAGATGTAGTCTCCTCACCCCGCATACGTTGCTCAACGACAATCATCAGAGGCCTAGCACCTGGTGTACCTGAATTGGCGACAGTATCTTTGGCAAATGCGTATAATCGTTGAATCAACTCCTTGCTCTTGTTATCAGTGCCTTCCATCCAGAACTCGTTGACCCAGGATTTCAGCACATTGACAATGCGAAAGCGTATAGGCGCTTGTTTCTTGTCCACCCAAAGCTGATATTCATCCTTATCAAGACCAGGTGGAGGCTGAATGTTCCAACGTCTGATGATCAGCTCAAACAATTCCTGTGCTGTAGTGAACGATTGATAGGTGAGAAGGAAGGTATTATTGAATGAAGTATCAAATCGATCTTGCCGGGTAAGTTGTTCAACAAGACCAGTCATTGTACCACCTCTGATAGAACCCTTTTCATCATAAACCACTTCCCGCTCAAAATCGAGTCTAAGAAAATACGGTATGTCCTCTTGTGGATCTCGTACTGGGCTTGAAATTGGAACTTCGCCAAAAAACTTCTTGATCTTGGGGCTCTCAGCATTGAACACCATTCCTGGAGATGGCATTCCACCGTCCGACATCTTCAATGCATGAGTTACAATCGTACGATTCGTCGTTGGTGGCGCTTGCTGTGGACTGGAGAGTTGCAGACCGTGTTGAGATTTCGACGCCAATGGGAGAGACTCGTACAGAGCTCGTAAAGTACCATGGGCGTCTGACGTTGCTGTCCGTAGTTCGCTCATAGTAATGCGCACACGTTTCAAACGCTCATCTAGCGGTATTCCACGGTCTCTAGCCCATTCGTCTGCCAAAGGAGCTGCGACAACTTGACAATCGTGCACCAGATCTGCTATAAGTGTATATATCTTCTGCTTATGGAAATCCAGATACGAAAGATGCTGGCTTTGTACACGCAGGTTGAGCGCCGAAAGATTGATTGACTCGACAGCTGTCATCCAAGGCTCATACGCAGCAATGACAATGCCACATGCACCACAAATCCCATCACTGATACGTTTGTGCTTTTTATGAGTGATGATGTCGTTGTTCAGATAAAGCCCTTTCTCAAGCGCTTGCGCAGCAGAGGAAATGCCAACTTCAAGACTTGATAATCTTTCCAAGGTATCAGCGCTAAGTGGTGTATTCGGTTCAAGGAAAGCTTCTTCCTCGTCAAGATTCGTGAAAGATGCCTCCAACGGTTGAGATGCGTGCACCGCATTCCCGCGCCAATTTCCTCCAATATGTTGTCCATCGACAAAGCCTGGAAACAGCCTAGGTATTTCTTCCCCGCGCTGCTGCCGTGCAACCTCGACGTAGCCGTAAACTGCATCCAACATACCATCTGCTTCTTGCAAACATTTGTACCGTGTTTCCCCAGGCGACCAATCTGCCGCAGCAATATGAGATGAGAGCACGAGTTTGGAAAATCTTGACATCATATCTCTGAAATGAGGATACAACGCTTTGTTCGAAGAGATAATGGATGGGTTTCCAGAATGGTTGTCCGTGGTGCTTGAACCAGCACAAAGTAACAGGCGTAAATGGTCTGAGACATCCTCCGCTCTTGTCACATAGTGATCACTTTCGCCCCGATTGACAGCCTGACGGTATCTTTCCATGGATCTGCGCATATCATCCACGATACGATCCCATGTTAGTGTAACGGGCTCCGATGGTGTAAAGTGTCGTTGCGATTGAGCAGGTCTTCTTGACCTTGCTGTTGGTGTACCGATGAATGAAGAGTCGTTAGTGCGCAATGGATAGCCAGCTTTGGGCGTTGTGTTTGCGTTTGACTTTGAGGATGAAGAAGGACGTGAGGAGATTTCCACAAGTGATTCCATAGAGGTAGCTGGAGAAGCTCCATCTGAAGGGTATGAGCGGCGCATGCGGCCCTGAAGCAAGTTAGTGTGAATGATATAGCCGCTACTTGACCTAGCACTCACTCCTGAACCACGATATCCCGATCGCGCTTCTGCTTCTGATGCGGATTGATCGTCTGTATCTTCGTCTCTTTCGTATCCCGCAGCTAGCATCTCCGCTGGCGGCCGTGCATGGTCTGCCGCAAATGCATTTCCAAGTTCTCGTGGCCCAGCTTCTCGAACAGTATGAGGAGATTCTAGTGGCAGCTCCATAGTGCTATCGCCTGTCAGTGTATTGAAGTAGAAGAGCCGCCCGTCTGGTGTAGCTTGTGGTATCCAGAAAGCAGCTTCTTCTTGACCAGCATGTGCTACTCCTCTCTCCTCGGATCTTGAGCCACCAACATGATGTGCTTCCTCTTCATGATCGTTGTACTCCTCAGGAAACTCAGGCTCATAGTCCAGCTCTTCTCCACCATCCAGTCGGGAGTCCACTCGCTGAATATTGGAAGAGATCAATGTGCAGTAGTTGCTAGGAAACCACCCTCGCACGCCATGAATGATACCATCCCACCAGCCAGTGTCGAGCTGCGTAAGCACTTGTATGATATCGCCCTTCCGGAGACTAAGATTTGTGGGATCGTCGGCAGCATAGTCGTATAACGCCCTTACAAAGACGCCTGGTGGGGTACGTGATCTGTTGAAGCTTTCCATAATTGTGGCGACCCTTGAGGCGGGGTGCCTCTGGGAGAAGAGAATTTAGCCAGCGGACAAAACTGCGACTTTGATATAATGCTTTGTTGCATAAGCGACGATAGAAGGTATAGAGACGCGACGTAGCGTTCAGCAATGCGTGTTGCCCGCTTCCTGTCAATCCCTCTGTCTTTGTTTGTAGCGATCGGCGGAAGTGGAAGCGGAAGTGGAAGTGGGGTAGGATCGCTGGTATATTGCGCTAGTGTGTAAGAAACGAGCTGGAAAATCAGAAAACGTGAATCCGAAACGAGCGTGGAGCAGAGGATCTCAGGGGATTTGAGTGGTATTGAGGATCAAAGAGTAGGCCGCGAAGGTAGCAATGCTCCTAAAGTGAGGCAGCGTCAGAGACAGTCTGTCGTATGATTCAGTATTGTACCGTCCAGCGGTGCAAATAGAGCCAGAAGCGAGAGCAGGTTAAGCGAAGTTATAGCAAACAAAGACGTGCAAAGTGTATGAACCGAAGCAAGCAAAGCAAACAGAGAAGGTTATAGCAAAGAAAGCCTCAAATCAGTCATCGTCATGTGCATATCTTTGCAGATGAGTGAAGAGGCAGGATTTCATTCCTCAGCGTCAACAAGAAGAGTGAAACCCCAGTATAGTACAGTGTATTGCGGCGGATTTAGGTGGTGTGGAGACGCATGTGTTCCACGTTTTACATCTGGTCTTTTGGTTCAACTTTCGGGCGCTTGTGATACTGCTTCCAATCCGTTAATAAATTCATAAACATTCGTCTATAGTTTCAATATGAGAAGCACGAGCATGAGACATCGTTCTTGAAGTCTATCATTTGTGAGTTACGAATATTTGTCAGCTCATCGATACAGTTTCAAAGACAATGAATCTTCCAGATCAGCGTGGTAGCCATGGTTCAAATTTCGAAGCAAACCGGGGCAGTCTGCATGGCAGTCATGTGGCAATGATCCATATACACAAGCGTAATTAGTGTACGATCTGGTCTGATACTTTACAGGCAAGCAAAGATAGCCAATGTAGATTAGACATTATATCCAAGCTCTATTGCTTGCTCTTGCTCAGACTACCTCCCGTCCACGACGTTTGCTATAAATACAAAGTTAAACCCT
>Ga0181465_100173_pt1 | contig 20069 bp, 19 predicted proteins | sample InSIn3gowninarea_FD_119076 | JGI IMG/M metagenome (GOLD analysis project Ga0181465, IMG submission 119076) | Clean room microbial communities from NASA Spacecraft Assembly Facility at Jet Propulsion Laboratory, Pasadena, California, USA -... ... | reverse complement strand
CAGTGTCAGCACAATTCTCAATGCCACTAAACCAAAAGAGGATCGCGAAAGGTTGGTAAACTGGCGACAACGCGTTGGCACAGATGAGGCAAACCGAATTTCCAGCACAGCCAGCCGTCGGGGAACGCAAACTCACAAGCACATTCAACGCTACCTGCTGGGTGAAGACACACCTTGTCCTGACGCTAGCCGCCCCTACTGGGAAAGTATCAAACCAGTACTACAAAATATTGATATCATTAGACTCGTAGAAAGTCCGGTTTTCCACTATGACTTAAGCTATGCCGGAATAGTAGACTGTGTTGCCAGTTACAAAGATATTCCCTGCGTTTGTGAGTGGAAAACAGCAGATAAACCCAAAGGCTCAATCGATCGCTTATTTGACCATCCCCTGCAATTATCAGCTTATCTAGGAGCCGTGAATCATTACTATCAAGATTGCGGCGTTAAGCTAGACCATGCTTTACTAGTTGTGGCAATTCCAGCACAGCAAGCCGAGGTGTTTTGGTTCGAGCCAGAAAAAATTGACTTTTACTGGCAGCAGTGGGAACAACGAGTTGCAGCTTATTGGCAGCGTCGAGGTAAGTACTCCTTGGGCAGGAAGGATACTCCTTGAGGCAGGGCAGGGCAAACGCATCTAAATTTAACAAAAGTTTGTTGACAAAAATATTAGCTTATGTATCTGACGATAGAATGGGATTTATCGTTGAGCTTATTTTTCTCTCAGTAGGTGTGGAGCAAAAATTAAAACTAAGACCAATATCAATAAGTAATATTTATTGCGGTTATTTTGAGAATTATTGATAAAGAAATAATGTTATTGACAAGATGCTTTTGCCCTGGGTAACTCAGGTGATAGCGCAGGTATCACCGCACACACAGGATAATGATGTCAGATTGAAAATGACACCTTTGAAAGGAGACTTGGAGTTCATCGAGGCGGTGTCGATGGCGGAAAGCAGCAAGTACAAATACTAGTAGACCACCACCAGGAGTTACAACACAACCCAATTTGTTATGACCATTGAAGCCTTGAGGCGATCGCGCCCAACAGCACAACCAACCCAAGCGATCGGCGGAAGTAGTTAACACCCTGAAACAGTTCCTGCCACGCCCAGGTGAACAAGGAGCCAAAAGCCAGTGCGTCTAGACCTGTGTGGATGTTGCCGCTTGTAAGAATGAGTTTGAGTAAAGTTGCTGTAATCCAAACTAGGAGCGGCAGATTCGGCATCTGAGCGAGAACAATGTTGCCATCGCTGTCTCGAAAAGTTCGATTGAACAGAGTATCTTCCATGACTTCAAGTATATTCTACCCACCAGTATAATGTCCAAGGCAAGCGCATCTAAATTTTAGAAAAGATTTGTTGACAAAAATATTAGCTTATGTATTTAGAGACAAAATCGGATTTATCGTTGAGCTTATTTTTCTCTCGCTAGGAGTGAAGCAAAAATTGCCCTGAGAGGCAGGGGAGGCAAGGGAAGTAAGAACAGCAGAGTCTAGTTTCCAGGTTGAGTCTGGGAATTAAGGGTAGGCGCAGAGCGCCTCTTTTATCTGCATCCATATACATAATAAAAAAAAGGGGGGATAATATACTATCCCCCTTTTGTCAATATTTTAAAGTTAGAACCTTACGGCTTACAAAGTCGGCACGTATTCCTGCTTTTCGGGGACATCAGTGTACTCGGCAACAATTTGGCGGAATTCTTCACCGTCGATTGTTTCTTTCTCGATCAGAAGATCGACTAAACGATCTGTCACCGTGCGATTTTCTCGGATCAGCTTCTTCGCCAACTCGTAGCATTCTTCAACAATGGTACGGACTTGGTTGTCGATGCGAGAGGCGATCGCTTCGGAGTACTCCGAGCGGGACATCCAATCACGACCTAAGAAAACTTCTCCCTGCTGGCTTTCCAGGGACAGAGGACCTAAAGTCGACATTCCGAATCTAGTCACCATCTGTCGTGCCATTCCTGTCACCTGTTGCAAGTCATTACCTGCACCTGTGGTTACTTCAGCTGAACCAAAGATCACATATTCTGCTGCTCTACCTCCCAAAGCACCAGCAATTCTGGATTTGAGTTGAGAGCGAGAAATTAATCCTTGTTCTTCGTTGGGAGTAAACCAAGTCAAACCCTGTGCTTGTCCGCGCGGGATGAGGGTAACTTTCTGAACGGGATCGTGGTCTTTGAGCAGAGTACCAATCAAAGCGTGTCCAATTTCGTGGTAGGCAATTAGCCGCTTGCTCTTACTATCTACCAGTGGTGTGCCTTCCATCCCAGCCACCACGCGGTCTACAGCATCGTCGATTTCTGACAGTGTAATTGCATCTTTACGCCGTCTGGCAGTCAAAATGGCTGCTTCGTTAAGTAAGTTGGCTAGATCGGCACCTGTAAAGCCTGGGCTACGTCTGGCGATCGCTTCTAAAGATACAGTTGGATCTAATTTCTTGTTGCGCGAGTGGACTTTTAAAATTTCCAAACGTCCTTTCAAGTCGGGAGCATCTACGGTCACTTGGCGATCGAATCTACCCGGACGCAACAGTGCTGTGTCTAACACATCCGGACGGTTGGTTGCAGCAATAATGATGATGCCTGTATTGCCTTCAAACCCGTCCATTTCTGTGAGCAACTGGTTGAGGGTTTGTTCTCTTTCGTCATTACCGCCACCAATTCCGGCTCCCCGTTGTCTACCTACCGCATCAATTTCATCGATGAAGATCAGACATGGGGCGTTGTCTTTGGCTTTTTTAAACAAGTCGCGGACGCGGGATGCACCGACACCGACGAACATCTCGACGAATTCACTACCAGATATGCTAAAGAATGGCACACCAGCTTCACCCGCGATCGCTTTTGCTAGCATTGTCTTACCCGTTCCCGGCGGCCCCACTAGCAACACGCCTTTGGGAATTCGCGCCCCAACTGCGGTAAAGCGTTCTGGCTGTTTCAAGAAGGTGACGACTTCTTGCAATTCTTCTTTGGCTTCGTCAATACCAGCTACATCATCAAATTTGATGACGGTATAGCACGGGGTGTGGAATGGCAGAAATATCAAATTAAGTTAGTGATGGCAGGAGAAGTTTTCAGCGAAGAATGGCGTAGTCTGGTAGGAGAGAGGCTAGGCGCAAAAAATCCCTGCTATGACTCAGCTTCTCTCTATGGCACAGCTGATGCTGGCGTTTTAGGCAATGAAACACCACTGAGCATCTGTATCCGCCGTTTTTTAGCCAATAATCCAGATGCAGCTCGTAGTTTATTTGGAGAGTCACGTCTACCAACCCTGGTACAATACGATCCACTCCACCGTTTCTTTGAAGTCAGCGATCGCGCGAAGCACGGTGCTGAAAGCAATCGCACCCTACTATTTTCCGGCGATAACGGCGTTCCCCTATTGCGCTATCACATCGCCGATACTGGCGGAACGATCGCTTACGATGAAATGCTGAAGTTTTTAGGCGAATGGAGATTCGATCCACTAGAAACATTACAACAACAGGGAACAAGAGGTATTCATTCTTTACCCTTTGTCTATGTATTTGGACGTTCTGACTTCACCGTTTCTTATTTTGGTGCGAATATCTATCCAGAAAATGTGACAGTGGGTTTAGAGCAACCTGAGATTAAAGAATGGGTAACAGGTAAGTTTGTCTTGCAAGTGAAGGAAGATGCAGACAAGAATCGATTTTTATCCGTAGTGGTGGAGTTAGCACCAGGAGTAGAAGCAAGTGAGGAGAAAAAAGAGGCGATCGCAACTTCTATTCATTTCCAATTGCGGCGACTTAATAGTGAATTTGCTAACTACGTTCCACCAGAGTACCAAATGCCACAGGTCAAACTTGCCTCAATGGGAGATCCAGAGTATTTCCCCATTGGAGTGAAGCACCGCTATACACGCCGTTAAATACTTCAGCGCAACTAATTCTAACTCTCCCATGCTGCTTGAAAAAAATCTCGTTCGCACAACATGGCATAACGGTATGTTTTACTTACTGTGGGCGAGATAATAGTATAACGGTCAGCTAAACTTGCCAGTTGTTCAGCTAGCTGCTCAAACTCCAAACTACTATAAGTACGAATCCAGTTCGTATACTGGTGTTCTGGAATGCCATTCTTCGCTAACTGTTGCCCTAAAAAAATATACAGAGTCATACAAGGCGACATTGCAGCAGTTGTTAACCCCACCTCACCACTCCAAGCTGTAGCCAGTAAAAAATCTGTATATCGCCGTGTTGCTGCTTCTGGTTCCACAGTACGTAAGTTAATTCCCCACTCGGCGGCATAAGTTTCATGCAGTCGCAGTTCTGCCAATACACCAGCTGCTAGATGGTGGAAAACAGCAAATTCCTCCCAGTCTGGTACTTTAGCAGCGACTACACTATAGGCACGAGCAAAGGCTTCGAGAAAAAAAGCGTCTTGTCCAACATAGTAAGCAAATTTTTTTCGTTCAAGTGTACCATCAGCAATACCCTGAACAAAGGGGTGTTTCAAGCAATCTAAGATCAGATCTTGATTTGCTTGCCATAATTGACTCGATACACTCATAGAAAGTAGGGTAATGGCTAATGGGTTAAGTCAAAAGTCAAGAATTCAAAAGTCTAAAATTTACAAATAACAAATGACAAATGACCAGTCATTTAGCTTAAAGCATAAACTGTAACAAAATCGAAGCAACTCCACCTAGGAAGTTGAAGAAATTGGGCTTACCTTTACTAACAGGTGTACCTGCTGGTGTTTGTAGCTCTTTCTCAAATGCTAGGGCTGTCTGATAACCTTGGGTATTTCGTTGAACTAAAAATAGTGCTTTCGCTTGTTTAGCGTCTTGCATTGCTTTGGCTCGATCCAATACTTGGTAGTAAGCAACACCGCGAGCTATATAAGCTGGGGCATATTTAGGATTAATACTCAGTGCTTGGTTGAAATATTCGATCGCGCCTTTAGGATCGCCTTTTTGACCTTGAGCTATACCCCAACTGTAGAATTCTTCGGGTTTAGCAACTTGTGAAGGTATACCAAGCGCTCCCTGCATATTACTACCATTTAGGTTAGCACTCCTCAAATCTACATTAGCTAAGAAAGCATCTCTAAGATCCGTTCCTGTCAGATCTGCCCCGCCCAGTTTAGTACCGCTCAGATTTGCACCATACAACGAAGCCCCGCTGAGATTAGCCCCGCCCAGATCGGCTCCACTCAAGTTAGCACGACTGAGATTGCTTCCACTCAGATTTGCTCCGCGTAAATTTGCTCCCGACAAATTAGCCATTACCAAACCTTCGCCACTAAGATCGCAACTTTCACACTGTTTGGTTGCTAGGAGTTGTCTGAGGTGTTCGGAATTTCCTGCTTTTGCCGGAGGTACTAGGCAGATTGTGGTCAGTAGTGCAGCAGTAGCGATGAGCGTAGGTTTCATATACTGAGAGTGTAGGCATAGTCGGCGATCGCGTGCGGACAATACATATTATCCGAATTTCATAAATTTGCCTGCATGGCAAGTCAAGTGTTATTTGTCATTTGTCCTTTGTTATTTGTCTTTTGTTTAAAACCAATGACTAATGACTAATGACATTGAGAGTAATACAGGCTTACTTTGTCGTTAGCATATTTGTTACACATTAGCTAGATTGCGATCGCTATGGCATCAAAAAAGGTTTTTGTTCGAGAGTATACTGTTCGCGCTCATGAACGGGTGATTCATACACGCCTATATAAATTTATCTGCGCTTCTTGCCAACAGCCAACACAACGAGAGTCTTACGGGCCTCGTCCACTCTATTGTGAGGTCTGCCGTCCGCCTGTTTCTCGTAATGATACCTCTTCGCTCAAAAAGAAGAAACCCAGACCCGTACTGGTAAAGAAAGCCAAAAGAGCTAAAAGTTAGGGTTAGGAACGCCGTTAATCGATGATATCTGGCTATATTTAAACGTCCGGCTTTGATACAAGAGAATAGCCACATACCAGTTCAGCAGAATTGACCTCTAACGCCAAGACTGCAAAAACTCATGTTGCTCAACAAAATCAATCATCTGAGCCTGGGGTGTTCTGATGGGTAAAATCTGTTCCCTGTCTGGGATAATCGAGCGCAGCGGAACCCACCACTAGCAGGCGGCGATCGAGAGTTTGGATAAAAATATTAAGTTTTAATGATTTTCTCCTGTTCAAATCAAACTTGATTTGAATATTGGTAGATAGCAATCTTGGATGGTTTGTGAATATCGATTACAGGGTAGACACGAATGTGTTGAGCGTCAACAAACACCACTATTTCACGAATCAAATGAGTTTGCGCTTACCCTTGGTTATAAAGTTAACATTGGCTCAAAAGCAACCAAAAACAACTGCGATCGCTCTTATAGTCTAAAATTTTAGGTATTGCTCAATTAACAGCAGCAAATTCAATTCCCTATTAACAAAATCTAAAGCTATGGAAACTCAAATGCAACAACCAGAAAATCCAACTCCTAACTCCTCAGATACATCAACAGCATTACAAACTCTGCCTGAGACAAAGTTCTCTCCCACCGAGCAGTCTATTCAAAAAGGACAGTGGATTTTTGCACAAATAGTTGCCTTTTTGGCAAATATTTTTGACTACATCGGGAGCTTTTTTAATACATATAAGCAGTCGCTCATTAGTCTAGGTCTAATTTTGGCAGCAATTGTTGCCCTCAGAGTAGTCTTAGCAGTGATAGATGCTCTAAATGATGTGCCATTAGTAGCACCGACGTTTAAGTTAATAGGTATTGGCTACTCAATCTGGTTCGTTAAGCGCTATCTACTTCAAACATCTACTAGAGAAGAATTGTTTCAAAACATACAAAAGTTTCTCGGTAAGCATATTTGAATTAGAGGCAAACAACATTATCAGTTATAGTTTGTCACTGACCACTGACTAGACGCGATTTCTGAAGCGTCTGTATCTACTCATCATCGGTCGCTGAGGTGCTTGATGAATATTTGGAATCCGCGATCGCTGCTCTCAAAGTCTGAATCATCCAATGGTAAAGACTCCTCCGAAGGATTGGCTCTAGAAGAGGCGGTTGAATTTGCCGAAAATCCAGAACCGCGTTGTCCATGCGTTTTACTCCTAGACAATTCTGGCTCCATGCAAGGCGAAGCTATCAACGCCTTAAATGAGGGCTTGCGTATCTTCAAGGAAGAACTAAATCACGACAACTTGGCAAAAAAGCGAGTTGAGGTAGCAATTGTCACCTTTAACAGTGAAGTAGAGGTGGTTCAAGATTTTGTCACTGCGGATGAGTTTGAGCCGCCCACTCTCTCGGCTCAAGGTTTAACTCAAATGGGTGGAGCAATTCTTCAAGGACTAGATATGCTCGAAATCCGCAAAGCCATGTATCGTGCTAATGGAGTTGCTTACTATCGCCCTTGGATATTTTTAATTACCGATGGGGAACCACAGGGAGAATCAGATAGTGTAGTTGAGCAAGCAACGCGGCGGATCGGAGATAGCGAAGCGGGGAAGCGTGTTGCTTTCTTTGCAGTAGGTGTGGAAGAGGCGAACATGACGCGCCTCTCGCAAATCGTTGTTCGTCAACCGCTAAAACTTAAAGGGCTGAATTTTAGGGAGTTATTTATCTGGCTTTCAGCTAGTATGCAACAAGTTTCACAATCTTCTCAACTCGAAGAACAAATGCCGCTACCACCAGCAGATTGGGCAATAGAATAGATTTGCTTTCAAAGTAGAGGTTGCAGGCGTTGGATCAGATCTTCTGCTGAAATTAAAGCCTCGATGTGTTCTGACTCGATCCGCTCTACCACCTGTCCATGCTTAAACAGTAGCAGCGTTGGTAAGGCATGAACTTGATATTGAGAGGCTAAATCACTGTATTTTTCACTATCAACTTTGACAATTTGTAGCCGTTGATTCAGCTTATTATCTACTTGCTTCAGCGCTGAGTCCATTAGGCGATCTGGACCACTCAAAGGAGCATAAAAAAAGACTAATACTGGTAAATCTGAACTAGATATTAGTTGTTCAAAGTTATTAAATTCTTGTTCGATCGCCATGTTTTGGTTCTCCAATTTGCTTTGGTACAGGTGTTGAATTTTGGATTTTGACCGCTCTCACGTTGAGGAAGTTTTAGTCATACAAATGTTACAGTAATTCTCTCGCGCTCGTGATGGGAGAAGAAATCTCACTCAGTCTGTCGGGCATAGCGTCCCATCAGTTCTGCCGATTCCAGAACATGACCTTCCATCGCCGCCATGACTTGAATTTTGCTTGCTCCTGGTTTCAAATCCAAAAGTCGATCTAGCGCAAACAACTTGAAGAAGTAGCGATGAGCGCCATCGCCATCAGGTGGACAAGGGGCACCAAAGCCCAATAGATCGAAATCATTTTTGCCATGCATCCCACCATCAGGTAGCGTCGGTTGATTCCCAACTGCTTCTGGTAGTTCGCGGCGATCGCCTGGCAAGTTGTAGAGAACCCAGTGAGTAAAATCCAGATTAGGGGCATCCGGATCTGCCACAATCAGAGCAAAGCTGTTCGTTCCTGGCGGCGGTTCATCCCAATGTAAGGGAGGAGAGATATTGTCACCATCACAGGTGTATTTAAACGGGATAGTGCCACCGATGAAAAAAGCAGAACTGTGAATGTGCATATATCTTCAAAATTGTCAACAACAAGATTAGCGCGCTTCGCTTAACTGATGTAATTTGCAATTCCCACTGCGAGAATTGCGAATTACATGAAGGTGTTTAACAATCCTCGCGGGGACTTGCTGCAAGGACAGCTTACACTCAAGCGCGAGACGAGCTTCACTGGCTCTTAGCTTTATCGCTCTGTTGCTGTCGCTCGGTGAGTTTTCTCACCTGGGTAATAGCATCCTCAAACGCATCTCGAATTGCCGCATTCAGTGGCTCGTACTGCTTACCTTCTGACGAGCTATTTTCAGCCACGAATTCATGACTTGGCGGTACGGTGACATCGATTCGCACCCGATAAGGAGAACCACTTTTTGGGCGATCGTGAATCTTTTCGATCGCAATGTTGCAGCTACTGATGTAATTGCAAAATCTTTCAAGTTTAGCTATCTTTTCATTTACTAATGCCTCAATTGCATCAGTTTTTTCCACACCTCTATAGGTAATTTCTGGTGGTACGTTCACGATTTATCCTCCGAATTTAAACACTTGATTTTTAAAACTATCGAATTTAGAGATGCGAATCACATGACGAATGCTGGTTCTCCAAATAATGAAAATTTTTCCTTCTAAACAGCAAAGGGGAAGGTTTCTGGCGGCTCTTGTGTTTCCTCCTGGGTATGGCGGTCTAATGGTTGAACAGCGCGAGTGTCATCGAAGTGAATCACTGCGTCGAACTGTTCGGGCAGACGAGCATAGAAGTAGTGACTTGCCCGTTCTGTTTCCGGGCGATAGATTACACCTATCGCTCGTTCTAGTCTGGACTGCCTTAGCCCTGCAATTGCTGAATTTTTCTGCCGCAGGGAAAGCAGGAAGTTGGGCAAACCTGCCTGGTGGAACAAAGCCTCATAGCTTCCCTTTAATGCCGGACGAACTTGCTTGAGTTGGGGAGTTTCACCCCAATTCGAGACAGCCGTGACAGTACCTGTATAGGTGGTGAAGCCAATCAGCACCGCATCCCCACCGTAGCGTTCTCGCACTAACTGACCGACATTCACCTCACGTGCCTTGTTCGCGTCAGTCGCCCGTGCATCTCCCAGATGCGAGTTGTGTTCCCAGACAGCTACCTTTGTTTGTCTTCCTTGTCGATCTAGGTGAGCAACCAGGCGATCCAGAGTTTCTGCCATGTGGCGATCGCGTAGATTCCAAGACGACACTCGACCGCGAAACATCGAGCGATAATATTCCTCAGCATTCTTGACTAGCCGCGCGTTTTGCTCGGCATAGAAAAACTCATCTTCTGCTACTTGACCATCCCGGCCTGCATACTCCGCAGTCCGGCGTTGCAGTTCCATCAGTTGATTGACTACCTGTTCCTCACAAGAATCGCTCAGCCCAAGACTAGCGGCATATCCGTAAGCCTGAGTATCTTCCTCGAAGTGTTCTAAGCAAGAGTAGCGGGAACGCGCTTGCTTAGCGGCTTCTGGATCTACTTTGTCTAAATATTTCACTACTTCTGCGATCGAAGAATATAGACTATAGAGATCCAGCCCATAGAAACCAACTTTAGTTGCATTCTCAGGCAAAGCATCATTATATTGACGCAACCAGCCAACGAAATTCAGCACATCCGTGTTACGCCACATCCAAGAAGGAAAGCCTTGGAAGCCTTGTAATGCTTCTGCTGGTGTCGGATCGTCATTCAGTCCCTGTACGTAGCGATTCACGCGGTAAGCATCAGGCCAATCTGCTTCCACTGCGACTGCTGTAAAGCCTTTTTCCTGAATCAGCCGTTTAGTAATTTCCGCCCGCTGCTCGTAAAATTCATGCGTACCGTGAGTTGCTTCTCCAATCAGGACGAAACGAGCATCACCAATTAACTCCATCAAGGGGTCGTATTCTTCAGCTTTACCAGTCAAGGGGTAAGCGACATCGCGCACTGCGTCCGTTATTGTTTTTACTTCAGCCATAGTCCGATCGTTCTACTAGGGGCGCTTGGGTTAGAAAGAAAGTAGAAAGTAGTAAATTCCACTTTTTGCTGACTATTGACTACTGACTACTGGTCGTTGAGTGCTAGGTGTTGTTTGAGCTTGTTTGAGCAGAGCGCGAACTTCTTCATCAGTTGTTTGGGGGAAGTCTTCGTACCAAAGCCCTACACTACAGAAAGGCTGTGGTGTCTCAACACAAATAATTTCGTCAACCTCAACCGCCAGATCGCGGCAGGTTTCGGGGGAAGAAATCGGCACAGCTACGACGATCCGGGCTGGTTGCTGTTGCCGGATCGCCTCGATCGCCGCCCGCATGGTAGCACCAGTTGCTAAACCGTCGTCTACTATAATTACTGTGCGTTCGTGCAGTAGAGGAAGGGGGCGATCGTCTCGATAAAGTCGTTCCCTGCGCTCTAACTCTTGCTGTTCTTGAGCAGCAACTTTGTCAATTACTGCGTCCGAGAGACGAAGCGATCGCACAATGTCTTGATTGAGTACCCGCACACCACCATTCGCTATCGCCCCCATCGCCAACTCGCTTTGGCCCGGTACACCTAGCTTTCGCACCAGAAAAACATCCAGTGGCACGTTAAGTGCTGTTGCTATTTCAAAGGCAACTGGTACGCCACCTCTTGGTAGTGCTAATACGACTACATCTTCATGGTTAGCGTAGGCTGCTAGCTTCCTAGCTAAAACTTGACCTGCCTCAGTTCGATCTTTGAATTTCATCACACTTACTCCCAAAGCCTTTCACCTGTCAGCCCAGGAGTTCTACCACTTCACAGGGAAAAGGGTAAAGGTTTTCACCAACGCCTGACAATACTGTTTCACCTAAAACCTTGACTGCATAGGTATAGCCAGATTTTAGCTTATTGGTATTGGCTGGCAAGTTTATGACTAAAACTAATTCAATACTGCTATTGTTTCTAAATTAACAAAATCCTCCTAGTCCGTTGGCTTGAGAAAAATATTTTTGCGATCGCAGCAACTTTAATGCCATAGCACTTTCAAACCTACTAACGATACTAGATGGCTAAAATGTTCTTTTCCTCTAACCAATGGAGCGTGATCTGCCACAAATTGCTCTATCTAGCGGATGAGACATTTTGTTATTTGTCAAAAGTCATTTGTTGTTTGCCCAAAGCATTACTCTTGACTCTTGGCTACTAACTATTTAATCACTCGCTGAATATTTGATTCGTAAAAGAGAATTGTGGTTTCAAAACCTATTCTGGTCACGTCTAGCAAGTGCGCCCATTTCCATTTCAACAGTATATGTTCATGTGCCTGAACCGGGACGGAAGTTTTCGAGCTAGCCGACACTACCAATAAATTGGACAAGTTGAGTTTTACTAAACTTGTTTAAAGTTATTTCTATCGCTACTAACTGAGTTTTATCCATAAAATTTATACCGAGCAAATATTTGTTTTTACTGCCTTCTGTATTTATAATTTGTCTTATTCGTCCTTTATTTTTAGTTTATTGAAACATTTTTATTTTTGTTTAATATAACATCTCCACACCACCCATCTTACAACTTCTCAACTCTCGCAACCAATGACGAATAACCAATAGAAGCCTTAACGTCGAATCTTTGCTCCTTCAATGTGCAACACCTTATCTTTCATTGGCATCAAAAAGATTGAAACAGCAAAAATCAAATACCGCTTTTTAGGTTTGCTACAAATTGAAACTGATATTTGATTTTTGTTGGTGTCTAATAAGTTTGCTTTAATTTAAGCGCGAACTGCTAATAAAGACTTTTGTGCTGTAGCAGTAGGAATCAGCGTCCAACCTGCTTGCAATAGTTTTTGATAAGTTGCCCAACCCTTCGAGCCTCCTGGTATTTTATAGTCTGCCACAGCGTACTGCGGACAACTTGTATAGGGCTTCCAGGGTTCGTTTGGTTTGAGTCTTAAATGTAAAACTTTTTCTCCATTTGTTCCCAAACCAGATAGCCAACACATTTGTCCAGACATAAGTACATCCTCCAGATTAATACAAAATCTGTGTGCGAGTTAGGCAAAGAAACTTTGGTTGAATTGGTGGAAGGTGAATTATATTTTTATTTTTACAGCCATAACCTTTTGTTAACTCTATCCATAGTTAAAATATTGAAGTGACAACATAATCCAAAGTAAGATAAAGTTAGGCAGTTAAAAGTAGCAGATACAACAGTCTTTATAAGGTTTGTAAAAATATAAAAATATTTGTACATTCTGGATAAAAAACTCTACGCTCAAAAGATGAAATTTCATATTTATACAAAAAATCTCCAACGAACTTTATTTAATACTCTTCAACTTTATTAATTTTGATGATAGTAGGAATTGATGATTCGATCTTTCAAGCCACTTTCTGCCTGTCTTATCATCAATTTGATGTATTTCTATGGGATTTGGAATATGCCTTTAAGCATAGCTATACATACTTAGTACTCCTTCTACCTAAAGGATACATTTCTTAACGTTATTTACTACCTAAAGGCAGAGTTAATACAGAGTGCAGTAGTTAGATTTAATACAAAAAAAACAAATTAATATGTTATAAGATCGCACTTTTAAGCGCATGACATCTGAGAAAATTAGCTAGGTTACACAAAAATATAAACCTATGCTTCTATCTGAGGAGTGATTTGTTATGCGAGCAGATTAAACAGCATAAAAGAGTCTCAAGTTCGAGCGCGAGGACTCTATGCCAACTCAAAATCTAGCCAAAGCCCCTCCAGCTCACCCTATCAGCAAAATCAAAGCAATGTTGAATCGCTTCAAGGCTCATTAGCGTGAGGACATAGGTAAGATGAAAGCAGCAATAATCAATCGCTACGGTTCTCCCGAAGTCTTCCAATACACAGAGGTCGAAAAACCGCAAATCAAGTCCGACCAAATGTTGGTGAGAGTTTTTGCTAGCAGCGTTAACCCGATTGACTGGAAGACTAGAAAAGGAATGCTGAAAATATTGACGGGTAACAAATTCCCGATGATTTTGGGGTTTGATGTTTCTGGAGAAGTGATAGAATTGGGCGATCGCGTCACTCAATTCAAAGCGGGCGACGAAATTTATGTCCGCCTCGACCAATTACCTGGCGGGGCTTACGCGGAATATGCGGCTGTTTCTGAAAAAGCTGCTGCGGCTAAACCAACGAATATGAGTCATGAAGAAGCTGCATCTGTTCCGCTAGCAGCTATGACGGCGTTGCAGGCTTTCCGAGACGAGGGTAATCTCAAACCAGGACAAAAGGTACTAATCAATGGTGCTTCTGGGGGAGTAGGTATTTTTGCTGTGCAGATTGCTAAGATATTGGGAGCGGAAGTAACAGCAGTTTGCGGCAGCAGTAATGTGGAATTAGTGAAAAGCTTGGGTGCAGATTCCATCATCGACTACAAACAACAAGACTTTACCAAGGACACAGCCAAATATGACATAGTTTTTGATGTAGTTGGCAACAGTTCCCTATCTGAATGCAAAAATGTCCTACAACCCAACGGAATTTACGTTACAACCCAACCCTATCCGGGAAACTATCTTCAGAGTTTTCTATCTCAACTCACACCCGGTCAAAAGTATAAAGTAATATTGCTAAAAACTCGTGCTTCAGATTTGGCTTACCTGAAACAGCAGATTGAAGCAGGAAAGATCCGAACAATAATCGATCGCACCTATCCCCTATCAGAAATAGCAGCCGCCCATACTTACAGCGAAACTGGACGAGCGATCGGTAAAATAGTAATAGACGCTGACGCTACACTTCGTGAACGCAATTCATAATTCGTAATTCTCTCCCTTGTCGCTACTGTCGCCCTTTACGACAAACGCTGCGGTAGTCTAGATCAAGTGACTTAAATTTATGCTTTTGATCCTGCTTTTATATGTCTCCTAACGCTTCCCCGACAGTTTCCAGTCCTACCCGCACTATTCGCATTGGTTCGCGTAAAAGTCAATTGGCTTTAGTCCAAACCTACTGGGTGCAAGAGCAACTTCAAAAAGCCTTTCCCGATCGCAAGTTTGAAGTTCACACGATGTCTACCCAAGGCGACAAAATTCTCGATGTACCCTTAGCCAAAATCGGTGATAAAGGTCTATTCACCAAAGAACTGGAAGCCGGGATGCAAAGCCAGGAAATTGACTTTGCAGTGCATTCGCTCAAAGATCTACCGACACGCTTACCAGAGGGGTTAATTTTGGGGTGCGTTACCGAAAGAGAAAATCCGGCTGATGCTTTGGTTGTGCATTCCAAGCATAAAGATAAACAAATCGACACCTTATCAGCTGGTGCAGTAATAGGTACTTCCTCTCTACGGCGACTGGCTCAACTGCGCCACCACTTCCCCCACTTGGCGTTTAAAGATGTGCGCGGAAACTTAAATACGCGCCTGCAAAAGTTGGATGCTGGTGAATATGATGCAATTATTTTGGCAGTAGCTGGGTTGAATCGATTGGGAATGAGCGATCGCGTTCATCAAATCCTCCCAGCAGAAATATCGTTACACGCAGTCGGACAGGGAGCTTTGGGAATAGAATGTCGGGCTGATGATACTGAGGTATTATCCCTTCTCAAAGCACTCGAACATATTCCCACCCGCGATCGCGCTTTAGCCGAACGCTCCTTCTTGCGCGAACTCGAAGGTGGCTGTCAAGTGCCAATTGGTGTCAATACCCAACTAGATGGAGATCAATTGACGTTAACTGGTATTGTTGCCAGCGTCGATGGTCAAAAAGTAGTTAAAGGTACTGCCAGTGGCAAAGCAACCGATGCCGAACAGCTAGGCATCGAACTAGCTCAGAAGTTACGTAAGCAAGGAGCTACGGAGATTTTAGCAGAAATCTTCACTCAAGTTCAAAGAAGTTAGTTTCTAGAGCAGGGGTAGTCCTAAATAGGTAATGGGGTAACATTACGCTGGACACTCCTGCTTTTTTTGGCTTAAGCGATCGCGCTTACTACCGCAGCTAACCTTGACATTTTACACCCCAGCTAGTTCTGAGCCGAGAACATCTCTAGATTGCACTTTTGTGAAATGGCAGTTACTATTTTAGGTAATTAATTTTTCCTAATTAGGCGATCGAGTTTGCAGAAAAGGTAAATGCGCTGCTTAGCTTTCTCATGATATTTTTAACTATACGAAAGAATTAAGCCCTTATTTCTCACTCCGCAAATAGTAATTTATTTCGGTCGAGTGCAATAGAAATTTAGTATAAGCCTGTTAAAATTTGGCATATAGGCTGAGGTAAATTCGCTGGTTCGGGCGAAGTAGAATAATTGCTATGAAATTGAACTTTAATTTAGTTGATGATTAAATTAATAACTTATTGATAATGAGATATTAAAAACATTTATTTATCGCGTCTTAGCCCACTTATACATGACAAAAGAATCTCCCTTAATTTCTGTTATTGTACCAGCTTACAATGCTGAAATTTTTATTCAGCGGACATTAGATTCTATTCTCACTCAAACGTATACAAATATTGAAGTTTTAGTTGTTGATGACGGTTCCCAGGATCGAACTGCTGAAATTGTAGAATCTTTTGTTGAGAAAGACAGTCGTGTCACTTTGTTGAAACAGAAAAATGCAGGGGTGGCTACTGCTCGCAATTTAGCAATTGAAAAGTCTAGGGGTGAATATATTGCACCAATTGATGCCGATGATATTTGGTATCCCCAAAAACTAGAAAAGCAAGTGCAATGTATGCTAGAAGCAGACCAATCTATAGGATTAGTCTATGCCTGGTCAGTGCGTATTGATGAAGATGATGTAATTCTTGGAACAATTGATGTTGAATACTGTAAAGATTTTTATAGCGTAGAGGGAACCGTCTACCCAGCTCTGGTATACACCAACTTTATAGGTAATGCTAGTGTACCGTTGATACGCCGAACTTGTTTTGAACAAGTTGGTGGTTACAATTGCAAACTTAAAGCAGATAATGCTCAAGGCTGTGAGGATTGGGATATTTACCTGCGTATTGCAGAACATTATAAGTTTCGGATAGTACGAGAATTTTTGATTGGTTACCGTCAGCTAAGAGGAAGTATGTCTCGTAACTATGTGTCAATGGAAAGGTATTACAATCTGTTTATGGCAGATTTCCAACAAAGACATCCAGAAATTCCTACTTACATCTACAATTTGTCTGCTAGTAATTTTTACTTTTACTTATCAGCAGCCAGTCAGGACTGCGGAGATTATTGGAGTGCTTTACTCTTGGTATCCAAAGGCATAAAATTAGACTATATTCAATTTTTACAATTGTTTAAAAATCACTTTCTGATTAAATTGATTTTGAGAAGTGCAGGTAAACCAATAATGTCTTTGATGGGGCTAGAACATGACTATTGGTATCAGTACATCAAGAAAAAAATTAAATCACCTAACAATTTAGCTGTTAATCACGTCATTAATATTTTCGATATTCCAAAACAAATTTATAAGCAAAGATGGCTACAAGTTTTGCAGCATTGTCGAACAATTGAATATTGATTAAATGAAAAACAAAAAATTCCTTTTTCGGAAAAATTCTTTTTATTCTCTGCTGCTGGTTTTGGTGCAGATCTGACTGCTGGTGCTGCAATTACCGCCGAACAATTCTCTGTCGTTACAATAGCAAGTGATGCTAGGCAGCGGTTCATCTACAACAACATTAATAGCGCTTTGTTCTTTGAGGCTGATGGTAGTGACGCTATAGTACAAGTACAGATCGCTACCCTATCTTCTGGTCTTGCCTTTACTAATAATGACATTGCTGTTATTTGAAGACTAGTAGAGCCGGGAAATTCCGCGTCTCTACAACTTATCAATAATCTAAAATCTATGGCTCCAAAATTCCCCTAGCCCCTAGCCCCTAGCCCCTAACCCCTACTCCCTATAAAATGTACTAGACTCGCTTAGAGTAAATATATAATTCAGGGGACATAGATGCGAATTCTGTTTGTTGCCGCAGAAGCAGCGCCGATCGCCAAGGTAGGCGGAATGGGAGATGTAGTCGGTGCTTTGCCTAAAATACTACGAGCAATGGGGCATGATGTCCGAATCTTCATGCCTTACTACGGCTTCCTCCCAGACAAAATGGAGATCCCCAAAGATCCCATTTGGTCGGGATCTGCCATGTTCCAGAGTTTCGCAGTTTACGAGAGTGTTTTACCTGGTACTGATGTCCCCTTATATTTGTTTGGACATCCAGCTTTTGCACCCCGTCGAGTTTATTCTGGGGATGATGAAGAGTGGCGGTTCACTTTGTTTGCCAACGGTGCGGCTGAATTTTGCTGGAACTACTGGAAACCACAAATAGTTCACTGCCACGATTGGCATACAGGTATGATACCAGTTTGGATGCACCAAGATCCAGACATAAGCAGCGTGTTTACGATTCATAACCTTGCTTATCAAGGGCCTTGGCGTTGGTATCTAGAAAAGATTACTTGGTGTCCTTGGTATATGCAGGGACACAATACTATGGCAGCAGCCGTGCAGTTTGCCGATCGCGTCAACACTGTTTCCCCCACCTACGCTAAACAAATTCAGACAGCCGAGTATGGCGAGACTCTGGAAGGATTAATGTCCTTTATCAGTGGTAAGTTGTGGGGGATTGTTAATGGTGTCGATACCGACCTTTACAACCCAGCCGATGATAAATACATTGCTAAAACTTTCGATCGCGATACCCTAGATCAACGCAAAGCCAATAAAGTAGCCTTGCAAGAAGAAGTGGGATTAGAAGTCAACTCCAAAGCCTTTTTGGTTGGAATGGTGACACGAATAGTGGAACAAAAAGGTATAGATTTGGTGTTGCAGACACTAGATCGGTTCCTGTCTTATACAGATGCTCAGTTTGTGTTATTGGGAACAGGAGATCGCTCCTACGAAACCCAATTATGGCAAATGGCATCTCGTTACCCCGGACGGATGGCAACTTACTTACTATACAGTGACTCGATCTCTCGCCGGATCTATGCTGGTAGCGATGCCTTCCTCATGCCTAGCCGCTTTGAACCTTGCGGAATTAGCCAAATGCTAGCTCTGCGCTACGGTTGCGTGCCTATTGTTAGACGTACTGGCGGTTTAGTCGATACCGTTTCCCACCACGATCCGAGCAATCATGCAGGCACGGGTTACTGCTTCGATCGCTACGAACCACTAGATCTATACACTTGCATGGTTCGCACTTCGGAAGGCTTCCGCTATAAACCACAGTGGAAAGAACTCCAGCAACGGGGAATGCAGCAAGACTTCAGTTGGGAACAATCCGCGAAAGAGTACGTGAAGATGTATAACTCAATTCTCAACATTACAAATGATGTGGACGCAGCGAAACCACAGCTTGAGTTAGTCTCGCCATAAATACGTCTGTAGGGTGGGCAATGCCCACCTTATTTTGTATTTTCTAGGTTTTCTTGCACCTGCTGGTGAATTTTTTGAGTTACAGTCTTAACTGTATTCGTCCGATTTTGCTGATAATCTCCAAACCAATCTTTGAGATTCAACGGTTCGGCAACGCGCAGCAGTGCCTGACGATGACCTTTGGGACGGGGGCGATCGATATTAAACACATCCCGTTCCAAGCGGATCAGGGTATCTAGGAAACGTTCCGGGGTGAGCTTAGCGGCGACATAACCATCATAAATTGCATCAAAATTCAGCACTCGCCAAGCAGCCTTAGACATGAATTCCCACGTCCAGAGGCGATCGGATGCAAAAGTTGGCTCTCCCAGTGCTTGTTGAACCCGATAAGTGCGTTCGCGGTCTAATTCTCCTGATGCCGAAGTCAGCCCTAATTGCTGTTCGCATTGTTGCAAAACGTGGGCTTTGAGATTGGCAACTCTTTGATTCCAATCTGTTATCTCCGGGTTAACCAAGCCATATTCACGTTCGCACTTGAGCAGAACTTCAAAAGCAACAGTTCTGAGGCGCTGGTATAAGTCTCCAGTCGGCTTCACTTCTAAAGCTTGTTCCAGTTGCTTGAGAGTTTGCTCTATCGCTCCTGTCATATCTCCGGTATAGTGATATTTGATAGCGATCGGAACGGCGTAGAGATCTGGTAATGTTTTTTCCTGCTTCAGGACTTTGTTCATTGCCTGAAAAGCCATTTGAATCGCCCCCACCCGGAACGGCATTACTGTATCATTCTGGAACGAACAACCCCCTTCAGCAAAAATCACCAATTTACCACTTGGCTGAGTTAACAGTTCCAAGGTTTGGGCTACGCTAGGTCTATCAACCATACCCCGCCGAATCGAGTATACTCCCAGTCGTTGCAACCATGCCCCCCCGCTTTTCCTGCAATGTTTCCCGCGCTGACAGGTAGTAAAAGGGTATACCCAAACGAGCTGACAAGGCAAAAATTACGATTGGGTCGTCAAACGTGGGATGATTGGGCAACAGTAACATTCGCTGCTGCAAGTGCGATCGCAAACGATCTAAATCTTCCTGACTCACCACCAAGTCAAAGTCATAGTACCAGTGGGCAGCCAGAGGAACCAACCT
>Ga0181465_100210_pt1 | contig 20075 bp, 13 predicted proteins | sample InSIn3gowninarea_FD_119076 | JGI IMG/M metagenome (GOLD analysis project Ga0181465, IMG submission 119076) | Clean room microbial communities from NASA Spacecraft Assembly Facility at Jet Propulsion Laboratory, Pasadena, California, USA -... ... | reverse complement strand
AAAATCGTTTTCTTTCCCTATTGCCCCTTTTGGTTCTTGATGGCTCCGCCAGCGATAGATTAAATTCTCGCCGATGCCTAGAGACTCGGCTACTTCTCTTACGGGCCGACCATTACCAATCATTTGCCTTTCTTTCCAGCAGCTTTCTTTTATCTAAGTCGTCCCGGCGTAGAGTTAAATTATAGTATTTATTTTTCGGCTTCTTGAAAAGAAAATTCTTATCATTAAGGTGCCAACTTGCTTTTATTATTCTAATACGAAGGAATACGAATGAATACGAATAGCAGGCTGCTTTACTTAAAAATAGAATTTGGTTATAAATCTACTGATATGCCTCTCACATTTACTTTTTTCTTTTCTCGTTGGTCTATAAAGTATGCCGTGGCGCTCATTGCTTTTTTAAGCTTAAATCAAATACCAGCAGCCACGGCACAATACCACTTAAAGGTAAGTTCTAATAAACGGTATATTGTAAAAGAAAATGGGCAGCCTTTTTTTTACCTCGGCGATACTGCCTGGGAATTATTTCACCGATTAAACCGCGAAGAGGCCGATACTTACCTACAAGACCGCGCCGATAAAGGCTTTACCGTAATTCAAGCAGTAGTACTGGCAGAACTTAATGGTTTGCATGATCCTAATCCTTACGGGCAAGTGCCCTTGGTAAATGATGACCCTACCAAACCCAATGAAGAATATTTTAAACACGTAGACTACATCGTGAACAAAGCGGCTGCTTTAGGTTTGTATATTGGAATGTTGCCTACCTGGGGCGATAAAATTTTTAAAGATAAATGGGGCGAAGGCCCGGAAATTTTTAATCCGCAAAATGCCGAAGCCTATGGTCGTTATTTAGGTAACCGCTATAAAAATAAACCTATTATTTGGATTTTAGGCGGAGACCGTAACCCGCGCAACGAGCAGGATGTTGCTATTTGGCGGGCTATGGCTGCCGGGATTGTGGCCGGTGTCGGCAATGGCAACCAGGATAAAGTAATGATGACGTTTCACCCGCAACCCAAAGAAAAAGGTGGTTCCTCAACCTGGTTCCACAACGATGCCTGGTTAGATTTTAACATGTTTCAGACCGGCCATTGCCGCTTTTCCGATGTGTATGCCCACATCAGTCACGATTATAATCTGGCAAATACCAAACCTACTATGGATGGCGAACCCATTTACGAAGATCATCCGGTATGTTTTAACGCTAAAGAAAACGGTTACTCCAAAGCCTACGATGTGCGCCGAGCTGCTTACTTAGATTTGTTTGCCGGTGCCCACGGTCATACGTATGGTTGCCACGCCATTTGGCAGATGAACAAGCCTCAGGGTAAAAACGTGAACGGTCCGCTGGGTCCTTGGTCCGAGGCTATACATTTACCCGGCAGCGGACACATGAGCCACGTACGTGCCTTAATAGAATCGCGGCCCTTTCTGGACCGGGTACCCGACCAAAGCCTGATTACCGAAGCATTGGAAGGAGGCGACCGGATTCAGGCTACCCGCGGAAAAGATTATGCTTTTATTTATTCCACTTCGGGCAAGCCTTTTACGGTAAACATGGGCAAAATTACGGGTAAAGAATTAACTGCCCGTTGGTTCGATCCGCGTACGGGTACATCTACCAGCCTGGGAAAGTTTAAAAATACGGGTTCCCAAAAATTTACGCCGCCCAGCCAGGGCATTGATAACGATTGGATATTGATTTTAGATGATGCTGCCAAAAACTACGCTGCTCCCAAACTCTGGAAGGAATCTTGAAAGGTTTGATAATTAGGATATAATTATTAGGTTGATAGGGCGTTGTTTACAATAAATTAGGGTAATTAAAGCCCTTTGGGGTTAACCGTTAGTCAGAGTTGCTAATGAATAAAATATTAAAAAGATTAGTCTTAGTGAGTGGCATTGTACCCGCTACTTACTTATTAGCTTGACACTTATTTTCATTCCTGAGTTTATAACATCTGATTTCAACGATTTACTAATTGTAATTAGCTTTTTGTTGGGCATTATAGGTTATATTGGCTTATGGCAAAATCTTTTAAGTGAAGGTACAAGGAAGAGTACTTTGAATAAGATGTCCTTAATAACTGGTATAATTGCAGCTACGGCATTCCTCTTTATTATGCGACTTTCAATCAACCTAAGCATTGGGCTCTTTGTTTTTTTGTGGCCAACCATAGTTTCCATAATTATACTTACTGACTTACTTTTAACATCAGATGTAGATAGATAACTATTCCTATCAATATACTTCTTCAATGTTAGAGGAAGTATAGGAGTTATAATTTTCAATAAATTGTTTTACGGAAGTTATCACTTTCAAAAAGCTGCTTCAGTAATTTCTGTTAGGTTCGTCCATGAATATAAGAGATTCTCTCCACATCGGCATAAACTAAGTTTATAATTTATTAACGCGTAATCTTTTCTCCTGATTTAATAATATTTATTACTTTAGAACTTTTACAAAAAGATGGGCTTGAACTGTTTGTTCTCTCCTAATTCCCGCTGAGGGAGAATTTTTTACTTTTTTTGTAAAAGGCTTGTACTTAGAATAAACGGCGCAATTAACCGAATGACTTTAATCTCAGAAAATAAAATTGAAATAGCTTACCCGGCAGATTTCGAAGAAATTACCGCGGTTTGGGAAGCATCTGTTCGGGCCACCCATCATTTTTTAACGGAAGCCGATATTATTTTCTTTAGGCCCCTGATTTTACACGAGTACTTAAAAGCAGTTGATTTATTTTGCGTTAAAAATACTGAGGGAAAAATCGAAGGTTTTCTGGGTACACTGGACGATAAAATAGAAATGCTTTTTTTGCACCCTTCAGCTAGAGGAAAAGGAATAGGTAAAAAGTTAATCGAGTTTGCTATTCATAACTTTAAAATCAAAAAAGTAGATGTAAACGAGCAAAACCAACAAGCAGTAGGATTTTACCAGCACATTGGCTTTAAAGTAGTAAGCCGCTGGGAAGTAGATAGTTTAGGTAAACCGTATCCTATTCTGAGCATGGAATTAAAATGATTTACTTTTAACGACTTGTTTGTTTTTAGTTGTTCGCTGCTCGCCGTTTAAGTAGGTGGTAGCTAATAAGTGATTGCAAATAATGCGCTAAACCAAATTCGTTCATCTACTTCCTTGTTATTCTTCTTATCCGTTGATGCAAGTCTTAGGTAATAAGTAAAGAGACACTAGTATTTAGATATTAGATGTTAGACTTTTTTGTATTTAACCGGTTGAATATCAGGAATTTTTAAAACAATCCTGACATCAATTATAGTAAATTAATTCTGTCCAGTTACTTAGTATCGCCTAAATTTTTACTTTTTTCCGAACTATTATTAGTTAGACGAGTTCCGGAGATTTTGACGTACTCTCTCGGGCGAATCGCCGAACCACTTTTTAAAAGAATGAATAAAGGCTGCTGGTTCTGCGTAGCCTAAAACATACGACATACTGGTTACAGAATACTCCTTATGCCGTAGCAAAAAAGAGCAGATTTGTTTTTTTAAGTCCAGCATAATTTCCCGGAAACTGCTGTTTTCCTGTTCCAGCCGGCGTTGTAAAGAACGAGGAGTAAGGTACAACGCATCTGCTATGGCCGTAATATTGGGTAAATGGGGATCTGACATAGCCAGCATGGTTACTTTCACCTTATTCGAAAAACTTTGGTCAGATGCTTTTAAGGTTTCCATTAATTTCAGGTATTCCGGTAACAGCAAATCTAACTGCTCCGCGGGCCTTTTCCGCAAAGCAGCTTTTAAAAGAACGGGCGCAAACGATAGAGTAAAACTATCTTCTTTTTTCCAATGGCTCGGGTACGACGTAGAGTAATAAGGAGAAGTTAAAGCAAAGGAAAAATCTCCGGTGACCATCAAGGTAATTTCTCTGGAAATAATGGTAAGTACATTCTCCAGAATAATCCGGTTTATCTTTTCGTCCTCATTTTCTATTTGCATCAAAACTGTAATCTGTTCCGCAGTTGTAGTTGCTTTCATTTTTACCAACGGAAAGGTGGTTTCCAGGTAAGATTGTAAATAATGAAAAGCTTCTTCTATAGTGGTAACCTGCAGCGAAATCTGGTAAATCAACCCCAACAATTTTAGCGTTAAAAAATTACCAGCTTTAATTCCCCATAGTTCATCTTTTAACTCCTCGTGTACCAAATTCAGGGCTTTATAAAAATCAGCTTCTTCTATTAGTTGGGTGGTATCTTGGTTGTCTAAATTATGCAGTGGCAAAGGAGTAAGTACCCGCTGCCGTGACACGCCACGCATTTGAGCATAGTCTAAGAAGTTAAATAAATGGAGGGCGGCTACTTTCATTTTGTCGTAATATATCAATTTTCCCGGCTGGTAGATAAGTAGTTTTGATTAAACTAAAAACTAATAATTATGAAACCTCTAACCGCCCTCAAAAACGTAATGCTTATTAATGCGCTCAGTTCCGGGGCAACTGCCTTGTTATTGCTTTCTATGCCCGGCGTTATTTCTGATTTATTTGGCCAGCGAGGCGGCCATTGGTGCTAAAGGCTGCTTATCGGCATCCCAGAAATCTACCCCCAAAGCTTGTAGCAAACCTGTACCTCCATCCACGGTAGCACTATTACCAACTCCAATAATAAAATCGCGGGCACCTGCTTCTAAAGCGGCTTTCAGGAGCTGACCCGTGCCGTAAGTAGATGCCCGGAGTGGGTTTCGCTCTTCTGAAGTAAGATATTTAAGACCTGATGCCTGAGCCAATTCGATAATGGCCGTTTGACCGTTGTTTATTAAACCAAAAACTGCTTCTATGGAGCGGCCTAATGGATCTTGCACGGTTACAGTATGGTAAGTGCCCTGCCAAAAATTTACTAAAATCTCCATCATTCCTTCTCCCCCATCGGCCACCGGGCAAATAGTATACTCTGCTGGTAAACCACTTTCTTCTAAACCTTTCTGGATTGCTTTTGCTACTTCTATTCCAGACAAACTGTGTTTAAAAGCATTGGGAGAGATAACAACGTGCATAGATTTATAAGTAAAGAGACACAAGTATCAAGATAGTAGATGTTAGACTTTTCTGTACATAAGTAATAGATTCTCAACCTAATATATTGTTAATCTCGACATCCAGTATATTAAATTAATTTTATCCAGTTACTTAAATATTTAAAAACCAGTTTATAAGTAGTTGCTATTTTTTACATTAGTCTCTCTGATAGAGTTTATGGTTTAGCTACCCGCTTTTTCTTCTAAAAATTGTTCTATATTCTGGATTACTTTATCCATTAACAAAGTACGGGCTTCGCGGCTGGACCAGGCTATGTGAGGCGTTAAAACAAGTTTATGCGGATTGTTAATTTTTAAAAGTGGATTATCTGCTTCAATGGGTTCTTTTTCAAAAACATCTAATCCGGCGCCGGCAATTAAATTTTCGTTGAGAGCTTGGTTTAGATCTGTTTCCCGTACAATGCCGCCTCTTCCCACATTTATTAATAGCGCAGATGGTTTCATTTGTTGGAGTTGCGGGTAAGTAATTAAGTTTCGCGTATGCTCATTTAAAGGCGCATGAATAGAAATAATATCGCAGGTTGCCAGAAATTCAGGTAAATCTAAACGTTGGTATTCCGGGTTATTATTTTTCCCGGAAGCAGAGTAATATACTACCTCAGCGCCAAAGGCGCTGGCAATTTTAGCTACCTGCCGCCCAATGTTACCTAAGCCAATAATTCCGAATCGTTTGCCGTGGATTTCAGAATAGGAAGGCCCCAAATGTGTAAAAATATCATTCCGGGAATAATCGCCTAATTTAACATAATTATCGAAATAAGGAATATTATTCGTTAACTGTAGTAAAAGGGCAAAGGTTAGTTGCGCTACGCTGTTGGTAGAGTAATCCACCACATTTTTTACCACAATTCCCTTCTCCTGGGCAGCCGTAAAATCAATGTTATTAGTGCCGGTAGCTGCCACACAGACAAGCTTTAACTCAGAACATTGCTCCAATACGGAGCGATTTACCTCTACTTTGTTAACTACTACAATATTTTGGTTTAGGCACCGGCTAAGTGTTTCGCCTGGTTCTGTAGTAGCATAATAACTTACTTCCCCAAACTTTTCCAAGTTTTTCAAGTTCGGGATATCGCCCATGGTTTTGGTATCTAGAAAAGCAATTTTCATGAATGCAGAATTTTAAGTTTTCACTCTTCTTGTTGCCGTTTTAGCCAGCAACTTAATGGTTTATATGCTTACATACCAAAAACAAGGATAGAATATTTCTGCAACTTATCCCTTATTGGTTCTGTGCTGTTTGCTTTACTGCTTTACAAAATGGCAAATTCTGATTTTAAGTACAAACCAGAATTTGCCGGATTTTAACGGATGAGAGTATTTGCTTAATGTTTTATTAAAAAGTACGGGTTACGAATTCTGCTGTTTGGCCGTTATTTCTTGTTCCAACTGTTCATCGGAAAGCTCTTCGAGCCAATTTTTATCTAATTCCAAGCGTACTATTTGAGCACCGCCACTTGGCGTACAAACCACGGGCACTTTCCCTCCGTTACGTTCTACAATATCGGTGGCTTTCTCGGCAGCGGCACCATCTAGTGCGGCGTAAGCCTGCACACAAGTCCAGGTCGTATTTTCTTGATCTGTAATTTCGCGTTGTTGCATTTAGTAAATGTTTTGTGTTTATCTGGTACGTTTACGCGATAAGCCCAAAACGGACGAGGCATTTTTTAGCCAATTCAAAATTTTACAGATCAGTGACTACTTAAGTAAAGAGAAATAAGTATCCAGATAGTAGTTGTTAGACTTTTACGTGCATAAGTAATGGAATATTGAGGTGTGTTGAAAAAGACGGACAGTTAATTCTCTTAGTTGTTGGAATATATTTGTTCAAACTCAACCGGACTGACGTAGTTTAAGCTGGAATGCCTTCTTATCGGATTGTAATACATTTCAATGTACTCAAAGATTTCGGTTTGGGCATCCTCTTTATTTTCAAAAGCACCATTTTGCATTAATTCGGCTTTAAAGCGGCTGAAACAAGATTCCATAAACGCATTATCATACGGGTTATCCGCTCGGCTCATACTTTGTAGGGATTTTTTATCATTCATTAGTTTCCGGAAGGCATTACCCGCGTATTGTCCGCCCCGGTCGGAGTGGATAATCAACCCTTCCTTAGTGGAACGGCTCTGATAAGCTTTTTTAAAAGCCGCTATTACCAATTCCTCTTTCATGTTATCCTCTAATTGCCAACCTATTATCTTACGGGAATACAAGTCTATCCACACGGCCAGGTACAAAAAGCTTCCCTTGGCCAGGGCAATATAAGTGATATCGCCTACCCATACTTCATTGGGGGCAACCGGGAAAGGCCGTTCCAGCAACAAGTTAGGGCTAATCGGGTACGGGTGGCGGCTGTTGGTGGTGCGGGGAACGAAACTACGGGGTTGGATAGCCTTTAACCCATTCTTTTGCATCAACTGGCGGACCTGGTAAGAACCAATATTTATTCCCTTTTCTTTCAGTTCCACGACCATACGCCTAACCCCATAACGGCGGCGGTGTTGCTGAAAAGTAGTTATAATGGAAGTTTGCACTTGATTTTCCTTGTGATTGTTACTCGTTGATTTACTTGACAACCAACTATAATAAGCACTGCGGCTTAATCGTAGAACCTGGCATACTACCTGCACCGGCCACTTTTCTGTATGCTGCTGCACAAAAAGGTACCGCTCTTTCAAGTCTGCCGGCTGAAAATGGCCAACGCTTTTTTTAAAATGTCGCGCTCCATCTCTAACTCCCGGATGCGCTTGAGCAAAGCCTGTTGGTCACTAACAGAAAAATCGTTTTCTTTCCCTATTGCCCCTTTTGGTTCTTGATGGCTCCGCCAGCGATAGATTAAATTCTCGCCGATGCCTAGAGACTCGGCTACTTCTCTTACGGGCCGACCATTACCAATCATTTGCAACACTTGCTGCTTGAACTCAGCATCGTACTTGCGACGCTGGGCTTTCTTTTTTTCTTTCATCTCGATTTGCTAAGTTAAGCAAATCAACTGTCCGTATTTATTAGAGCATCTCATATGAATCCTTTTTTACTACGATCTCGATAGTATGTATCGTAAATTAATTTTGTCCGGTTACTTACAATTTTTCAGAAGTGCAAAGTTCTGGTTGGATAATTACTCTTAACTCGCATTGTGTCAAGACTAATTGGTGAAGTTCTTATATCCATTTTTGATTTAGTAATGCTTTCTATCCGCTCCCAGTTATTTTTCCCTTTGGTTCCCGCGAGAAATTTCAGATGTTTGCTGAGAAGTAAGGTTTTTGATAAAAATAAAATTGGTTGCCGAGTTGGAATATAATTGCCAGTGATTCAGGCTCTATGTTTTTATGCCCAACAATTTTCAAACTTTTTTGAAATAACCAGCTTTTTTATGTGTCATTCGTATGTAAAATTCGTAATCGATTTTTAGAGCATCTTGTTATACTATATGATGCGTTTATAAATTAAAAATTATGACTAACAACGATAATTTAGCCGATGCCAATCCGGATGTAATTTTGATCGGGGCCGGAATAATGAGTGCCACTCTAGCCATGATGATTAAAGTGCTGGAGCCCGATGTAACCGTAGAAATTTTTGAAAGGTTAGACGTGGCTGCTGCCGAAAGTTCGGATGCCTGGAACAACGCGGGTACGGGGCACTCGGCTTTCTGCGAATTAAATTATACCCCCGAAAAGCCCGATGGCTCTATTGATACTTCTAAAGCGGTATCGATTGCCGAGTCCTTCGAAATTTCAAAACAATTCTGGGCTTTCCTTATTCAAAATAATCTGATTGACTTACCAGAATCCTTTATTCGCCGGATTCCGCACATGAGTTTTGTTTGGGGCGAAAACAACGTAGAATACTTAAAAAAACGCCACGCAGCTCTTACCCGCTGCCCTTTATTTAAAGGTATGCTTTACTCCGAAGATAAAGCTCAATTAGCCGAATGGATGCCTTTAATAATGGAAGGTCGCGATCCCGCGCAAAGAGTAGCCGCCACCCGCATGGAAATTGGAACAGATGTAAATTTTGGTGCCCTAACGCGATCTATGTTCGATTATTTAAAAGAACAGGACGGTGTAAAAATCCATTTTCATCATGAAGTACGTAAGCTGCGTAAAACCGAAGATGGCCGCTGGCAGATAAAAGTAAAAGACTTAGCTACCGATGCAAAAAGAAAATTAAGAGCCCGATTTGTATTTATTGGCGCGGGTGGAGGTTCCTTACCCTTACTCGAAAAATCGGAAATTCCGGAAGGAAAAGGATTTGGTGGTTTCCCGGTAAGTGGTCAGTGGCTTGTTTGTACTAATCCGGATATTATTAACCGGCACCAGGCCAAAGTATACGGCAAAGCCGCGGTAGGCTCGCCGCCCATGTCGGTACCGCACCTCGATACCCGCGTAATTAACGGCGAGAAAGCTTTATTATTCGGCCCTTACGCTGGTTTCAGTACCAAGTTCTTAAAACAAGGTTCTTACTTCGATTTACCTTTATCCATTAAAGCCAATAATTTGCGGCCTATGCTTATTGCGGGTCTTAAAAATATTCCGCTTACCCGCTACTTAATTAACCAGGTGCGGCAATCGCCGGAAGATAGGTTGGCTTCTTTGCGGGAATTTGTACCACAAGCTCGTATGGAAGATTGGAAACTCGAAACTGCCGGCCAAAGAGTGCAGGTAATTAAAAAAGACGAGAAAAAAGGAGGTGTACTGGAGTTTGGTACCGAAGTAGTAAGTGCCGCCGATGGTTCTATTGCCGCTTTGCTGGGAGCTTCGCCGGGTGCTTCTACGGCAGTTTCTATTATGCTTAGTTTATTGCAGCGTTGCTTCCCCGAACGGTTTAATACGGAAAAAGCGCAAACCAAAATTAAGCAAATGATACCATCGTTTGGCGAATCGCTCAGCAAAAATGAAGATTTACTACACGAAATCCGGAGTATGACCAGCGAAGTGTTAGGTATTAAAGAAACGGAACCGGTGCAAATCTGAATCGCGGATTAAACGGATTTCACGGATTACGTGGATTATGCTGGTCAGCACCGCTCAATTTTTGGATTATTTAAATTTCATGAGTTATCATTATTGAAGTTACAACTTAAGGATATAAATGTGCTTCTTAAAAAAAGAGGGGTTAACCAATTGGTTAGCCCCTCTTTTTTATATCTTATAAGTAAGTGGACAAAATTAATTTACTATACTTACTATTGGAATTTACTTCAAAAATATCTGATATTCAACAGCTTATACCAAATAGTATTCATTCCCTTCCATAAGGTTGATTTAAAAAGTTGCTCCAACCCGGTGGGTTTTGAAAATCTACCGGGTTTAATTTCCTGCGTTATGGAAGGTACTTGAGGCGATTTGGTATTAATTACACAAAAGTCTACCTCTAGCATCTTTATACTTGTGTCTCTTTACTTAATATTAAATATACGCAAGAATACAGATCTATTGTTTTTTCATATCTATAAATTTAATCCGCGTAATCCGTGAAACCCGTTTAATCCGCGATCAATAATCAACGGGGATCAGCTTTTGGTAATCGGCCAGGCTGATATGGCCCGGTTTATCGAAAGGTTTTTCAGTAGGAGTAATTTTTAAAATGCGGGATACTTTAAAATCGCGGTATTCCTGTCGCATGTGGCACCACCCAATCACGTGCCAGCTAAAAGCATAAAAAATTAAGCCGATAGGTTCAATAAAACGTTTGCTTACTTCGCTCCGGTTATTTTTATAATCTATCTGTACAATTACTTTGGAAGAAATGGCATTCTGTAAAACCGACAGGTATTCGTAATCGTTTTGAATACAGGCGGGTAATTGTAAGCGGATATTATTATTTAAAATTTCGAGTTTTTCTTTTTGAGAACCTCGCAGTACAGCTTTTATTTTATTTAAAGCATTGGAATAATGCGTTTTAATAGATTTATCGGCAAAACCATACACCAGGCTTTCCATGAGCAACAAGGCATTCGCTTCTTCGCAAGAAAACGAAACCGGCGGTATAAAGTAGCCTTGCACAATAAAATAACCTTTATTTTGCTCAAAACTTACCGGAATTCCTTGCTCTCCTAAGGCCCGGATGTCGCGGTAAACAGTACGTATGCTAATCCCAAATTTATCGGCAATCTTTTCGGCGGTAACGTATTTTTTAGATTGCAGTAAAGTTAATATGCCAAATAAGCGATCAATACGGTTCATCAGATTACTTTATTAAGTTAATAAAATAGAATATCCTAAATCAGCAATTACTTAAAGCTTATTTGCAGGCAAAATTTATAATTACTTATTCTAATTCCACGCAATCGTATCCCAGGTTATTCAGCTCCAGAACAACCCGCTGCGAAACGTCGCCTTTACTGTCAATCCGAAGAATATTATCACAATCCTCTAAATCAAAATTCCATTTTTCGCCGGAAAGCAGTTTATCCAGATGGGGCTTCACTTGTCTTGCTTTTTTCTTAGTACTTACTGAGGTTTTAAAAACGAATATCATTGTACCGGATTAAAATTTAGTCCAACAATCTCCAGGCTTAATTATAGTCAAAAAGCTAAAGCTTTTACCACTAATATCGTATTCCGTGGTAGTTTCCATGGCTTAGGTATAAGTAAGGCGCCATAGAAGAGAGTTCTGTATAACTAACCTAATAGCATAACCTAATAGCAGGCTAAATTTAGGCTAATTTTACATTTAATCGCCAAATGTGGAAAAATAAACAAAGGCCAACAAACCTGATCCTGAAGAATTTATTGGCCTTTGCCTGCTTATAATTTCATTTGATTTTTAAGAAGGAAGAGCAGTTAATTGCTTTAATCCTCTGGCTTGTAACAAGGCCATAACTGCTACCCACAAAGCAACGGCCGCAATAAGAACGTAACCCAAGGTAGTGAAACGAAAGAGCTGCGGAATAAGAATTATGGCACTTTCTATTACCCATAAAATATCAAGGGCAATAATAAATTTTAACCAGCCTTTGTGAATGAAAGGTTTCCGGCTTTGCGTAAAAACTATAAAAGCAAAAACCAGCAGAAAAAGGCCAACGATCATAAAAGGCAGCTTTTCTCCCCTGCCAAATAAATCAGAAATAACGCCGGGCATAGAAAGCAATAACAAGGCAGTTGCCCCGGAACTGAGCGCATTAATAAGCATTACGTTTTTGAGGGCGGTTAGAGGTTTCATAATTATTAGTTTTTAGTTTAATCAAAACTACTTATCTACCAGCCGGGAAAATTGATATATTACGACAAAATGAAAGTAGCCGCCCTCCATTTATTTAACTTCTTAGACTATGCTCAAATGCGTGGCGTGTCACGGCAGCGGGTACTTACTCCTTTGCCACTGCATAATTTAGACAACCAAGATACCACCCAACTAATAGAAGAAGCTGATTTTTATAAAGCCCTGAATTTGGTACACGAGGAGTTAAAAGATGAACTATGGGGAATTAAAGCTGGTAATTTTTTAACGCTAAAATTGTTGGGGTTGATTTACCAGATTTCGCTGCAGGTTACCACTATAGAAGAAGCTTTTCATTATTTACAATCTTACCTGGAAACCACCTTTCCGTTGGTAAAAATGAAAGCAACTACAACTGCGGAACAGATTACAGTTTTGATGCAAATAGAAAATGAGGACGAAAAGATAAACCGGATTATTCTGGAGAATGTACTTACCATTATTTCCAGAGAAATTACCTTGATGGTCACCGGAGATTTTTCCTTTGCTTTAACTTCTCCTTATTACTCTACGTCGTACCCGAGCCATTGGAAAAAAGAAGATAGTTTTACTCTATCGTTTGCGCCCGTTCTTTTAAAAGCTGCTTTGCGGAAAAGGCCCGCGGAGCAGTTAGATTTGCTGTTACCGGAATACCTGAAATTAATGGAAACCTTAAAAGCATCTGACCAAAGTTTTTCGAATAAGGTGAAAGTAACCATGCTGGCTATGTCAGATCCCCATTTACCCAATATTACGGCCATAGCAGATGCGTTGTACCTTACTCCTCGTTCTTTACAACGCCGGCTGGAACAGGAAAACAGCAGTTTCCGGGAAATTATGCTGGACTTAAAAAAACAAATCTGCTCTTTTTTGCTACGGCATAAGGAGTATTCTGTAACCAGTATGTCGTATGTTTTAGGCTACGCAGAACCAGCAGCCTTTATTCATTCTTTTAAAAAGTGGTTCGGCGATTCGCCCGAGAGAGTACGTCAAAATCTCCGGAACTCGTCTAACTAATAATAGTTCGGAAAAAAGTAAAAATTTAGGCGATACTAAGTAACTGGACAGAATTAATTTACTATAATTGATGTCAGGATTGTTTTAAAAATTCCTGATATTCAACCGGTTAAATACAAAAAAGTCTAACATCTAATATCTAAATACTAGTGTCTCTTTACTTATTACCTAAGACTTGCATCAACGGATAAGAAGAATAACAAGGAAGTAGATGAACGAATTTGGTTTAGCGCATTATTTGCAATCACTTATTAGCTACCACCTACTTAAACGGCGAGCAGCGAACAACTAAAAACAAACAAGTCGTTAAAAGTAAATCATTTTAATTCCATGCTCAGAATAGGATACGGTTTACCTAAACTATCTACTTCCCAGCGGCTTACTACTTTAAAGCCAATGTGCTGGTAAAATCCTACTGCTTGTTGGTTTTGCTCGTTTACATCTACTTTTTTGATTTTAAAGTTATGAATAGCAAACTCGATTAACTTTTTACCTATTCCTTTTCCTCTAGCTGAAGGGTGCAAAAAAAGCATTTCTATTTTATCGTCCAGTGTACCCAGAAAACCTTCGATTTTTCCCTCAGTATTTTTAACGCAAAATAAATCAACTGCTTTTAAGTACTCGTGTAAAATCAGGGGCCTAAAGAAAATAATATCGGCTTCCGTTAAAAAATGATGGGTGGCCCGAACAGATGCTTCCCAAACCGCGGTAATTTCTTCGAAATCTGCCGGGTAAGCTATTTCAATTTTATTTTCTGAGATTAAAGTCATTCGGTTAATTGCGCCGTTTATTCTAAGTACAAGCCTTTTACAAAAAAAGTAAAAAATTCTCCCTCAGCGGGAATTAGGAGAGAACAAACAGTTCAAGCCCATCTTTTTGTAAAAGTTCTAAAGTAATAAATATTATTAAATCAGGAGAAAAGATTACGCGTTAATAAATTATAAACTTAGTTTATGCCGATGTGGAGAGAATCTCTTATATTCATGGACGAACCTAACAGAAATTACTGAAGCAGCTTTTTGAAAGTGATAACTTCCGTAAAACAATTTATTGAAAATTATAACTCCTATACTTCCTCTAACATTGAAGAAGTATATTGATAGGAATAGTTATCTATCTACATCTGATGTTAAAAGTAAGTCAGTAAGTATAATTATGGAAACTATGGTTGGCCACAAAAAAACAAAGAGCCCAATGCTTAGGTTGATTGAAAGTCGCATAATAAAGAGGAATGCCGTAGCTGCAATTATACCAGTTATTAAGGACATCTTATTCAAAGTACTCTTCCTTGTACCTTCACTTAAAAGATTTTGCCATAAGCCAATATAACCTATAATGCCCAACAAAAAGCTAATTACAATTAGTAAATCGTTGAAATCAGATGTTATAAACTCAGGAATGAAAATAAGTGTCAAGCTAATAAGTAAGTAGCGGGTACAATGCCACTCACTAAGACTAATCTTTTTAATATTTTATTCATTAGCAACTCTGACTAACGGTTAACCCCAAAGGGCTTTAATTACCCTAATTTATTGTAAACAACGCCCTATCAACCTAATAATTATATCCTAATTATCAAACCTTTCAAGATTCCTTCCAGAGTTTGGGAGCAGCGTAGTTTTTGGCAGCATCATCTAAAATCAATATCCAATCGTTATCAATGCCCTGGCTGGGCGGCGTAAATTTTTGGGAACCCGTATTTTTAAACTTTCCCAGGCTGGTAGATGTACCCGTACGCGGATCGAACCAACGGGCAGTTAATTCTTTACCCGTAATTTTGCCCATGTTTACCGTAAAAGGCTTGCCCGAAGTGGAATAAATAAAAGCATAATCTTTTCCGCGGGTAGCCTGAATCCGGTCGCCTCCTTCCAATGCTTCGGTAATCAGGCTTTGGTCGGGTACCCGGTCCAGAAAGGGCCGCGATTCTATTAAGGCACGTACGTGGCTCATGTGTCCGCTGCCGGGTAAATGTATAGCCTCGGACCAAGGACCCAGCGGACCGTTCACGTTTTTACCCTGAGGCTTGTTCATCTGCCAAATGGCGTGGCAACCATACGTATGACCGTGGGCACCGGCAAACAAATCTAAGTAAGCAGCTCGGCGCACATCGTAGGCTTTGGAGTAACCGTTTTCTTTAGCGTTAAAACATACCGGATGATCTTCGTAAATGGGTTCGCCATCCATAGTAGGTTTGGTATTTGCCAGATTATAATCGTGACTGATGTGGGCATACACATCGGAAAAGCGGCAATGGCCGGTCTGAAACATGTTAAAATCTAACCAGGCATCGTTGTGGAACCAGGTTGAGGAACCACCTTTTTCTTTGGGTTGCGGGTGAAACGTCATCATTACTTTATCCTGGTTGCCATTGCCGACACCGGCCACAATCCCGGCAGCCATAGCCCGCCAAATAGCAACATCCTGCTCGTTGCGCGGGTTACGGTCTCCGCCTAAAATCCAAATAATAGGTTTATTTTTATAGCGGTTACCTAAATAACGACCATAGGCTTCGGCATTTTGCGGATTAAAAATTTCCGGGCCTTCGCCCCATTTATCTTTAAAAATTTTATCGCCCCAGGTAGGCAACATTCCAATATACAAACCTAAAGCAGCCGCTTTGTTCACGATGTAGTCTACGTGTTTAAAATATTCTTCATTGGGTTTGGTAGGGTCATCATTTACCAAGGGCACTTGCCCGTAAGGATTAGGATCATGCAAACCATTAAGTTCTGCCAGTACTACTGCTTGAATTACGGTAAAGCCTTTATCGGCGCGGTCTTGTAGGTAAGTATCGGCCTCTTCGCGGTTTAATCGGTGAAATAATTCCCAGGCAGTATCGCCGAGGTAAAAAAAAGGCTGCCCATTTTCTTTTACAATATACCGTTTATTAGAACTTACCTTTAAGTGGTATTGTGCCGTGGCTGCTGGTATTTGATTTAAGCTTAAAAAAGCAATGAGCGCCACGGCATACTTTATAGACCAACGAGAAAAGAAAAAAGTAAATGTGAGAGGCATATCAGTAGATTTATAACCAAATTCTATTTTTAAGTAAAGCAGCCTGCTATTCGTATTCATTCGTATTCCTTCGTATTAGAATAATAAAAGCAAGTTGGCACCTTAATGATAAGAATTTTCTTTTCAAGAAGCCGAAAAATAAATACTATAATTTAACTCTACGCCGGGACGACTTAGATAAAAGAAAGCTGCTGGAAAGAAAGGCAAATGATTGGTAATGGTCGGCCCGTAAGAGAAGTAGCCGAGTCTCTAGGCATCGGCGAGAATTTAATCTATCGCTGGCGGAGCCATCAAGAACCAAAAGGGGCAATAGGGAAAGAAAACGATTTTTCTGTTAGTGACCAACAGGCTTTGCTCAAGCGCATCCGGGAGTTAGAGATGGAGCGCGACATTTTAAAAAAAGCGTTGGCCATTTTCAGCCGGCAGACTTGAAAGAGCGGTACCTTTTTGTGCAGCAGCATACAGAAAAGTGGCCGGTGCAGGTAGTATGCCAGGTTCTACGATTAAGCCGCAGTGCTTATTATAGTTGGTTGTCAAGTAAATCAACGAGTAACAATCACAAGGAAAATCAAGTGCAAACTTCCATTATAACTACTTTTCAGCAACACCGCCGCCGTTATGGGGTTAGGCGTATGGTCGTGGAACTGAAAGAAAAGGGAATAAATATTGGTTCTTACCAGGTCCGCCAGTTGATGCAAAAGAATGGGTTAAAGGCTATCCAACCCCGTAGTTTCGTTCCCCGCACCACCAACAGCCGCCACCCGTACCCGATTAGCCCTAACTTGTTGCTGGAACGGCCTTTCCCGGTTGCCCCCAATGAAGTATGGGTAGGCGATATCACTTATATTGCCCTGGCCAAGGGAAGCTTTTTGTACCTGGCCGTGTGGATAGACTTGTATTCCCGTAAGATAATAGGTTGGCAATTAGAGGATAACATGAAAGAGGAATTGGTAATAGCGGCTTTTAAAAAAGCTTATCAGAGCCGTTCCACTAAGGAAGGGTTGATTATCCACTCCGACCGGGGCGGACAATACGCGGGTAATGCCTTCCGGAAACTAATGAATGATAAAAAATCCCTACAAAGTATGAGCCGAGCGGATAACCCGTATGATAATGCGTTTATGGAATCTTGTTTCAGCCGCTTTAAAGCCGAATTAATGCAAAATGGTGCTTTTGAAAATAAAGAGGATGCCCAAACCGAAATCTTTGAGTACATTGAAATGTATTACAATCCGATAAGAAGGCATTCCAGCTTAAACTACGTCAGTCCGGTTGAGTTTGAACAAATATATTCCAACAACTAAGAGAATTAACTGTCCGTCTTTTTCAACACACCTCAATATTCCATTACTTATGCACGTAAAAGTCTAACAACTACTATCTGGATACTTATTTCTCTTTACTTAAGTAGTCACTGATCTGTAAAATTTTGAATTGGCTAAAAAATGCCTCGTCCGTTTTGGGCTTATCGCGTAAACGTACCAGATAAACACAAAACATTTACTAAATGCAACAACGCGAAATTACAGATCAAGAAAATACGACCTGGACTTGTGTGCAGGCTTACGCCGCACTAGATGGTGCCGCTGCCGAGAAAGCCACCGATATTGTAGAACGTAACGGAGGGAAAGTGCCCGTGGTTTGTACGCCAAGTGGCGGTGCTCAAATAGTACGCTTGGAATTAGATAAAAATTGGCTCGAAGAGCTTTCCGATGAACAGTTGGAACAAGAAATAACGGCCAAACAGCAGAATTCGTAACCCGTACTTTTTAATAAAACATTAAGCAAATACTCTCATCCGTTAAAATCCGGCAAATTCTGGTTTGTACTTAAAATCAGAATTTGCCATTTTGTAAAGCAGTAAAGCAAACAGCACAGAACCAATAAGGGATAAGTTGCAGAAATATTCTATCCTTGTTTTTGGTATGTAAGCATATAAACCATTAAGTTGCTGGCTAAAACGGCAACAAGAAGAGTGAAAACTTAAAATTCTGCATTCATGAAAATTGCTTTTCTAGATACCAAAACCATGGGCGATATCCCGAACTTGAAAAACTTGGAAAAGTTTGGGGAAGTAAGTTATTATGCTACTACAGAACCAGGCGAAACACTTAGCCGGTGCCTAAACCAAAATATTGTAGTAGTTAACAAAGTAGAGGTAAATCGCTCCGTATTGGAGCAATGTTCTGAGTTAAAGCTTGTCTGTGTGGCAGCTACCGGCACTAATAACATTGATTTTACGGCTGCCCAGGAGAAGGGAATTGTGGTAAAAAATGTGGTGGATTACTCTACCAACAGCGTAGCGCAACTAACCTTTGCCCTTTTACTACAGTTAACGAATAATATTCCTTATTTCGATAATTATGTTAAATTAGGCGATTATTCCCGGAATGATATTTTTACACATTTGGGGCCTTCCTATTCTGAAATCCACGGCAAACGATTCGGAATTATTGGCTTAGGTAACATTGGGCGGCAGGTAGCTAAAATTGCCAGCGCCTTTGGCGCTGAGGTAGTATATTACTCTGCTTCCGGGAAAAATAATAACCCGGAATACCAACGTTTAGATTTACCTGAATTTCTGGCAACCTGCGATATTATTTCTATTCATGCGCCTTTAAATGAGCATACGCGAAACTTAATTACTTACCCGCAACTCCAACAAATGAAACCATCTGCGCTATTAATAAATGTGGGAAGAGGCGGCATTGTACGGGAAACAGATCTAAACCAAGCTCTCAACGAAAATTTAATTGCCGGCGCCGGATTAGATGTTTTTGAAAAAGAACCCATTGAAGCAGATAATCCACTTTTAAAAATTAACAATCCGCATAAACTTGTTTTAACGCCTCACATAGCCTGGTCCAGCCGCGAAGCCCGTACTTTGTTAATGGATAAAGTAATCCAGAATATAGAACAATTTTTAGAAGAAAAAGCGGGTAGCTAAACCATAAACTCTATCAGAGAGACTAATGTAAAAAATAGCAACTACTTATAAACTGGTTTTTAAATATTTAAGTAACTGGATAAAATTAATTTAATATACTGGATGTCGAGATTAACAATATATTAGGTTGAGAATCTATTACTTATGTACAGAAAAGTCTAACATCTACTATCTTGATACTTGTGTCTCTTTACTTATAAATCTATGCACGTTGTTATCTCTCCCAATGCTTTTAAACACAGTTTGTCTGGAATAGAAGTAGCAAAAGCAATCCAGAAAGGTTTAGAAGAAAGTGGTTTACCAGCAGAGTATACTATTTGCCCGGTGGCCGATGGGGGAGAAGGAATGATGGAGATTTTAGTAAATTTTTGGCAGGGCACTTACCATACTGTAACCGTGCAAGATCCATTAGGCCGCTCCATAGAAGCAGTTTTTGGTTTAATAAACAACGGTCAAACGGCCATTATCGAATTGGCTCAGGCATCAGGTCTTAAATATCTTACTTCAGAAGAGCGAAACCCACTCCGGGCATCTACTTACGGCACGGGTCAGCTCCTGAAAGCCGCTTTAGAAGCAGGTGCCCGCGATTTTATTATTGGAGTTGGTAATAGTGCTACCGTGGATGGAGGTACAGGTTTGCTACAAGCTTTGGGGGTAGATTTCTGGGATGCCGATAAGCAGCCTTTAGCACCAATGGCCGCCTCGCTGGCCAAATAAATCAGAAATAACGCCGGGCATAGAAAGCAATAACAAGGCAGTTGCCCCGGAACTGAGCGCATTAATAAGCATTACGTTTTTGAGGGCGGTTAGAGGTTTCATAATTATTAGTTTTTAG
>Ga0181465_100209_pt1 | contig 20100 bp, 9 predicted proteins | sample InSIn3gowninarea_FD_119076 | JGI IMG/M metagenome (GOLD analysis project Ga0181465, IMG submission 119076) | Clean room microbial communities from NASA Spacecraft Assembly Facility at Jet Propulsion Laboratory, Pasadena, California, USA -... ... | reverse complement strand
CTACCCAGCCTAATACATCTAGCATTTTTTGTTACTTCTAGAAGGGTACAATTAGACTTGCAAACCCTGATTTCTTTTTTCTTTTAACTGCCCTCCTATCTAAAACTACCCTTATTGCTTCCAAGGGCCCAGATTACACAGTTGGGCACCTTGATTTCTCTACCTAGCTATTGATCTGCCAAGCTTAAACAGTTTGGACAGATGTTCATTCTCTATCTTCTAAAACAAGCAATTGAAACCTAGGGAAGCCAAGATTAAGTTGTTTGGCCTTCCCTTAACTGTGAAATCCTTCAAATATGGAACTTTTGCAGCATGGAAAAGATGAACATATTTGGCACTTCCACTGTCAATCATGAAATATGAAACCTATTGCAATAGGAGGCTAATAGTGGCTCCACTTGGGGATGGCTTTTCCTTGTGAAAATTCAAGAATAGCAGGTCAAAATGCCTTAGTCTTCAACTATTGTTGTAAACAAAAACTCTCCTTTGCTCGCTACTTTATTGTATGTATGACATCACACTTGTGTAGCTTAGGGCCTTCTCTTCTGTCCATTCCATACTAAACTTGTATTTTTTCATTTTTTCTTCCTTCTTGTATCCTTCTTGAGCACTCTATCTCTTGGGCAGGGGCCTTGAGCCTTGGATCTTTTATCACAATCTTCTTAATATTTTCCTGCACCACTATGAGATCTGGCCTGAAACAAAAAGGTGCTGCACTTTTCAAAGCAGATTAGTAAATCATCAAGATCTTGGAATTAAGCATTTAAGGATTTATTTTGTAATCTATTGAAAACTAAACTTTATTAAACTAAAATCCTACCTACCTACTCTATTTTATTGAAAACCAGGCTAAGTTAAACAACACAAAAGTGCCGATAAATCCAATCAAGTAATTGCAGAAACAAATGAACTGCTTGACTGACAGTGAGTGAAATCAGAAACATTATTTGATCATGTGCCCTCATAAACAAAATTGTGACATAGCAAGGCCACTGCTGAGGTATTTGGTCCTTACAGAGAAAATATGCTAAAGATTTTGAGTTGAGAAGAAGTTCCATGTAATCTGCTATAGGATCAACAAAAGCATAATGGGGGATAGTTTATTTTGGGTCTTCTTGGTCTAATCGAATGGCTGTATCCTCAGTAATAAACCCTGCAACTAATTTTTCAGTCTTTTCCTTGAAAGTAAGATTATCCTCAATCTATAAATCAGAAGGTAGTACAATTTCCTCATGATTTGGAGAAGGAAGATTATGTAAGAATTCCATAGGATCGCGAATATCATATGACTGAATCTGAGAATGCAAGAGTTCAATTTCATTTTCATATTTTTCCACAACTAAATCAAGAAAATACATTTTGATTTTATGAGGCTGTTATGTTTCTTTGACCGCTAAAAACACCACTTAAAAAAAAACTTCATCAAGCTGAAATTTTGATAAGTCCTCCCTGGATTCATGTAAAGCTTTATCAATTAAAAGATCTTCCACAAACCCGGTCATCCTGTCTGATTATTAATGCTTTGGAAGTTGGATTATTTGATTATAGAATTACTGTGAGATTTAAAGACTTTCTCTTTCAGGTTCGCTCCTCCAGTGGAGTCTTGATTGCAAAAATGAAGTGGAGTCGCTAGGTGGAAGATATAACCTTTGATGTGTCTGATCCTGTCCACCAACACAGATCAGATCTAATGTGAAAATAGGCCTGAAGAAAAGGAGCACTTTCTCCAGAAAACAAGATTTTTTGAGATTTTAGAGATTCTTATAATTTTTTGGGATTTTTCAAAACAAATTAAGAACTTTATTCAAGAGGTAAATTGATTAAATATTGGATTTGCATTAATAAACAGAATGATTCAGTTCCCCAGTGGAGTTTCTAACTTGCTTTGTAGTATTTTCTGAGGATGTCCCCAGTGATTTTTTTGAAGATTGTCCCCAACGGAGTCGCCAATGATGTTATCACTCAGGTTGTTCCCTTTGACTCCTAAGGGAAGACGATTGAGGTAACCACAAACCAATCTTTGGACTGTAGGTCCTAGCCTACCTGCAATCAGAGAGGGCTCTCTCTTTATGATTTAGCTTTGTTTTGTGAGATTTTAGGCTATTTATGGTGTACAGAGTTTTGTTTCAAGTTTTGGTTTGTTTGGATGATGTCTTCTTAGCAGAGCTGGTATGCAGTCTTCAAAATGTCTTAGTCCATTGGGCAGTGGAGTCAACGATTATGTGCTACTGAAAGTGCTTCTTGAGAATAGTGATACTACAGAGCCAAATAGGAATCCATGAAATAATTCTTCAAATCTGAAAGGTGATGGAATGAAACCAAGTAGTGGAAGGCAGTTAAGGATCTTCCATTATGCTGATAGAGGGAAAATGTGATAATATTATCTAGGAGCAATTAAGAAGTTCCTAAATAGCATTCACAATGGGAGAATCAGTGTAAACATGAGCATTGGAGAATTCATATTCATGACTAATTCTGAAGAAAACGTAATTAGTAATAGAGACTGAGCTTAGGGTGCATTCAAACAAGTCTTGAGCTATTATTTTTCTCTACTACTAATATCATGTAACATATGCGAGTTTTGTAAACGAAAAAAGGAAAAACACGGTTTAGGAAAACTTATTGTTGCATAAAATGACACAGGAATTCTGTAGCAGCAAGCAATTCATCAATTTTACATCCAGGCAGTGCAGAAATCAGAAACTCCACCAGCTCTTTGCATTAAAAGTCTGAAAATTTACAACGCAGCTCTTCAGAGAGAAAATCACCAACCCCAAATGCATTCTATGGGGAGATATATATACAAAAAGGAGATAAAAAATATCTGGAAGATGAGTCATTAACTCATAACTTCTTTCACCAACTTTTAAGAAATAGTGGATGCAAAAGTAAATGATGTAGTAAAGATGAATGTAATAGTTGTTCATTCTTGTCAGAGAATTTTGACTTTTGGGACCAACTGAGTCGGTTGGGGCTGCGCTTTTAAAATCCACATTTTTGGGCTCGCTATCTCAGTGCTTTGCTAAGTCATTCCTTTGACCTACTCTGCCTGTTATCTCCCTGCTTTATCTGGTGCCTAGGATTCAATCCTGCTGACCTAAAGTTGACTGAAATTTGAAAATTGGAAAAAGGAGTGAAAAGACTGAAATTACCTGGGTAAAATGGCTAGCATTGCCTGCCACCAATGCTCAGGGGGAAGCTGATGCCTTTGTATTTTGATGAGCATTTAATCAACCTCTGTATACTTGTAATAGTTGGGTGGCATCTCAAACAAATTATTAACTTCATGTTCAATATAAAATAAGTTTTCCAACTTATCATAGAGAGTCTGCCCTGAAGGAGGTCCTGCCTCTGCTGGAGAACTTGATGATGCAGTGAGTTGATTTGTGACATAGTTGTTGACCCTGGTGACATATTTCTCTCGTGTCAACAGTCTTCCGGCACCAGTCAATAAGCTGGGAAATCCTTTGCTCTATAGTGTTGCAATCTTCAGCCTGAAATTATCTATGTCCTTTTGCATTTCTCGACATTTTCCTTCTAGAGTCTGAACAAAGCCTCTCAAAATCAGCACCTTCTTTGTTGTCAGTATGACATCTGTCCTATTCATGATTTGCATTGTTGCCAGCTCCTCCTTAGTCTGATGGTTCAAAAAGTTAATCATTCTACTAGCTTGTTCAGGCATGACACCCAATGCTGCTATGGCTCTTTGATTTTCAAACTGAGCTAGGCCTATTAACTCTATATGTTCATATATAGCCTGAATTGACCGCCATTGGTCAGTTATTGATTGTTTGATCTTGGACCACATAATCTTTTTTATTTCAGCAAGATTTTTGTCTAAGGTCAGCTCTTTTTCTAAGGCCTTTACTCTGCTGTCTAATGCATTTATTTCTCTCTGCTTCTCAGCCACTGTCATTTTTTATTTGTCATAGCTGGCTTCTAATTTGGCCAGCTTCTCCTTGGATTTCTTTACCTCTGTAGTTTGAATTTCTAGCTCTTTAACAACTTTCATCATTTCTTCCATACTCATGCTAGATTCAGGTGTTGATGTAGTTACTACTATTGTTGTTGCAGTTTCAGATGTTGAGATGACTGCAGGGACTGCTGCTGGTTGTGTAGGAGGAACAGGGACATTAGATGGAACTGCTTGAGGTGGTTGGGAGGTCAACTCTCCCTGCGTTCCCTGGGCTATTATTTCTAATTCTTCCTCCATTTGGATTATTCTTTGGTTCATTCGCATAAGCAAATCCATTGTATCCTCAACTTCTTTCTCTTGAACTAGCTCTACAGTTCGAGGGTGAACAGTAGGAGGCAACCTCAATTGCTTTCTTAATGCAACAATACCATCATCCTTCTTTTTCATAAGGGCCTTGACACCCTTAGGATCCTTAGGATCATGTCCTAGGTCCACAATGATCTCCTCCAATGTCTTTATTCTATTGTCTTTGGCTGAGGAGGACAATTTATCCAAATCTAACTGGGTGTTAGTATTCTTCAATGATTCCTTTAATTCATGGGCCAGCATGGCTTTGTCTGCTAGAGTGGCATAAACCATCTCAACAGTTTGTTTATGTAACTCTATTTGATCCATGGGGTGAATGTCCTTGGCCATGACCTCAAAATTTGTCTTGACATAGTCTGTAGCTATCTGAGGCTGATGAACCTTGGGTTTGAAGTGGCTGAGAATCATCTTTTCTTCTTTGATGTCATATGCCGCCATCAACCTTTCCTACTGGGGTGGTGTTGCCTTAAGAAATTGGTCATACAATTGTACTCTTAATAGTTCATTTTGAGCCTTGATTTCCTTAAAGGTGGCTTTGATGTTAGTTGGCCTCTTGCTTTGCTGTGTAGAGGAAGACACCTCCATGCCATGATGTTTGTCTTGCTCTTGTTGGAAAGAGCTTGTAGGTATTTGTTGACTACCTTCCCTATCTCTCCTTAGACTTCCAAGGATTTCCTCATTGACTTCCTCCTCAAATGGAGAATCAACTCTTTTCCTTTTAGCTTCAGGCTGCTGTGTAGACCCACTAGTAGGTGTGGAGTCTTCTTGGTCTCGTTTCCTGCCTCTTTCCTCATGGGAAGGAGTCTGTAAAGTTGGAACTTGGGGTGCCTCTGTTTGCTGTGGAGGAACCTGTTCTTGAGACTGCTCCATTGAAGTAGCAGGCAGCTCTGTGATCACTTGTTCTATATCCATTACTTCTTTCTCTTTTGTTGTACCTGTTGCTGATGTAGATGGGCTTGGGTGGCTTGTGTGGCTGCGGAAGCTGATGTGCCTTATCCGATTTGCTGTGGCAACTTGAATGTTCCCTACTGAAAAGAATCCAAGTCAAGAGTTTTTCTAGATCTTTGACATTTTGCTCCATTACTTCCTCCTGAGTGAGTTCTTCAACTAATGTGCCTTGTACCCACTCATCTTGGTTATCATATTGTTCAATGTGTGGGGTTTTGCAATTTTCATAGGCTGTCAGTCTATATTTAACTCTTCTGGCATTGATAAAGCCATCTGGGTCATAAGGGCCCACTAAAAACTTCTTTTCAATATAAGTTTTTCCTTCAGTATCAGGTCAGCATCTTGCCAACCTTCCTTCTTGTTCATCATAAAAGGGCCTAGGTGGTCTTTAAATTTCAGGAAAGCCTTCTTCTTGGTACTATTAAAATGAGTGAGATCTGAGTTGATAAGCTACCTGTAGTATTCCAAGGAAAAAAGTCTCATTGGTACATATCTTGGGAGCCTGTAAGGACAAAGCTCACAGTCATAGATTCTGATGACAGTGTGATTTTGGTAGAGATAACAATCACCTATTTTGTAGTTCTTAGATAGCTGTAATGTCTTCTACATATCATAAGATATTCTGGGAGGAGGAGCTCTCATCAAGAGGTAGGATACTGGATAGACAAACTGGTCAATGAACTCATAGTAAGAGTATGGAGAATGCTGGACTTGATGGAATACTGATGACCAGAAGACAACAGAGCTTCTTTCCCCCTTTGAATCTAATTTCTTGATGGTACACTGAAAAGACTCTGACTGGTAATACATGAACATATGGTAGATATATGGGGAATACTTGAAGACTCCCTCCCTATCTAGCTTTATCAATTGATCATGAATTTTATTAGCTATGAACTTGGCGTAGTTGTACTTGACAGTAGGAGGCTGCCCTGGGTTGTATGCAGACAATAGAACCAACACTATTTCATCCACATGCTCACTTGTTTTAAAGCCTAATACATAGGAAATCATGTCTACAAGTAGCTTTCCCACCTCATTGAAATGGACATACAAGAATGGAGGTGGCTCTTTAGGTTGGCAGTCTGCCCTCATGAATGTCTTAGTGATTCTTGCAATCTCAGAGCTGGAGAGCTTAGAGCCTTCATCCAGCAAGTACTTCATAGAAAAGGGTGTCAATAGCTGAGTCTGTTTGAAGTTTAGCATATGGTTGATGGAATCGGGAGTGATATGAAAAAGTATGTTCCTAGATGGAGACTTGACAGCTCTCTGATTTGGCTCATAGTTCTCAGCACATAGGTGGATAATCTTCAATGAGCATAGGGAGATTAACTTTGACCATCCATCTATCAAGGAAGAGTCTGGAACACTGCTGAAGATCAGATATGCTAGCCTCAGGCAATGCTTTAAACCAAGTCCTAACTTCACCTTGCAAAGAAAGGGAAAATAGTCTAAGACTGACATCTTCATCTTCCACTTCATATATATTATGATAATCTTCAAAAGCCTGGATATGTTTCTGGGCAGTAATACCATTCTCTCCATCAAATCTAGGGAGATACTCAGGATGATTTGCAGGCAGAGGATTAAGCACAAGAGGCAAAATGAGGGGCTTATACCTCTCAGGAACTTTACGAGGCACAAGAGTATGTATAGGGATTGGAAGACTGGGTACTATTTTTGGTTCCTCCTTGGCTGTATGATGATCTTCAACAGCATTTGAAGGTTGCTGCTCTAATGTGCAAGGAGGCTTTTCAACAAAATTTTTCAGGGGAAACTCATAAAAATCAGACATAAAATCATCTTTAAAATACAATATGCACAACAAAATCTTATGGAAGAGAAAGAACATGATCTCTTGGATGATAATCCAAGTCAGGTGCATGATCTGCTTGTATAATTCCCTTGGGTTCATTTCTCCAGCGGAGTCTTTATTATGAGGATGATGTAGAGTCACCAGGTGGAAGATATAACCTCAGGTGCCTGATCTCTGTCCACCATCACAGATCAGAACTGAACATGAAACACAATTCTGGTTCTTCTTGGGAACCAGCCTCCGAAATTGTTTTTAGATATTTTATGGGAATATTTTTAGAAATCGCAGGGAAATAATTACAATATGGGACAACTATCTGCAACTTAAAACTAACATGAAGATTGACTGAAGCAGCATTTATTTACTTCTGTTGATGTAAAACAAGAACAGTTTCAAAGGCTACCTGGCTGGCATTCAGGCTTCATCTGTAGTTTAAAAAAACAGACAGCAATTGGACAAAATGATTTATGGTCTGAACAGAACTTTTCTTACCTTCTTCGTGAAACTTTGTGAAATTAACTGAGGAAGGTCCCTAGTGGAGTCGCCATTATGTTATCACTCAGGTTGTCCTTAAAGTTCTGGAAAAAGGATACGGCCGAGGTAACCACAGACCACTTTGGGCTGCAGGTTCTAGCCGACCTGCAGTCAGAGAGGGCTCTCTCTTTAGGATTTAGCGTTGTTTGAAAGGATTTTAGGCTAGGTCTTGCGTCCAGAGGGTTTGGTTTTGATTTTGGTGGGAAAATTGACACTTTCAGGTAGAGAGGCAGAGCATAGTCTAAATGTTTCAAACCATTGGGCGTGGAGTCGAGAAGAGCAAAACTGTTGGTGCGTTTCCTTAATAATCAGTGAGGGAAGATGGAGCAGGATAGCTGTGCTTGAAACAATATTTCAGATTTGAGTGATGGAATGAAATGCTAAAGAAAGAGAGGCAGTTAAGAATCTCTCCAACAGATTAGCAAAGGAGGTAACAGGGCGCTATCAAGGGGCAATTAAGAATCCCTAGATAATTGGCCAACACAGGTGAATTGGGGTAAATATGAGCCAGAAGGAATTCAATATTCATAACCAATTCATTTGGAGGAAAACATCAAGAAACAATAGAAATTGAGCATAGAGAGTATTTAAACTAATTCTAGGCTATTCTTTCTTTCTGCTATTTAGAAAATGGCAAACACATAAACAGAGATAAGAGGCACTTATTGCTTCAGGCTACAGCACAGGAATTCCATCTTCAGTCTCCAACACATTCATTAACAACAGGCAGTTCGTTCTCCAAGCTTTCAGCAATCTTTGATTACAGAAAAAATCAGGTATACACAGCGAGTCTCTAGTGAAAATTATCAATTGACCAACCCTTAAAACTATACAGAGGGTGGTATATATAGGGCAAAAACTCTCTGCAGAGTTTTTTATTACAACTTGACCTAATTAGGTCAAAAAGAATAATAAATGCGACCTAATTGCTATATGGAATTAAATGCAAAAAATCTTCTAAGCGACGCTGAGGGTCACCGTATCTGAAATGAGTAAATGATGAGGTCCTTGGTGGCTTGCTGTAGGGTTTTCTGAAATAAATGTCCATGGGTTCCTGCTCCTTGCTGTCTGCCTGCATTTAAAGTTTCAGCTGTGAATTGAGCGCAGGAATGGGCTGATGTTGCTTGTTTTGACTTTCTGGGCGCATCATAAATGAACAGGTGCTTCGAGCCCCTAAAAAAATCTACAGCTGATACTCTTTGGCTGCTTCTGGTCCTCTGATACTCTTTGACGATGCATTGAGCTGCTTTTGTGAGGTGTTGTGGGTCTAATCACCAGTAAATGGCTGCTGTTCGGCCTCTGTATCCTTTGCAATTGTTTTTTGATCCTTTAGGCATGCTCTGTGATGAAAACAAGTCATTTCTGCGCCTTTTCGGGCTAACTAGGTCCGTGGAATGCACGCAGGCGGCAGAGTGCTTCTTGGTGAAAAATGGAAAAAACGTGATTTTTGGCGAAAATATGGACAATTTGGATTCTGGCGTAAAAATTTGGATGACGTCAGCATGACGTCAACAGGGAGCCCAAGGTCGGATGACATCAGCATGACGTCATCAGGTGGGGTCAGGTACGGATGACGTCATCAGGTGGGGTCAGGTACGGATGACGTGACGTGGTAGTACGGACGTGGCAGGTGACGCGGCGATACGGATGGATGATGTCATGGTATGGATGGATGATGTCACGGGTGACGTGGACGCTGACTGGATGGGACACGGTGGCGGGACACTGTGGCAGGCGGGCGGACGTGCCAGGTGAGGTGGCAGGACAGGAAGGCGGAGGGTGGTTTGCCGTTGATTGTGGGCGCGGGAGATCAACGACCCACAGCGATTTCGGAACACCCTTTGTACGAGGGCGGAAATGGCAGGCGGCCTCCCGATATAACCTGGGAGCGACGCGTGGCCCCACCCTGACGTCATGGTCTGACGGATTTCGGAAGTTAACGGGCGGATGCGAGGGCTGCTCCGAAATTGCTGTGAGCCGTCGGATGGGAGGGCCCAGATCCGACGGCTGACGGGCTGCGGAGGTGTGGGCTGGATACGGAGGGGCGGGGCGGCATTATTTAATAATATTCTTTGTTTTTTGTGTAATGCGCGCAGTTAATCAAACTTTGGAAAAAGCGGGGGAAAGTGGGTTTTGCGGGTTTTTACAATGTTACGGGTTAAAATGGAAAAAGTGGGTTTAGGCGCGTTAAGACAGTGTTAGGCTAATAACCAAGCAGATCTTGGTTATTTCCAGGATTAATCTTTTTAGTGCTCTTTGGTTTGCGCTCTAATGTTTTAGCGCTTAAACCTTCAAAACGATATATAGAGCTATAATGCTCAGGGAACAGGATATTTAAATATTTTGGGTTTTTTATAGAATTTACATAGTAAATAGGGGAAATGGGGGGAATAGGAAGTTAAATAATAATGTGGTTAGTAGTTAATATGAAGATGAAAAGAGGGCGCTAAGGTATGAGACCTTAGGCTTTGCTGGGGAAAAGAAGGCTCACAAATGATAAGTGAGCATTCCTTGGGTGGAGCAGATTCTCACCAAGGCTAATGTCATGGAAATGATGAAACTGAGAGGTTCAAGTAGATCTTGACCTCTTGGGGGATGTTAGTGAGTGATTTGGCCACAAAATATTGCCCCAAAGAGGAGGTAATATTTTGTGGCCATAACTCCACAAAAAAAATGGAGTAGCAAAGAGAAAGAATGAAACAATTCAAGAGATGGCAAGAGATATGATGGGTGAAGCAGATGTACCTCACACTTTTTTGGGAGAAGGAAAACAAGCAACAATATATCTAGCAAACAGAACACAACTTGGGCCTAATAGTGATCAGACTCCCTATGAGTTATGGAAGGGGAGACCTGCATCAGTAAATGATCCAAAATGGATCTTGGATAGACTTTCAAGTCTAAAGTGTTCCTCAAAAAGGAAAATGAAAGTCCAAGGATGCTCTTGGAAATAGTTCCATTGCATATATCTTTTCATTATGAATCTACTGCAATTTGAATGGGCTAAAATAGACTTCGGATGAAGAAGTTATCACAAAAAGAAGTTTGCCTTTATCCTTTGAAAAGGAGGCAATTTCTTATAAATGGGGCTCAAGGGAAATTGTGTTTTTAAACATAAAAAACCTTAGAATCCATCGTGTTAGCTTCCTATTGCAATAGGTTTCATATTTCATGTTTAACAGTGGAAGTGCCAAATATGTTCATCTTTTCCATGCTGCAAAAGTTCCATATTTGAAGGATTTCACAGTTAAGGGAAGGCCAAAAAGCTTAATATTGGCTTCCCTAGGTTTCAATTGCTTGTTTTAGAAGATAGAGAATGAACATCTGTCCAAACTATTTAAGATTGGCAGATCAGTAGCTAGGTAGAGAAATTAAGGTGCCCAAGTGTCTAATCTGGGCCCTTGGAAGCAATAAGGGTAGTTTTAGATAGGAGGATAGTTAAAAGGAAAAAGCAATCAGGGTTTGCAAGTCTAAGTGCACCCTTCCAGAAGTAACAAAAAATGCTAGATGTATTAGGCTGGGTAGGTAGTTTGGGGTTGCAGAAGCAAAGCTCATCTTCAATCTTTTGGGCCTTGACAAGGAGAGCTCATCTCATCAGTGACATAAGTACCAAAGCAATGGTTTGATGGCAGAATTTTTGAAGCATGTCTAACTCCCTTTCACTTCCCCTCAAAGCTTCTTACTAACACCCCTTGAGGAGTTTGGGATCTCCCCAACGAGCCCTATTTTCATTTCATTTTTGTAAAACATTGAGTCAAGTTTGGCTTTCTCAATGTAAAGAAGCCACATCTCTTGTTCAAAAATAATTTCTCCATATCCCATTCAAATCTCATGTCTAAGTTTCAGATCATGAACTTGGCATCATTCCCTTTGCATTTCCATTATGCAAACTCATATTAACTTCTAACCATATTATATAGCTCCCTAACTACTTTCCCCGTCCCTATTGTTACAAAAACAATGTAAAATCCCAAAAATATTACATATCCCACCCTATAGCACTATAACTATGTACATACAGTCTTGGGAAATAATAGTCCACCTGGGACCATTGTTAACCCATCCGCGTCCTAACCCTGGAATTGATCTAACCCCTGGTTAGGTTAATAACCTATGCTTGCCCTTCTTCCCTTTTGAATTCGTTTATTTTACCCCTCCCCTTTCATTCTACATGGTCTAAATATCAAAAGTTTCATTTAAATGTTAAACTGTTGTATCCCCATTGCACATGAAAACCACTTTCCCCACATTAACCTAAGGTCTTTAACCCTCATAAGCACATTTTTGTTTTAATAATATGGGCGGGCCCCATCCCTAACCCCCCATCATTTCATCTATGTTGTCGCCCGTTGGATCTTGCTCGGCCTAGATCAACAGTGGGCGGGCCTTTCTGATCCTCGATATGCAGAAGGTTAACTTACAGGGGATGGGAGGTTTCCCTATCGTACCCTCGCCACATGTCGCCTTCTCAGCATGATCGGAGCCCCCTCTTCCGATACCGCCTGTGCCAAAAAGCGGTGCGATACAAAAATGAATACCGCCTCCCTGCCTGTGATGTCAGTGCCACGTCCTCGTGACGTCACCTCCATGTCCCCGCCCTGCCACCGTGTCCTGTGCCACATCGTCGCCCACTTTTTTGCCACATCACCCATTCGTACTCGATTCCCGCTGATGACGTCATCCAAAAAAAGCACCAATACGCCAAAATTTTCTTTAAAATGCATATTTCGACCATTTCTTGTCATTTTCATTCGTCTCATTGGAGGGCTGCTTATGCCGTTTTTTCATCCGTTGCTTCCAGAATTCAAAATTGGACCAGTTGCGTTGTTGCTACCTACAAATTTGCCACCAGTGTCTACCATTGCACCAGTTCAGTTGTCCTCGGCGTCGTTTTAACCAGGTATTTTCCCAATTTCACCAGTTTTCCCCTGCTCTTACCATTTTTCTCCATTTTTACCTAAAACCTGCAAATTGCTGAATTGTAATCACTCGTACGCCTAAAAACCTACCCATATTCTCTCACCACTCCCCACTGTTAAAAGAAACCCTGCCAATCCTCGACAATTCACGAATTCACCGAGGAAGCTGTTTGTAAACTCGGGTTTCCGACAAAATTCTATAACAGCTCGGCAATACCCTTTTCTGCCATATTCCACTAATAAAACTTCTGCAATTTCACTGTAAAAATCCCCATTCCCTTCTGAAAATTGCCCTTGCAGTCTTCTATCCAAAGATCTTATCAAAGAAGGCAGGCCCTTGCCAAACTCTACAAATTGTCTTTTTGTCATAGCCACAAACATTGCAGTTTACTACCTCAGTTGAACTCATTTTGCAACTCCTTTGCAAATCCTCAGAGCCAGTTATCATCAATCCGTTATCGTTGTAAAACTTCATTCCAAATAGCATCCAAAATTTTTACCATGGCTACTCAAACAGATCTGAATATCACTCCTATGAATTCACCAAACAAGGAGCTTGAATCAATGCCCCTAGCTGACAGAGATTACCTCATTCAAAACTTAGTTGGGGATAGAAATCACTTGCGGACCTTCTGCCAATTAAGAAACAATTTCTTAAGAAATTGTGATATGTATGGCATATGGGAGTCCAATTTGGCTCATTATTTCCTCCCCTCTGTTAATATTTTTCCTGAGATTATCCACCTATGTGCTGAGAACTATGAGCCAAATCAGAGAGCTGTCAAGTCTCCATCTAGGAACATACTTTTTCATATCACTCCCGATTCCATCAACCATATGCTAAACTTCAAACAGACTCAGCTATTGACACCCTTTTCTATGAAGTACTTGCTGGATGAAGGCTCTAAGCTCTCCAGCTCTGAGATTGCAAGAATCACTAAGACATTCATGAGGGCAGACTGCCAACCTAAAGAGCCACCTCCATTCTTGTATGCCCATTTCAATGAGGTGGGAAAGCTACTTGTAGACATGATTTCTCCCCTCTATTAATATTTTTCCTGAGATTATCCACCTATGTGCTGAGAACTATGAGCCAAATCAGAGAGCTGTCAAGTCTCCATCTAGGAACATACTTTTTCATATCACTCCCGATTCCATCAACCATATGCTAAACTTCAAACAGACTCAGCTATTGACACCCTTTTCTATGAAGTACTTGCTGGATGAAGGCTCTAAGCTCTCCAGCTCTGAGATTGCAAGAATCACTAAGACATTCATGAGGGCAGACTGCCAACCTAAAGAGCCACCTCCATTCTTGTATGTCCATTTCAATGAGGTGGGAAAGCTACTTGTAGACATGATTTCCTATGTATTAGGCTTTAAAACAAGTGAGCATGTGGATGAAATAGTGTTGGTTCTATTGTCTGCATACAACCCAGGGCAGCCTCCTACTGTCAAGTACAACTACGCCAAGTTCATAGCTAATAAAATTCATGATCAATTGATAAAGCTAGATAGGGAGGGAGTCTTCAAGTATTCCCCATATATCTACCATATGTTCATGTATTACCAGTCAGAGTCTTTTCAGTGTACCATCAAGAAATTAGATTCAAAGGGGGAAAGAAGCTCTGTTGTCTTCTGGTCATCAGTATTCCATCAAGTCCAGCATTCTCCATACTCTTACTATGAGTTCATTGACCAGTTTGTCTATCCAGTATCCTACCTCTTGATGAGAGCTCCTCCTCCCAGAATATCTTATGATATGTAGAAGACATTACAGCTATCTAAGAACTACAAAATAGGTGATTGTTATCTCTACCAAAATCACACTGTCATCAGAATCTATGACTGTGAGCTTTGTCCTTACAGGCTCCCAAGATATGTACCAATGAGACTTTTTTCCTTGGAATACTACAGGTAGCTTATCAACTCAGATCTCACTCATTTTAATAGTACCAAGAAGAAGGCTTTCCTGAAATTTAAAGACCACCTAGGCCCTTTTATGATGAACAAGAAGGAAGGTTGGCAAGATGCTGACCTGATACTGAAGGAAAAACTTATATTGAAAAGAAGTTTTTAGTGGGCCCTTATGACCCAGATGGCTTTATCAATGCCAGAAGAGTTAAATATAGACTGACAGCCTATGAAAATTGCAAAACCCCACACATTGAACAATATGATAACCAAGATGAGTGGGTACAAGGCACATTAGTTGAAGAACTCACTCAGGAGGAAGTAATGGAGCAAAATGTCAAAGATCTAGAAAAACTCTTGACTTGGATTCTTTTCAGTAGGGAACATTCAAGTTGCCACAGCAAATCGGATAAGGCACATCAGCTTCCGCAGCCACACAAGCCACCCAAGCCCATCTACATCAGCAACAGGTACAACAAAAGAGAAAGAAGTAATGGATATAGAACAAGTGATCACAGAGCTGCCTGCTACTTCAATGGAGCAGTCTCAAGAACAGGTTCCTCCACAGCAAACAGAGGCACCCCAAGTTCCAACTTTACAGACTCCTTCCCATGAGGAAAGAGGCAGGAAACGAGACCAAGAAGACTCCACACCTACTAGTGGGTCTACACAGCAGCCTGAAGCTAAAAGGAAAAGAGTTGATTCTCCATTTGAGGAGGAAGTCAATGAGGAAATCCTTGGAAGTCTAAGGAGAGATAGGGAAGGTAGTCAACAAATACCTACAAGCTCTTTCCAACAAGAGCAAGACAAACATCATGGCATGGAGGTGTCTTCCTCTACACAGCAAAGCAAGAGGCCAACTAACATCAAAGCCACCTTTAAGGAAATCAAGGCTCAAAATGAACTATTAAGAGTACAATTGTATGACCAATTTCTTAAGGCAACACCACCCCAGTAGGAAAGGTTGATGGCGGCATATGACATCAAAGAAGAAAAGATGATTCTCAGCCACTTCAAACCCAAGGTTCATCAGCCTCAGATAGCTACAGACTATGTCAAGACAAATTTTGAGGTCATGGCCAAGGACATTCACCCCATGGATCAAATAGAGTTACATAAACAAACTGTTGAGATGGTTTATGCCACTCTAGCAGACAAAGCCATGCTGGCCCATGAATTAAAGGAATCATTGAAGAATACTAACACCCAGTTAGATTTGGATAAATTGTCCTCCTCAGCCAAAGACAATAGAATAAAGACATTGGAGGAGATCATTGTGGACCTAGGACATGATCCTAAGGATCCTAAGGGTGTCAAGGCCCTTATGAAAAAGAAGGATGATGGTATTGTTGCATTAAGAAAGCAATTGAGGTTGCCTCCTACTGTTCACCCTCGAACTGTAGAGCTAGTTCAAGAGAAAGAAGTTGAGGATACAATGGATTTGCTTATGCGAATGAACCAAAGAATAATCCAAATGGAGGAAGAATTAGAAATAATAGCCCAGGGAACGCAGGGAGAGTTGACCTCCCAACCACCTCAAGCAGTTCCATCTAATGTCCCTGTTCCTCCTACACAACCAGCAGCAGTCCCTGCAGTCATCTCAACATCTGAAACTGCAACAACAATAGTAGTAACTACATCAACACCTGAATCTAGCATGAGTATGGAAGAAATGATGAAAGTTGTTAAAGAGCTAGAAATTCAAACTACAGAGGTAAAGAAATCCAAGGAGAAGCTGGCCAAATTAGAAGCCAGCTATGACAAATAAAAAATGACAGTGGCTGAGAAGCAGAGAGAAATAAATGCATTAGACAGCAGAGTAAAGGCCTTAGAAAAAGAGCTGACCTTAGACAAAAATCTTGCTGAAATAAAAAAGATTATGTGGTCCAAGATCAAACAATCAATAACTGACCAATGGCGGTCAATTCAGGCTATATATGAACATATAGAGTTAATAGGCCTAGCTCAGTTTGAAAATCAAAGAGCCATAGCAGCATTGGGTGTCATGCCTGAACAAGCTAGTAGAATGATTAACTTTTTGAACCATCAGACTAAGGAGGAGCTGGCAACAATGCAAATCATGAATAGGACAGATGTCATACTGACAACAAAGAAGGTGCTGATTTTGAGAGGCTTTGTTCAGACTCTAGAAGGAAAATGTCGAGAAATGCAAAAGGACATAGATAATTTCAGGCTGAAGATTGCAACACTATAGAGCAAAGGATTTCCCAGCTTATTGACTGGTGCCGGAAGACTGTTGACACGAGAGAAATATGTCACCAGGGTCAACAACTATGTCACAAATCAACTCACTGCATCATCAAGTTCTCCAGCAGAGGCAGGACCTCCTTCAGGGCAGACTCTCTATGATAAGTTGGAAAACTTATTTTATATTGAACATGAAGTTAATAATTTGTTTGAGATGCCACCCAACTATTACAAGTATACAGAGGTTGATTAAATGCTCATCAAAATACAAAGGCATCAGCTTCCCCCTGAGCATTGGTGGCAGGCAATGCTAGCCATTTTACCCAGGTAATTTCAGTCTTTTCACTCCTTTTTCCAATTTTCAAATTTCAGTCAACTTTAGGTCAGCAGGATTGAATCCTAGGCACCAGATAAAGCAGGGAGATAACAGGCAGAGTAGGTCAAAGGAATGACTTAGCAAAGCACTGAGATAGCGAGCCCAAAAATGTGGATTTTAAAAGCGCAGCCCCAACCGACTCAGTTGGTCCCAAAAGTCAAAATTCTCTGACAAGAATGAACAACTATTACATTCATCTTTACTACATCATTTACTTTTGCATCCACTATTTCTTAAAAGTTGGTGAAAGAAGTTATGAGTTAATGACTCATCTTCCAGATATTTTTTATCTCCTTTTTGTATATATATCTCCCCATAGAATGCATTTGGGGTTGGTGATTTTCTCTCTGAAGAGCTGCGTTGTAAATTTTCAGACTTTTAATGCAAAGAGCTGGTGGAGTTTCTGATTTCTGCACTGCCTGGATGTAAAATTGATGAATTGCTTGCTGCTACAGAATTCCTGTGTCATTTTATGCAACAATAAGTTTTCCTAAACCGTGTTTTTCCTTTTTTCGTTTACAAAACTCGCATATGTTACATGATATTAGTAGTAGAGAAAAATAATAGCTCAAGACTTGTTTGAATGCACCCTAAGCTCAGTCTCTATTACTAATTACGTTTTCTTCAGAATTAGTCATGAATATGAATTCTCCAATGCTCATGTTTACACTGATTCTCCCATTGTGAATGCTATTTAGGAACTTCTTAATTGCTCCTAGATAATATTATCACATTTTCCCTCTATCAGCATAATGGAAGATCCTTAACTGCCTTCCACTACTTGGTTTCATTCCATCACCTTTCAGATTTGAAGAATTATTTCATGGATTCCTATTTGGCTCTGTAGTATCACTATTCTCAAGAAGCACTTTCAGTAGCACATAATCGTTGACTCCACTGCCCAATGGACTAAGACATTTTGAAGACTGCATACCAGCTCTGCTAAGAAGACATCATCCAAACAAACCAAAACTTGAAACAAAACTCTGTACACCATAAATAGCCTAAAATCTCACAAAACAAAGCTAAATCATAAAGAGAGAGCCCTCTCTGATTGCAGGTAGGCTAGGACCTACAGTCCAAAGATTGGTTTGTGGTTACCTCAATCGTCTTCCCTTAGGAGTCAAAGGGAACAACCTGAGTGATAACATCATTGGCGACTCCGTTGGGGACAATCTTCAAAAAAATCACTGGGGACATCCTCAGAAAATACTACAAAGCAAGTTAGAAACTCCACTGGGGAACTGAATCATTCTGTTTATTAATGCAAATCCAATATTTAATCAATTTACCTCTTGAATAAAGTTCTTAATTTGTTTTGAAAAATCCCAAAAAATTATAAGAATCTCTAAAATCTCAAAAAATCTTGTTTTCTGGAGAAAGTGCTCCTTTTCTTCAGGCCTATTTTCACATTAGATCTGATCTGTGTTGGTGGACAGGATCAGACACATCAAAGGTTATATCTTCCACCTAGCGACTCCACTTCATTTTTGCAATCAAGACTCCACTGGAGGAGCGAACCTGAAAGAGAAAGTCTTTAAATCTCACAGTAATTCTATAATCAAATAATCCAACTTCCAAAGCATTAATAATCAGACAGGATGACCGGGTTTGTGGAAGATCTTTTAATTGATAAAGCTTTACATGAATCCAGGGAGGACTTATCAAAATTTCAGCTTGATGAAGTTTTTTTTTAAGTGGTGTTTTTAGCGGTCAAAGAAACATAACAGCCTCATAAAATCAAAATGTATTTTCTTGATTTAGTTGTGGAAAAATATGAAAATGAAATTGAACTCTTGCATTCTCAGATTCAGTCATATGATATTCGCGATCCTATGGAATTCTTACATAATCTTCCTTCTCCAAATCATGAGGAAATTGTACTACCTTCTGATTTATAGATTGAGGATAATCTTACTTTCAAGGAAAAGACTGAAAAATTAGTTGCAGGGTTTATTACTGAGGATACAGCCATTCGATTAGACCAAGAAGACCCAAAATAAACTATCCCCCATTATGCTTTTGTTGATCCTATAGCAGATTACATGGAACTTCTTCTCAACTCAAAATCTTTAGCATATTTTCTCTGTAAGGACCAAATACCTCAGCAGTGGCCTTGCTATGTCACAATTTTGTTTATGAGGGCACATGATCAAATAATGTTTCTGATTTCACTCACTGTCAGTCAAGCAGTTCATTTGTTTCTGCAATTACTTGATTGGATTTATCGGCACTTTTGTGTTGTTTAACTTAGCCTGGTTTTCAATAAAATAGAGTAGGTAGGTAGGATTTTAGTTTAATAAAGTTTAGTTTTCAATAGATTACAAAATAAATCCTTAAATGCTTAATTCCAAGATCTTGATGATTTACTAATCTGCTTTGAAAAGTGCAGCACCTTTTTGTTTCAGGCCAGATCTCATAGTGGTGCAGGAAAATATTAAGAAGATTGTGATAAAAGATCCAAGGCTCAAGGCCCCTGCCCAAGAGATAGAGTGCTCAAGAAGGATACAAGAAGGAAGAAAAAATGAAAAAATACAAGTTTAGTATGGAATGGACAGAAGAGAAGGCCCTAAGCTACACAAGTGTGATGTCATACATACAATAAAGTAGCGAGCAAAGGAGAGTTTTTGTTTACAACAATAGTTGAAGACTAAGGCATTTTGACCTGCTATTCTTGAATTTTCACAAGGAAAAGCCATCCCCAAGTGGAGCCACTATTAGCCTCCTATTGCAATAGGTTTCATATTTCATGATTGACAGTGGAAGTGCCAAATATGTTCATCTTTTCCATGCTGCAAAAGTTCCATATTTGAAGGATTTCACAGTTAAGGGAAGGCCAAACAACTTAATCTTGGCTTCCCTAGGTTTCAATTGCTTGTTTTAGAAGATAGAGAATGAACATCTGTCCAAACTGTTTAAGCTTGGCAGATCAATAGCTAGGTAGAGAAATCAAGGTGCCCAACTGTGTAATCTGGGCCCTTGGAAGCAATAAGGGTAGTTTTAGATAGGAGGGCAGTTAAAAGAAAAAAGAAATCAGGGTTTGCAAGTCTAATTGTACCCTTCTAGAAGTAACAAAAAATGCTAGATGTATTAGGCTGGGTAG
>Ga0181465_100205_pt1 | contig 20279 bp, 17 predicted proteins | sample InSIn3gowninarea_FD_119076 | JGI IMG/M metagenome (GOLD analysis project Ga0181465, IMG submission 119076) | Clean room microbial communities from NASA Spacecraft Assembly Facility at Jet Propulsion Laboratory, Pasadena, California, USA -... ... | reverse complement strand
CGAGAAAATAATGAATCTTGGATTACTTGCATGCTATTTGATTTCTTCAAGTTTGGTAATATAATTTAATCTCTTCTTTCTTATTTTTTCAACAATTATGCTTGCATAACAATGATTAATTATGTAGAGAATAATTCCATGTCTATCTAAACTCATAGTGAGTTGGGGAACATGAGCCCAACCTAAGTTTTTTATGCGAAATATAAAATTCAAAATAATTGTATAATTAATTATTAGGGTTTGATAGTTTAATCAGGATTAATATCGCAGATCTCTTAACTCCATTTTTTGAAGGCAACTGAAATGTGTAAGAATGCAATATATGTGTCGATAATTCTATCACTTGCATTAATTAATTTGATTGACTAAATATTGTGCAGATTAACACCCACATATGTTTGGTACTTCGAATTAGTTTATGTTTTCCTTTTCTATTAATTAAATAGTTTTTGAGAATTTTATATTTAGTGGGGGTATCCAACGGTTTTGGGGATTGAATCCCAACTCCATTTTTTCAAAAGTTTCCAAAACCAAAATTCAAGTTCTTGCGTTTCCATAGTTTAAATTGCTCTTGCTTAGCTTAATTTTCTTAGTCAAATAAAAAATTTCTCGAAAACAACAATCACCTTTTCTTTTTTTCTTGAGTCGATACCTAGATCTTAGAAGCCAAACCCTGCACTCGTCAATCGTTTTACGACCTATTTAGTGAGGATTCAACCCCGACTTACCGTGTAAGAATCACACACATTCTACGTCGCGTCATGTTTTTGGAGCCGTTGTCGGGGATCGAACTCGGGTCACCCACGTAGCAGGCGGTACAAGTGCGTCTAATAAACTTCACAAATTTTAAAATGCCCCAAAAAATTGAAAATTGTCAAAAACTCTAAAAAAATTGAATAATTTCACAACATTTTTCCTCAAAATAAATAAAAATTGAAATTTTAAATCCTCAAAAATGTCACTAAATTTTTGTTTGAAGTCTCAGATTTTAAAATCCTATTGCACTAAGCTGAAATTGATCAAAAACAGAAATTGAGCGAAAATTGATGACTTGTACAAATAAGTGTGGAGATGTTAACCCAATGAGTTTTTTTTGTGTATATCACCATCTGAGATAAAAATAACTCAAACGTTCTTTCAGTGATAAAAATACGTTGTTGATCTCTAAATCTTTATTTGATCGGTTATGAAAAACGAGTGGAAATATATTTAGAAAACGAGCTAAAAATTTCTTTAAAATAAAAATAAATCTCAAGACGCATATAGTAATTGATTAATGATTCGGGCACATGAAGTTAGGCCATCGTTTGTTCACCCTTAAATATTAGCTATAAAAGTCATGAAAAAATATCCTTTTGAAAGACAACTTGAGCCTAAAAATGATACCCCTTTTCGTTTGTTAACCCAAAAAATCCAATTTAACCTGGAGTTGCGAAAATCGGAAAATTTATAAATCATACATAAAAAGGGCCAGAAAAAAAAATGCTCAAATAAAAATATAAATGGGAAAAAATAAAAAAAAAAATGGGAAAAATAAGAAAAATAGAAGTAAAAAGAAAAGAAAAATAAGTAAAAGCCTGAAAAAGTACCAATGGATAATTCATCCAAAAAATTTACAACATTCCCATTATTACCCAAAATTCCCTTAACTCGAAGAAGTCCTAAATAAGTATGAATAACGAAGTCCATTACCACGTGGATAGATAAAAATACAAAAAGACAATAAAGAGACAAAACGGTGTGAATAAATAATGATGTTTTCCATTTTCTAATGACCGTATTCCTTTCATGAGATCTAATCACCATAAAAAATTTTGTTTTTCAATTTGTGTCCGTGAATTTGTGTCCATCACATTTACTCTTAATTTTGCCCACACCGAGAAAAAAAACCACAATCCGAGTGATTCATTTGTGAGAGCATCCCGTGAGAAATTGAATCAAAACGAATTTTTTGAAAGTAACGTAACGATAAATTAGTGGAAGATAGTAGTTAATTCTCGACTTCGCACACACACTATAAACATAGATTCGTCGAATAAAAATTTGTTGTGATTATTTTTCTGGAATTTAAATTGTACCGTTTTTAATTATTTTGATATCTTCTCTTAAGAATTTCTATTTATCACGTGACTAATTAAATATTTGACTTATTAAGACCACGTTAATGGGAAATACTTAATTTCGAATTTTAATATAATTTAAATTAAAATATTAATTTCCAAAATAAAATATAAATTTCTAACAACATTATCCATTTTTATACAAACAAATAGTGCTTTAGATAGTGCACTATTTTATTTTATTTTGGTAAAAGAAAAGGTGATTTAGTTAGTGCATTCATTTTTTTTCCAAATAAAAATTCTAAAAATACAACCCATCATATTAACCTTGTCCATTTTTGATTTCTCAACAATGTCAACAATATCCACTTGCTAGGAATTGTTGAAAAGAATTGGTTAATTGAATTTTCTTATCATTATTCTCCAATTGGAGGCATATATATATATAAATTTTACAATATGCATAAAGGGAATATACAAGCATGATCTATGCCTGAAATTAAGCCTAAGATAGTCAAATATTTACATCAATGATTCCCATAAACTATGACATGTTTTAAGGAACGTGTTTCCATGTTTTAAGGAGCTTTAACACTCCCCCGCAAACTCGACTGTCCTGGAGAGATGAGGTTGGACTCTAGCATAGTGAAACGATGCTTATGGAGCCTTTTGGTGAAAATATCCACAAGTTGATCCGGATAGGGGACAAAATGAACTCAATGAGAGTCGATCATGAGACGTTCTCGAATGAAGTGATAGTCCCTCAATGTGTTTGGTGCAGGCATGAAAAATAGGATTAGAGGACATGTAGGTGGTGTTAAGATTATCACGGTAGAGGGTGATAAGCTTAGAGGAGGGAACTTTGATCTCAGCGAGGAAATGGGAAATCCAACTCATTTCATCACAGACATGGGCTAGGGAGCGGTACTCAGTTTATGCACTGGAGTGAGAAATCTTAGGTTGCTTCTTGGGAGTCCAAGAGATAACATTGGAGCCTAAGAAGACGTAGATGCCAGTAATGGAACGAGGGGAGTCAGGGGACCCATCCAACTCAGCATCAGTGTATGAAATGATGATGAAAGGGTTGGAGGAAGGTCAAAAGAGGAGACCATGATCAGGAGAACCGTTGAGGTAGCGAAGGATTATCTTGGGGCTATGAGCTCAGGGTGACGGGGTTGACTCATGAATTGAGCCACATGATGTACACGTAGGTGTGGTACTGAAAGGAGGGGGTGTAGAGCAGGTGAATGTGTGGTACTGAAAGGAGACCACTAACTCCGATACTCTGTGGGATAAAAAATGAGGTTATTAATGTTAGCTGAGCGCTGGAATTTGGCACAAACGGGTAGAGCAGGGCTTGCAGTTAGTCATGCTGAAGCGATGGAAAAGGTTAGTAGTGTAATTGGTTTTGGAGAGGTGAAGGCAGTTATCAGAGTAGGTGGCTTCAAGGCTATAGAAAAAGGGAGTGGTTCGAGGTCACTTAGAAAAAATTCTTTACCCAATGTGGTAATGAAGGAAGTTAGGAGGTATGGGGTGTTGCCGTTAAGAATGATATCATCCATGTACAGTAAAAGGTAGAGAACCGCATACTTGAATTTGTTAATTAACAGAGAGTTATCGGCACGACTCTGAGTGAACCCATAAAGGAGAAGAAAACTACTGAGCCACTGAAATCAGGCACATGGGGCTTGTTTGAGGCATATATGGCCTTTTTGAGATAGCAAACATGATTATGATGTATAGTCAGTGAAATCAAGAGGTTTATTGATGTAGACAGTCTCGTCAAGGATCCCATGGAAAAGAAATTTTTCATATTAAGCTGACGAAGAGACCAACCCTGTGAAATACCAAGGATGAGAACTGTGCGAAATGTAGTGTGCTTGATGACCGAGATGAAAGTTTCCTAGAAACCAATACTGGCCTATTGGTGGAAACCCTTTGCAACCAGGAGAACCCTCAATGGAACCATCAACACAACACTTTAGCTTAAACACCCATTTGCATCCAACTACATGTTGAGAAGGATTCGGAGGAACAAGAACCCAAGTAGAGTTCATAAGTAAGGGATTGAACTCCCTAGTCATGTCTTGATGCCATTCAGGAATGGGGAGCTTGAGAGTAACAGGTGGGTTCGAAGGTAGAGGAGGGTAGGTAAGCCAAAAGAGCTTTAGGAAAGGGATATATGATAGTTCCATCTATTCAGTGGAGGGACTTATGGGTATTGACTTGCTATCGGGTGATCATGGGATGACGAGTGGGGACAGAGGAGGAAGGGATGTCTGTGGGGCTGGAGGGGGGCAGGGGTGTCTAAAGGTGGTTGGTTAGAGAAACGGTGATAGTTTAAAGGATAGAGTTAATGAGGAGAAGGTCTAGTGATGGGTGGGGGTAAGGAGGGGGAAGGTGCATAAGGGGAATGAGGGATAAGGGGTACTAATATCTAGCTAGAAGGGGTAGAGGTGGGGGTCATAATAGGGAAGGAAAAATGATGTTCATTGAAATGAACATGCACTACACGAAAATGGGAGATTTGTGAGTGTTGTTAGCGGTCACAAATTACCTTTATAACTGCTATTTACCGTCATAATTTAGGGGGTGACAAGAAAAATTGAAACTCCTAACAGCAGTCACAAATTTTTATAACCCCTTATGGGGGATATGACTGGTGACCCCAATTTGTAACTGCTGTCAGCGGTTACAAATATTGAATTTGTGACTGCTAACAGCAGTCATAAATATTATATTTGTAACTGCTAACAGCAGTTACAAAATTGACAGTAGGGACTGCTATTAGCAGTTATAAATGTTGAATTTATTAAATGTGTCACTGCTTGAAGCAATTACAAATATCTTTATATTTTTAAAAAATAGTAGAATAAAAAAAAGTGAACTAAAATAGAGAAGTAGATGAAATGCCATGAACATGTAACAAATCTAAAAAAATTAATGCCGACATTATACAAGTCTTAAAAAAATTCGACAAATTTCATTTATATTTCGAACATTTCAAATATCATGTACATATAAAACTTGTTTAAACTTAATTTAACATCAAATAAATCCATCCCGGGCGCCAAATACAAAATGAACATCGAATAAAAAATAAACCAAAAAATGGAAGTGTTGGGAGCCACAACTGTATCCTTATCAACCGTAGGAGCTTTGTCATAAAAGTTCATGAGCGTCCAGTGCTTAATATATGCCTGCAGAAAAAACAGAGCTCAAATAGTAAATTTATAGATTGAACTTACTCAACCAAACATTTCCGAGCCTATTGTTACCAAAAATTAAAAGAGGCATACTTGCAGAGTTCTCCTTGGCACAGAGCCACGTACACTACATCAACTTTATTTTGATTATGTTTGTGTAGATTTGAGTTTAAACTATGTACATTTAATCCACTAACTTACAAATTCTATTAATAAAGAGCAAGGTTCTAAAAAATGCGGCCTAGGCGGGCCTTAGACGTAAAAAGGTGTGAAAAGGCGTTTAGGCCTTTTTTTAATATTTTTTAACTATGACAAGGCTATTAAAAATACTAAAATGGTACATACCTTAAAAATATGTCTAAATATTTGTAAATTAAAATACTAAAAAAACAAAAAAACTCTCGTTTTTTCACGCCTTACCCCTAAAAAATGCGCGTTTTTTCATGCCTTACCCCAAAAAACGTTGACCATCATTGACCACGCCTAAGGCCAAAACTTGTCGTATCTAAAAAGCCTCACGCCTAGGCGCATTTTTTAGAACACTGATAAAGAGAAATATGACCTCTATAAACACAATACAAACACTATATCATTGAAATTGCATAAAGGGAACAAGGGATGCTCCATTTCAGTCTAGAAACCAATCGACATTGTTACAGATAGAACACTAAGCATGGAAAATGGAATTCTCCAAATGAGAAGCACAAGAAAATTGATTTTTTACTCTACTTCGGCTCAATTAGCAAGAAAAAAACTATGAATCCTTTATTTGACAAAAACGTCACCCATTTATGACAAATCTATAAATCCACTTGTTAATGAATGAACATATTAAATACCTATCGTCGGGTATTCAAGGATGGCTGCTGAGTATACCGCCTTGTCAATGTCTTTCCAAAGCATATAATAAGGAGAATGTTGAAGCATAAGCACAATAGCAGGAGGCTGACATGAGAACCTGCAAAACAGTGGTTAGAAAGAAAATAAGGGGGTGATTTGGCATCAAAAGAATGTCAAATATGGCATTCTCAATCATATGCAAAAGCAGCAGCAACCTAATCATATGCATAAGCAGACAATCAGGGCAAAAAGGCAAAAAACGGGAATCACAATAATAACATCATAGCTGAGATTAAACCATCATATGCCAAAAAGGATTAAAGATTTTTAAATCTATAAAAGGGGAGAGGAAAAGAATCATGGTGGGATAGGGGAATGAGGTAGGATGAGGGAGAGTCCCACCATTGAAGATCAGTATATGATAAGGCCAAGTTTGGTGAGCTTATCAGCAACCATGTTTCCCTCTATGAAGATGTGAGTACAGAAAAACCTCATTTGAGATAGCATGGGCTTAGAATTGTTCCGTTTAGTGAGGAGAGGCCAAAGAGGAGCAAAGGTATAGGAGGAGAGGCAAGAGACAACAGTAGCAGAGTTTGGTTCAATCCAAAGAAGCTTCCATCCGTCGTTGTGGCTCCCACTCATCTGTTCGCATTACAACATAAAATTCATTTTCTGAGTATTTTGTTCACCTAAAATAATGATCAAGGAAACAAGATGCATAATTCGCATTTTCAGTTCACATAATTATAAGAATTATGTTATATAAGTTGTCGATATGTTAGGGTAAGGATACAACTTTTAGATATCCCGAGCCAACATATATAAACTGAAGTCTCCCAGCTTCTTGAAATAATTCTAGTAAAATCATGGCACCTACCTTTCCTCGAGAGACATTGTCCTGTAATAAGAAGAAATCCATTTTCAATGACGAATCGTATAAAGTTATGACTATTGGATGGAAATGATTAGATAAATGTATTAGCACATATTCTGAAAGATAAATACCATAATGGTCACACGGTATGAATCCTTCAAAAGCCACAACGCAGCAGGAGAACCGATGTAGCCTGCAATGCATGTTAATAAGACACGAGTAACGCATGTTAATAAGACAGGAGAGAACGGGGGAGGGGGAAGAAACAATATAAGAAACATATGTGAAAGACAAATAGGACCATTAAGATGTTTGAAAACTCGTGAAAAATCATATGTGAAAAATTATATCAAGAATTCATATGATTATGTGAAAAATCATATCAAGAAACATATGTGAAAAATCATATGTGAAAAATCATATCAAGAAACATATGTGAAAAATCATATCAAGAATTCATATTTTCTTAGTAAAAAAAATGCTCACTGTCAACTGGAAATGGGAAAACTTAAAAACTGTGATATTAATTTGCACAAGTCAGTATTATTTTATCAGAAGTTTCTCTCTTTAATAGGAACTTTAAAGACAATAAAATTACAATAAAGATTTAACGATGATGACATTATAACATTAGAAAATCAAATTTCATTTTTAGTCAATTAATAGATCTGGATGGCAATTAAACATGGCATCATTAATACGTCAGCAAAAAAAATATACAATAGGTTTAACTATCAGACCTAACCATTTACCATGTTACAACCACATGAATCGGAATAGAATATAGAAAAGACCATTTTACTGTGAATTTTCCTCATCTATCATGAAAGAAGTACCGAAAAAGAAGCAGAAGGTAACCACTGCTTTGTGTCATCCCCAACACAAATAAAGAAATCAACTGCCTAATTTATGCCAACTCCAATAATAGCATAATTATACACGACAAAATTATGCGATATTGCTTATTATACTTGTTTTTTTTGTTGGTTATGCTAATTGTTGAAGATACATGCCTTGAAACTAATCAATTGAGATTGAGAATTACGTTTCTAACTTCCTCAGAGTTAGAAAATAACAGGAAGATCAAACTTGACAGGAAGCAAATTGATGTTACCGAGTATTGCTTCCATAAGGTTTCATGACAGTGATTTGAAAAGGAAACATAAAAAAATGAAAATTACCAGTTATTATACCCCGGCCTTCTTTGTTTAACAAATATATGGAAAGAGACAGTACACATATCACCACCAATGATCCATTTGAATCTCTCCTCTTCAATTCTCAAAGCTTGAAACAAATTCTTTCAGGCTACATTTTGAGCTTCATCTCTGACATGGGAATGCCCCACATTTTTAATGTCCATTTGAATTTTAGAGAGATGTAAAACCAAAGTTAAATCTTGTTATTAACTTTGTGTTTGATGGGAATGCCCCAAATTTTCAACGTCTATTTGAATTTTCAATGCCCATTAACCAAACACGAAATTAATCAAACACTCCAGAACAGGTAAACCAGTGGAGGCTCTCAAGAACCACTACACCAAAGCTCATCCGCCAAAACCTCCAGAACAGGGAAACCAGTCAAAATCATATGCAGAGGCAGTTAAAAGCAATGATAAAATTGATAATCCATTGAATGATAGCGGAGCCCTAGAAGAAATCCAACATGATCAGATTCCTCATGGTAACTCGCTAGGTGGAGTGAGTCTCGAGAATATTCAAATTGAAGAAGGTATTCCAGCTATAAAGTTCTCGATGAAAGAAGTGGAATCATTATCTCAATCCTGTAAGATGCTTATGGTAGGCAAGTTCTCGCATGGCCGACCTCACTTGGACAAGATTCGCAGAGTGTTTCAATCTTTGAGTCTCAGATCAGGTTTCATGATTAGTGTTCTTGATCAAAAGCATATACTAATAAATTTATTCAGTGAGGAGGATGTATATAGAATGTGGATAAGGGGTACATGGTTGATTGAAAACTTCCCAATGAGAATTTTTAAGTGGGATCACCGATTTAATGTGGAAAAGGAAAGTTCTATGGCTCCGGTTTGGATCTCCATTCCAAATCTTCCCATACATTTCTTTGAGAAAGATGCCCTGTTTTCCATTGCCCAAGTGATGGGCAGACCAATTAGAGTGGATACGGCAACATTAGGTAAAACCAGACCGAGTTGTGCCCATGTCTGTGTGGAAATGGATCTGGCTAAACATCACCCCAATAGGGTGAAAATTCACAATGGCGATTTTGGATTCTGGCAGACTATCTCTATAGAAAATATTCCTCTTTATCGTAATCTCTGTAGCAAAAAGGGCCATTCTATCTAGCAATGTTTGAACAGTGCTGTGAAAACGAGTCCTCGCAGAGTTGTTGTTCAGAAGGGGTCGGAAGTTAGAAGGGCTCTAATTCAAATTAATGAGGATAATCAGAAGGCAATTCAGAATGTAGGACCTGAAGATTGTATACTTCCACTTGAATCAATGTCTATACAAGCAGAGGGAGACACTAGCCTTGCTGCAGGCAAAGAGAAACAGGTGTATAAGAAAGACATTTGGGTCCCTAAAGTCAAGTGTAAAGGTGGGCCTATTTCTCCATCACTTCCTGTTGTTTTAATTCGAATAAATCAGAAGAAAGGGGGGGGGGGAACTTAGGGTGGGGGGCATTGTAGCAGTTCCTTTAAGCCAGAGGGACAAGAGGGTACTCCATCAGAAGTTGAAGGGCACAATAGCTTTCAATGCTTGCAGAATGAGTTACTCTCTGTGAGTGAAGAAGAACTGAGGAAGAGGTCTCAGATGAGGAGTTTGCAGAAGACTCGGAAGAAGATTTTCAAGTTCTCAACTCAGGGCAGAGGAAATTAATTGCGTTAACTGATAAGATTCACCATCCTCAATGGTCTGTGGATGATGCACAAGTGGTTCATCAAATCAATCTATCCCCAAGAGGAACTCAACTCCCAGCTTCCTTATCCTATTTTCTTAATGAATCATGGGAAAATATATGTTTTGAATGCAAAGAAGGGGGTATAGGAATGTTGAATTTGATTGACTTGGTATTTGCCAGCTCAGTTAAATTATGGTGGAAATCGAAGGTGGATAACAGCCTTCGGTCTGACTTTATGCAACAAAAATATAGAAGAGATCCTAAGGTGGTTTCAGTAACTAAAAAAAGGATACAGGAAGTGGAGACTTGGGCAGGGCATCATACTGAAGTCAAGGGAGACGCTTTAAAATGGAAACTTTCTAACTCAGGGTTATTTTCTTACTCTTCTTGTTTACAGGAGCTCAAACTTCATAGAATCTCTTCTCTAACTTGGGATCTATTATGGCACAACAAAAATCCAAAGAAAATCTCTACTCTATGCGGGAAGATGGGGGAGGGCTGCATTCCTCTAGATACAAGGCTGAAAATTTTTAAATCTCAATTTGTTCACGGTGTAGACTTTGCAGGTCAGAAATAGAAGATGTTAAACATTTTCTATTTGAATGCCATATTAGTAAAAAGGTCTGGGAATATTTTGAATCTCTAATGGGCAATCCTCCTGGTTACTTTTTCAGCATATACTTAATGATTGCCAAATGGTGGACCGCCTCTGGAAAATCTAATTATTTAAAATTTCTACATCAATTAATTCCATTGGTTATCACATGGCAACTGTGGGTTTATAGAAATAAAAGTCACTTTGAGGGATTAGCTAATGAAGGTTTGAAATTGAATAGTGTGAGATGGTTCGATTCAGTCATTGATCTCCCTAGATTGGTTAAAGGCGAATATAGGCTAGATTATTGTCATATGTTCAAGATTAGACTAGTTTGATTTTCCTCTTTTGTTAATTAGCTCCCCAAAAGAGAAATTTTTGTGTTTTGAATTTGTTTTGGATATTTTTGTAATGGGGATTCTTATAATCCCCATTTTTATGCTTTTCATTCTAGTGTATTGGGCCCAACCACTAGAACTAGGCAAGTTAGGGCTTGTATGCCTCCGGAGAGGCTGTTTCTCTAGTTTTAAAAATCAATAAATTTGTGGGGGTTCTATTCCTCTTTCTTAAGAAAAAAAATCAAACATGAAGTTAATAACAAGATTTAATAACCAAACGATCGCAGATTTCAATATTTCACTGATAACAAGATTTCACTGATTTTATAGTCTTGATTTTTTTTTGGCGCGTAACACTGATAAACAAATTCATACAACTTAGTAAACAAATATCAATAAATCTAACTAAAATTCACACAAACTAGTAATCAAATATTCTTGTAGCTTAATCTAAAAGCTATATTAGAACAACCAATTGGCAATCCGGTTTTCAAGTGGCTCACCCTCAACCACCTATCACCACTACAAATGATATATACAAAAACTAATGAAATATGTAACATCGTTAAATGTTAAAATTTATGAAAATAGTGCATACATACCATAGGCAATAGTACACTCAGCTCTGGTGCCACTAGCTTGATTAGTATGACATTTTATACCTAATTCAACCAAAACACATTAATTCCCCCACAACCAAAACATAAAATCAAAGTGACAAACATTTGAATCAAACAAATATATATGGAGTAACAAGAACTGAATACCGTCTAAACACACACACACAATTGAAATGTACCCATTATTGTGACACTGTAGATATATTGATGTAAAATACTTTCACGACAAAAACTTGTTTCCAAAAATATACCTTTAGCAGGAGCCATTCACATTATATGCTAAAAATCCAACCTAATTTAATCAAACAAATCACAATCACAAAATGAATACTTTTAGTCCACAAATGTAAGAATGAAAAAACGTACCAAACGAGAACAAAAAGGCAAGAATATATTGAGAGCTGCTACGAGAATACCCAAAACCTTCAAAAAATCAACATCAAGAAAAGAGAAAAAAATAATTATCATATTTTTAAATTTGGAGGGAATATATGGAGATGGGTAAATTAATGAAGAAAAAATGCATAAATTTTAAATCAATAGTTGACTAGGCAATAAAACTTAATTAAGAAAGAACTCTCAAATTATGATTTATATATAATAATCATCTTTTCTATTGATTTCTACAACCTTTTATAAAAATTGAGAAGTCAACATAGAGTTTGTTGTTAAATAACTTGACATATACTATATAAAGGGCTGTAGAAACAACGATCATGGCAGATGTCCTAAATATGCATAAAACACTGATCATTGTTAATAACACTTCGCATGTAGAGCAAATTATGTTGTCCGGAAGATGAAAATTAACAATCACAGGTAAAACATGACGAAAAATCAGGCTAATTTTGTTTTTTGTTCACTTCTTACCAAAGTGGTAGTAGGGGTAGCAGATGACATTATCGGCATCTTCAAAGTAACAAGGCTCCCCTACCGCGCAACTTTTACGATTCACCTCCAACCACGAGAGCTCAAAACCATATGTTAAGGCATCATGGATCTCTGAAAATGAAAGATTGGCATCATCCTTAACCGGGAAAGACGTCATCACCATAAGCTCTATACTGTACAAATCTCTCACATCTCATGCATTCAATTGTCCCTTCAATTGGTTAAACAAAGAAATTTACCCTTCAATTTTTGTTAAGAGAGATAGCGTGCCAAAATTTTGTGACTGAAAAGAAGGAGCGCAAAGAGAGAAGAGGGAGGAGTGGGAGCTTGAAGAGGAGAGAGAGGAGGGAAATTAAACTTTGTCTGAAAATTTTGTGACCCTTAACATCCGTCATAAATGAAGTGTGGGCCAAAATTTCTGACTCTCACAAGCAGTTATAAATTTATGACTGTTAATAGTAGTCACAAATTAAGTCTTAGATCAAAATTTGTGGCTGCTATGATCAGTTACAAATTTGTGACTGTCAATAGGAGTCATAAATTAAGTCTTAAACCAAAATTCATGACTACTCATAGCAGTTACAGTTTTGTGACTGCTCATTAGAGTCATAACTTAAGTATACTGATAAATTTGTGACTGCTTGTGGCAGTTACAAATTTGTGACTGCTTATAACAGTCACAAATTAATTTTATGACAAGATTTGTGACTGTCATTAGCATGACAAACCAAGTGACTCAAATTTTTCATTACCCAATGATTTTATCACTCATGATGGCAGTTACAAAGAATTTTGTGAGTGCTTTCGGGAGTGATAAATTTGTTACCCACATTAGCAGTCACAAAAAGGCAGTCACAAAATTAGTGTTTTGGTGTAGTGATGGCGAGATATGTATACATGGCCTATCGAGCAATCCATGCAAATATATCTTTTGTTTTGTGAGTTGTAACCTAAAAATACACATTCAACAGTTCTTGTCAATGATTTGTTAGTGAAATAAGCACCCAAATGCGGATAATAGGCACAACTAAAAATACGGAGATCGGGGTAGGAGGGGGAATGCCCACAAAACGAAAGAAGGGGGAAGCCCAATTAAGAATAGGAGAGGGAAGACGATCGTTAAGATGAACATAGGTAGAGAAAACTTAAGGCCAGTAGCAGAGGGGAACGCGACTAGCGAGAAGGAGAGTCCGGGACATATCCCTAATGTGACGATACTTTCGTTGAGCAAGACCATTCTGTGTGCGTCTGTGAGGGCAAGAAAGACGGAGTTACATGTCGATGGACGTGTAAAATTCTTAAAAAGGGCCCTCATATTCTCTCCCGCCATCACTTTGAAATTGTTTGACAGAGGGATGGCCAAGTCCGTGATGCCAAAGCATAGAGGAACTGTGGGAGGCAGAGAGAGCTTGAACACGTGATGGAAGAGTCGAAAGCTTGTAGAAACCATCCTTACATAGGCCCTAATAAATAAGAGATCCAGTTGTGAGATCAAATATATAGAAATAATGGGTATAAAAAGCAAAAAGAACTTTATTATCTTTACATAATTGAGCAACAAATAGTAGATTCTTGTGCATGAAAGTAACAACATAGACATTGTTAAGATGAAAAGAGGAAGAGCCAAGAGGAAGTTACATATTACCCATATAAGCGATGGGGAGATGATCACTATTTCCAAGATGAACGGTGCCGGGTCCAGAATAGGGATGATGTTATTGAACGAGCACATGATTACCGATCAAGGGGGTGGAGGCTCCGGTGCCCGGATACCAGCTCAGGTCATAAGAGAACTGTGGAGTTTAGGATATCTGAAATCCAAAGACAGAGTTAAGGGAGCAAGTGCGGGCTGAGTGACCAAAGTCAAAGAAGAGTTGGAATTGAGTCATGGGTTATTGTGTAGGACCAGATCTAAGAATGTTAGACTGAGGGTAACGGGTGTTGTTAGTATAGGAGAATTTTGGGGTCATTGTCCATTATGACTATAGTTGTTGTTCCAATAGGTGGTATGAGAAGGAGAGGCATGCTAAGAGGCTAGGAGGGAAGCAAGTGGGGTGATGGGAACGAAATTCTGGCGAGCCTCGTAGTTTAGCAAATGATATCGGAGTTTGGAAAAATCAAGGAGAGCATCAAAGTTCTTAATGGCAGTGACAAGAATCTCGAACTCAAGGCCAAGACAATTTGAAACAGCGTTGACAAGATTTGTGTTGGACACAGGTCCACTAATAGTGGCAAGAGAATCAACAATGGACTTGTCTTCCTGAGTCCGTAATGGAACGGGTGCGGCGATTGAGACTTGTGAGACTTTTTCGATAGAGTGAGGCATTGGCAAAAGACTTATGAGATAAGTGAGTCTTAAAAATGGCCCAAAGTTCTTGAGAGGTTGAGCATCCAATCACAGTGGCCAATAGGCATTCAGAAAATGTAGCGGAGATGATACTGACTAGTGTTTTGTTAGCACGGAGCCAGGCAATGCATTCTGATTCAGAGGTGGGGCGAGGATAAGAGCCAACAACAAAACGGAAATAATCTTTCCCATTGAGAAAGGCTTCAATTTCGTAGGACCAAAAAATTATCATCGTATAGTTTGACTATAACAAGATGCGTAATGTTGGGGATTTTAATATGAGTAAGAGGGTTTTAGGGAGATGAGATTTTTATAGTATTGGTTGACATGGCAGGGGCTAAAATTATGAAAGAATATTTTTTTAAATCAGATTTGAGAATGCATTGTATTGTGAATAGTGTTACGATAAATAATAACAAAGTGAACAGTAACACAGTGGACAATATTGGGATGAATAATATCACAAATATCAGTACAGCGGGGAAGAGGAAAAGAGGGAGGAGGTGGTGCAGTGGGGTGGCTGCATTGTAGAAGAGGGAAGAGTTGTGGTCAGGATGGGGAAGATGAAGAAGTAAGGAAGAGGCTGCTGCCTGGGAAAGAGAGGATTGTGGGCTAGGCTGATACCATGAAAGAATTGGTAAATTGAATTTCCTTGTCATTGTTATCCAATTGGAGGCTTATATATATATAAATCTTACAATGTGTATATAGGGAACATACGAGCATGATTTATGCCTACGATTAAGCCTAAGATAGTCAAATATCTACACCAGTGATTCCCACAAACTATGGCATGTTTTAAGGAACGTGTTTCCATATTTTATGGAGCTTTAACATTTTTAGGTTATTGTTGTGTGCTATTTTTAGATCCATAAACAGTAACTATAACACATAAAGTTTGATCAATAAACAATAACTATAACATATAAAAATTCAAAACTTTGATTTCTTTTCTTCTGTAACAAATATGGCATCGAATAGGTGAATACTACAGTGTTGCTGCCCGTTACTGTCCATTTTTCATCTCACTACTATATACGAAGACTCATAAATAAACTTCAGTTTATAAAGGAGACAAACTGATTTTATTGAATTTATTTATACTTGTTAAGTAAAGAAAAAAATAAGTTTAAAAAGAGAGAATAAGAATCAAACTATGACGCAAAAACTGAATTAAAACCACCACACATGCTAATATGCCAAAGATGAGGCACATCACACAATTCATACCATTCTAAGCATCAAACTCTGAAGCAAAAATTGAATTAAAACCACCACGCATGCGAACTAAATTAAAATGACATAATCTTATAAATGAATAAGTTACAAACCAACCAGTACTGAAAGAATTTCTACATCACGACTCTGAATAAAACTTACTCAATAATAAATCTGATCTTATCCCCATAAAAAACTCTGAATGTAAATAATTAAACTGAAAAGAATAGCAACCTATGTTATAATCAAAAGACTGAGAAACTTCTATGCAAGGAAGAACTGCAAGTCTGAACTCTTCTCAGCCCTGATGATCCTGTCTATGTAAGCGTGGAAAATATTTTTTTAATTTTGGGTCAGAGCCCAAAACTTATAAGAATTAACTCCAATATCAGCAGTAAATAATCATGCAAATGATTTACAGTACATGACATCTGTCTACTCTCACATGCAATAAGTACCTCACCCCTCATCTAAGTGCAATACTACATGCATATTCCAAACCAAGGTATGACGATACTAACAAGTATTTATACTATGTCAATGTATAAGAAATCAACATTAATTATGTAATATAGATGTAACTAACTACACATGTAAGAATACACCCCAAGTACCAACCCTCGCAATGTCACCTACAGGGAAAATACAAGCAAATCACGTGATGTATTTAATCCTGAGATAGGTCTCATTACCAACTGTCCATCATTTGTTATTATACCAACTGTCTATCATTAGTTATTATCACATAATGTATTAATTCTTTCTCATTAGTTATTAAATAACATGAAGGCTACTACCTTCGGTGTCCATGTCGTACCTCTATTGGTAAATCCGCAGGAATCCATCACCTATCGAGCTTAAGCAAAACAAACAAATAAAAACTGGGGCGATCACTACATGACACACCATCAACGGGCCCATACCCAAACCCAATCGATGGATCAAGTCCTCGTGCTTTCTCTCATTATGAAGCGAAAACTAACCCAATCATATGATCTAACATAATGACCTCCACTATGTCCTGCCCATCTTAGTCGGGCGCATAGTATACAGTCCCGATGTCGAACACAAACGCCCAACCGATAGATTCACCATGAGTAAAAGGTATGTTCATATAAATATAGAATACATATATATACAACACACTAATATATGTAAATACCCAAAAGGATATCACATCTCTCACGCGTCTACCCGATCTAACCCGATTCCTACAACAGAGGGTTCTAAATACGTTAAGGTATTCTCATCCACAAACCCGTAATTTTAGTACTAATAAAAAACTATCTCACCTCAGTATAAACCTAAAGCATCACTCATAAGGTCCCGAACCAAAACTATTCTCAAAAACCCAACTTAATAAATAAAAGCTCAACCTAAGCCAAAATTGAGGCATCGATCGATTGACCCCAACATTATACACCTTGTGGCAAATGGTCGAAATGCATGAGGTGGTACCCGGGAAACGTTTTGATAGATACCACGAGCTCGGACAACATTCATTTGGTGAAAAACTCGGACTCTACATTGTTGTGCCACAACAACTAGTTGTTGAGGTTGGGGTGAACATAGTGTACATGGTCACGGGCGGGAGATCACTAAAGAAATTCCATGATTTAGTGTGCAATGATCATTGCAAGGATATCAAACTCACATTTTTCATCATGATATTTGCCTCTGTCCATTTCGTTCTCTCCCATCTTCCCAATTTCAATTCCATCTCCGACGTCTCCTTAGCCACAGCAGTTATGTCTTTGAGGTACTAATAAGCGTTGCCAATTTTGCAATCGAATAAATAAATATAACAATATTGTATTATGACAAACATTTTCAATTTTTGACCTTTTTTTACATCGGGAACAATCTTAACGCAAAAAGAATCTTCTTAACGTAAATGCCCTTTTGTGACGCTTTATGAGCATTTGTGACACTTTTGGTTTCAAAATCCAAGCATATAGCTAAATAACCCTTATTTATATATAATGTCAAACAACAAAGTGAGAGGAGAAGAATTCTCAATTATTTTTTAACAAAATGATCACATATTTATCATGAAAAACTCTTAACATCTGCCCTCATTGCACATACAAAAAGTAACAAAAAGAGTGCTTCATGAGAATTCATGACTTATTAAATGTTGTCCTTACTATTTTAGGTGGGACAGATGTAATCACGTCCTTTTAACATTTTAAGGTTCTGTGATGTAGTTACACTACTATTTCTTGGAGTGCTGCACTTAGTAAGGGTGTACAACCTGATGTGGAATATGGGTACACGGCAAAATCTACAACAGGGACAGTTTTCAACTTCTTTAGTGCATTGGGTGAGGTTGGTTTTGCCTATGCTGGGCACAATGTGGTGTTGGAGATTCAAGCCACAATCCCTTCAACACCTGAGAAACCATCGAAAGGTCCCATGTGGAAAGGAGTAGTCGTCGCCTATATAGTTGTGGCCTTGTGCTACTTGCCGTTGCGCTAATTGGGTATAATATTAAGGGCAATGGTGTCTTGGACAACATCCTTGTTACGTTGGAGAGACCCGTATGGCTCATTTCGATGGCTAATCTTTTTCTCGTCGTCCATGTTATTGGAAGCTATCAGGTACAAATCTAATCATCTCTCCCCAATCACCCATCCACAAAAGATAAATAAGAGCTATAATTTTATTAAAGAAACATTACATTGAAGATAGCCACATTGCGCGTCACAATGGATATTCTTTTGTTTCCGCACATGTAATTGGAAGCTATAAAAAAGAAAGGTCAAACCCAGTGCCCAAGGCTCCTGCCACAGTAGGGTACTTGGGGGGGGGGGGGGGGTAGATTTAAGCCGCCTTACCCAAATCAAACTTAAATTACTCCCCTTTTTTCTTTCATTCTAAAAACTCTAACCAAATCAGAATGCGATTGCTAATTATTTTGTTGTTGTCATTATTATTGGATTCTACCAAATCAAAATAAAATATTTCCCTTTTTTTTTCCTTCTTTCTTGTAACTTTTTGACAAATCAGAGTTTCTTTTTTATTATTCAAAGATCACATTGGAGTAACCCGGGATGAATAATCTTTTTGTTGTTGTTAATCAATTGATATCTTATATTTTTTTTACTTTACGATGTAGATTTACGCGATGCCCGTGTTTGACATGATTGAAATCGTATTGGTAAAGAAATTGAATTTCACACCTAGTTTTACGCTTCGGTTCATTATAAGAAATGTATATGTTGGTAAGTAACTTGTTTATGTATGTATATATATACACACATGAAGCACATGACAAGATCTTTGTAGGTGGCTTATATTTATTTGAAGCTAATATGTTTTATTAGCTTTCAGCATTCACCATGTTTGTTGGGATTATTTTCCCGTTCTTCGGTCGTCTTCTTGGATTCTTTGGAGGATTCGCCTTTGCCCCAACAACATACTTTGTAAGCAACACCTCCACGTTTCATCTTTATATAGAATGCTTTTGTTGATTAAATTTCAGTTGACTAAACTTTTTTTTCTTTTTTTCAGCTGCCTTGCATTATGTGGCTTGCCATTTACAAACCGAGGAAATATAGCATATCTTGGATTGTTAACTGGGTATGTCATATATGAAATCACATTTTTCTTTCTTTCTTGTTTGTATAATTCTGTAATTGAGTATATTGATCATGATCGAAATAAAACTTTAGTACTATCATAATTATTTCAGATTTTATTGCCTTTTTTGTCGTTGAATGTAAAATTACAAAGTCTAAACCATAATGTATGGTAGTATTAAAGTCTCATTTCGAACATTACAGAGGTACCTGGGTCAAAATCAACCTGTGTTCTTATTTCCAAACTTGGGCTCATTATGGCTTGGATTTGATGAATTTCAGATTTGCATCATATTCGGAATTTGTTTGATGATTGTATCACCTATTGGAGCACTAAGGCAGATCATACTTCAAGCCAAGACCTACGAATTCTTCTCATAAGCCCGAAAGAGTGGTTCTGCAGAAATATAACCCTAAGAAACTGATGAAGTTTGCAATGATACTAATTATGACTGACCATTAGAGAATGGTTCTGAGTGGTATTTGGCAAATTATTTGCTAGATTATGATGTTGGGGATGGAAGCTGTTTTACTTTTTCATTTTCTTTTGGTTTGCATTTATTGTGTGTGCATATACTATTTCCATGTAGTGTGTTCTTCTCAGTCTCCTGAAATTATAAAGAGTAAAGGTGATCCCTATCAATCTTTGTTTGAATACCTATGAGGCCTTGTCTCCTCTTTTTAATATATTTACACTTTGCATTGTTAGTGCATTAATCAATTACAATGTCTTTATTGGTTAGGGTGGAGCTTGATTGTATTCTTATTGTTTTCGTTTCCAGTATTGCATCACGTAAACAGGGATCAGGGTTTAAGATGACATTTTGTGCAA
>Ga0181465_100203_pt1 | contig 20358 bp, 18 predicted proteins | sample InSIn3gowninarea_FD_119076 | JGI IMG/M metagenome (GOLD analysis project Ga0181465, IMG submission 119076) | Clean room microbial communities from NASA Spacecraft Assembly Facility at Jet Propulsion Laboratory, Pasadena, California, USA -... ... | reverse complement strand
CATCCTGATCATGTCCTCAGCCCCCATTATTCACATCCCCTTCAAGCCTTCGAGCAATCGTGCTCGGGATCCCGTGATTCAGCCAAACATTCCGCAGCAGCTGGTCGTAGCGCTTCTGGTTCAAGAACAGCTGATGATGTCTGCGGAGCGTCGGGTCCGACTCGCCGTGCTTATCGAGATAAGGCGCAACAGACCAGCTGCCGTGTCCGTTGTGCAGATAGAGAACCATGCATTTGCGGATGTTGATGAAGAGACCGACGTTTACGCCGCATCTGCGCAGTCAAGCGTCAGCATGTGTGTTTGGTTGTTCCAGGATGCGTGTGAAGATGCGGGGGATTGCACCGGGGAGACGTAGGAAACACGTCAAAAGGGATAGGAGACGACTCACTTTGCCATATGCCGATTACAGCCACCCTTCCCCATAGTCAAGGTACCCCTAAGAGTACTGCAGCACACAGCCTGGCTACAGAAGATGTCGCCGCAGAAAAGACACACAGCCGGGTCTGTGATGTCCTTGCCGGTCGTCGGGCACTTCCGCTTTATGGCCTCGTCCGTGAGCGTGTCGTAGTTCTTCGGCAGACCCACCAGCTCAAAGATAGCCGGGTGACTGAGTGTTATGCTTGGACGCGGCGGTCGCTGCTTAACATCACGTGACCAAGTCCAGTGCCTTATCCAGCCCGTCACGAGAGAGTGGGTAGTAGAACCGTGGGCCTCGTCGGACATGTGACTCTCGAAGATCTGGTCCAGCAAGGGAAGTTGTAAGGCTCTTGAGAGTCTGTCCAGTTCGGAGTCGTTGGCAGATCCGGGACCGGCGAAGGGGAAGTCCACGCCGAAACGGACGTGCATCAGGATGACGGCCTTACGCAAAAAGGGGAGGGCGTAGCTGGTGAGTAGCGTACGGAGGAAGCGCCAGCACTCTGGCTGCTCGAGGCGCCTACGGATATGAACGGGATTGAGTGAGGTTGCGTAGGTCGGCTTTAACGGGGAAGGAGGCCAGGACTCAGAGGAGAGAGAGTCTGCCAGTTCGAGCGCGACGCCAGTACCGTCTTCGGCGCTGGTGAATGGTCCCTCTCGAAGATACGTATTTACGATACGATCGAGAAAAGCCCGGAATGCCAGTGCTTGTTCTGGCGCACACTGGGACTTCTGCTCGTACGTAAGCTTTGAGTTGCCCTGAGCGTTTGCGCCAGACGAGCCGAATGGCCAGACACTCTTCGGTTGGGCGACGAAGGTAATTATCACTCGTATAATTTCCGCTAGGTAACAGAGTCGTAGAATATGGTGGATGTCCAGATGCATGACAGGAACGATGCAGACTGCGCACTCGGTCAGGAAGACGAAGGGGTCTTGCTCTAGAAGCGGTGGCAGGCCTCTGAGTTCGAGTTCGAGTGCATCCCGTTCGTAGAGATAGGGGTGCCCAATGAACAGCTGGCGCAACTGTCTGATCTGGGTCTCCAGAAACTCTTGGTTGGTCTTGTTTGACCCATCGTTACGCAAACAGCCAACTGCATTGTATGATAGAATAGTCTCGGACAGGATTCGGAGGTGCGTCAGGGTTGAACTGGGAATCTTGTCCAGGAGGGTCGTCCCAACGTCGCATTCTACTCCCCTCTGGGCTATCTCGGTCGATGCAATGGAGAATCCAAGTGTTCTAGCCAATGCGTCTGTATGTGTAAGGTCTTCCACAATTGCGGATGGCGTGTGCGGGTAGCTATATCGTGTATATAGCGAGTTCACCCTCATAGTATCTCGAAGCCGTTGGTAGATCCTCGTAAGCTCCAGCATTGGTAGACTCACGCTAGGAAGGGACTGTTCCGGGAAGAACAACGGATCTCGCGGATCGTCATAGGCAAGCGGCAAAACTGCAGGCAATAGTTGAACATTACTACGCGGAGGTTGCGGAGGCGGCATGATCAGGGGGACAATTCCCGTCAGGTCGGGGAATCCTGATGCCAGTGACGTGACAACCTCTTGAGACGCGTAATCCAGGAAGAACTTCTGGCTTCGAGCAACCGCCGCCGGCGTCTCATGGCTCTCCAGCTTTTCAGGGCCCTTGTAAAGCTTCGACACGTGGACAGGCAGCTGACCGACGATCCATTGTTCAAACGGGACTTCAGGAGCGACCGCGTCGGGGTAGCCGAGTGTCTTGTCTTTCCAGATAATCGGCAAGAAGACGTTACCAAGGGCTTTACACAACGGACAGAGAAACTCCTTAGCATCAGGTCGCTCGGGATGGTTCCGCGCTATTTGATTGATATGTCTCCGCTGAGTCGCTTGGTTGTAGTTCTCGAAGCATGCATAGTGCATGATGTGTCCACAACCTGTAGTAATCGGCCCACGTCTTATATGGCCGTGAGGGAAGCCTTTACCTAGATCCTGCCGTTCGGTGATGATCTTCGTCCCGTCCGAGGCGACCTTCTCAACTCTTCGCCGGTTCTGGCCAGCCACACCAAACGGCCGAATAGATTCTGCTGAACGATCAAGACTCATCGGTGTGCTCACGACTTCCGCAACCCAATCCCCGTCTTGTATGTTCGTCTGTCGGAGGATGCTGCTCTCTGTGATGAAGGCGAACGTCCCGTACAAACGCTGGTCGTCCGTTTCTTCCTGGCACAGAATGCAGGTCCCGGAGGGGAACTTCCAGGTCTGGTGTTGGTCTGTTGGAGACACAGCTGTATCTTCATCGGCATCGCTATAGTCTTCATCACCCCAATCAACTGCTTGATTAGCCATGAAGTTGCTCTGCTGCTCCTTCATCGCGGCCATGACCCTAGCTTGTCGTTCTAATGCTTGCCTCTTTTTGAGTTCCTTCTCCTGTGCGTCAGGAGGCGCTGGCGATGCCGTGTCCATCCTGTCGCCTGGTAAGTCCAACGTTGAGGTTGCTGCCGCGTATGTACTTGGTTGCTTCTGCTGAAGTCGGTGGAGGATCAGCCGAATCTTTGGCTCACAACCGCTGTAAATTTGCGCGCGCAGTATATTTTGCAGCAAGGATAAGATCGTGGCCTGGCCTATGTGTACGTTCGGCAGACGCTTGAGCAGAACGAAGCTGACAAACGACTGTGTTGGCCCTTCGGGGAGATGGTCCTCGTCGCTGTCATCTTCATTGACAGCTAAGAGAACAAGTTGCAGAACAAACTGCAGAAATCCCTCTATCCGAGAAGTTGGTACATTCGGAGCAATCTCAGGGGCATGGCCCACATATTTCAGGAAGTAGTAGATTACCTGTGCGAAGAGAGGGATTTTCGTAAAGTCAGCCAGGCTCTGGAAGACGCCTGACGAGATTGGATGTAGCCTTGGCTCGAATACAATTTCTGCAGGCGGTCGGCCCGTCTTCTTCGCCATGTACTTCTTGTAGATACTCTCTGCTTCCTCGCGCTGATTACGTGTGTATTGGGCGTTGTATGGGTCGATCTCTTCCACAAATTGTTCTTTCAACTCGAAGGTGCCGGAGTCTGAAAGACCCTCTGGTGGCCGAAACTTGGTCATTTCGCTGAGGATATCTGCAAACTCGTCGGCTTCCTGGATCTTCTCCGACAGGCGCTGCGTAAGCTCCGAGTGTGACAGCGGCTTGAAACAGAGGATGTGAGCAATGTCTCGCCTGATAGCGTTGATTTGAGGCTTGCCATCATTTTCGGACGGTACCAGTGACGCGCGATCGCTCAAGAGAACGATTAGGAGATGGATGAAGTCTTCGGCCACATCGATGGTCTGAGTGTCTTCCCAACCTGGACGCACTGTGAACGAACCTGTTACCCACTCTAACAAGCCGAACCTATCGACCACAGATGCCAGGAAAGCGGCCGGAGAACACAAGACCATAGCAGCCTGCAGGAGAAAGATGTCTCGTTGGTACGCTACATCCCTCTGTATGACACCGCGGTAAGTCGACATCTGATGTCGCAACGTTATGCCATTCCGCACCCACATCCCGGCTCGCATCTGCGATAACCACGCACAGACGCGAAGCGGAAAGTCAAAAGCTGCAAGGAGGTACTGGTCTGGGTTAAGGTCCGGTGTGAGTGCCCTCAAGGGCGCGGGCGCTTCTCTAAGCTCTTGAACGGAGAATAGTAGCAGCGCAAGCATTTGATCGCGAGCCATCCCCTTTCCACGATCAATGAGCCATGAAAGTGTGTAGTGAAGCGCATGGTGGAAGCTCATGGGCTCTTTCTCTATGATGAAATCGACTATGATGTGCTGAGGTTTCGAAAAATTTCGAAGGTCAATCTCGAACACAAATGGGTCTAGCTTCTTGAACCTCGTCTCTTGCTTGATCTCCGCCTGGCTGAAACGCCTCCGCTCAGCGCCCAGGGAATTAATTATTACGACCTTAGCCGTACGTCGAATAGCCTTACACAGTCGTGCGAAGTCCGGGTCACTGGTGGACGAATACGCTTCAGAGAACTGCCGGCAGAGCTTGTTGATCTCCCTGGTGATGATCTGTGCGCTGATCCAAGCATCGGTTTCATACTCAAGATGCTCGCCAACTGCGCGTACATTTGGACAGATGCCTTGATGGAGCTTGACGAGATCGAGAAATTGCAGGAGGTACCGTTCTTCGTTGCACAGTTGTTCCTGAACCTGGTCCGAGCTGAGGAGGTACTTCATGTCGAGAAAGAAATGATACATTCGGCGATTCGTGACCGCGCCCGCATCGAAAGCCAGTGTAGCTAAAGGATTGACATCGGACGGATATCCGACTTGGCGGGTCGTTAGGAAGGTATAGAGAATTGCCATCAGATTCGTGAAGAAGTTGCCCCGCTCAATGACCTCCGCAGTGATCGACGGCGTCGTCAGCATCTGTAGTGATAGATTGATGATGGAGTGATCCGGCTCACGGTCGGCGATGAGATACAGTTGTGCTAGAGTTGTATAGACTCCTGCAAATCTCAATCCGAGGACTCGCTTGAAAGAGGGTATTGTTACCACAGTAGTGATGAAAACGTCGCGCATGTCGATCCGAGCCTTCTTCCACATGCGCAGGTCGTATAGAATCATGTAGTCAAGTCGTACACGCTGCCACAGGTCCTCATGAACAGGTGCGGCCTCTTTCATGCTGAAGGCTTCAGGCGTTTCAAGCCAGTACTTCGGCGCTTTGGGGGGTCGCGTAACTTTGACCCTTCTTTTGGGAGTCCTGGGGACCTTCATGGGTTCGGGAAGCGCAACCTGCAAGGCTGGATGGTCTCCATCATCTGAATCAGGCGGTGTGTGGCCGCGTCCCCGTCGCCTAGGTGCTGGGGGCGGTGGCGGTGGAGGAGGATAGCCTGCGAGTGTTGCTTCCTGTGCTTCCGTGTAGTCCTCTGAGTCGTCTCGGAGCCGCATTTCATAATCACCATCTTGGTCCGCTCCGTTAGCTTGGTCAACGTCCATCTCGTTGCCGTCTTCAGCCTCACTATACGAATCATCATCACTCGAATCGCCCACCTGTTCGACTCCAGCCTGGGCTCCACGACGAGCTCGTCGCTCCGGCCTACCCACGAAGCGACCATAGAAGGGCAGTTCCTCGTCGTCCTCAACTTCGTGGTCGTCGATGCCATCCTTGCCCACCTGAGCGTGATGCGCCTCGCTGCCCATCCGCCATGGTTTTAGCATCTCCTCGCAGATCACATTGCGCAGTACGTTGTGGTCCGGTCCAGCACTGCATCCTGCGATATCCGTAATCCATTCCATGATCGTACCGCACATCTGCTCCCGAAAGGTGTCTCTCGCCGAGCGGATCGTGACTGTGAGCTTGATTTGCTCGATGATCTCAGCTATTCTGAGAAGCTCTTCGACGTCGGTGGAATAGGTAACGACACTCCGCCCCACTTCATCCACCTCCAACGCCTTCTCGAGGCCGAATTTCTTCCTCTGCTTGCAGGCACGCGAGACTTGATCTCGAACATCGTTCACGGTGTGCTTCTCGTCGTTCCACAGGACCAGGGCAAACTCATGGTTCAACGGTTCCTCATCCGCTCCCCCATACCACTTGGACGTCAGACGAGACAGCCGCTCATCCTTCAGAATGGTTTGCTCCGTTTTGGGAAGTCGCAGTTGCTCGGGTGAGCAGGAGAAGACATCGCAATAATAGTCCAAAGTCCGCGCGATTGTAATCCTTATGCTTTCAACAAGGTCTTCTGGCAACAGAGAGCCCTGCCTTGCCTTCCCGGCAGCTTTCGAATCCGCCTCTGCGCGCTTCGAATGTATGTTGCAGTGAACAGGTCGAAGCCAGGCCTCGTCGTCGCCACAGTCACAGCAACCTGAGTTCCCTGGAGAGATGCTGACGAACACGGTGTGCCCTTCGTGATCTGACGCATCGAAGCACCTTGCACACAGCACGCAGGTGTCGTCTACCGTGCACGTCTTGCATCTGTATGTTGCCTCCCCGCTCTTGAATATGTGACCACATGGGTGCCCTCTTGCCGCCTCTGTGTATTCCGCACCTTCGACAGCACCTTGCGCGGTCCGCAGGCTCCATGGCTGAGACGCAGGCGGTGGGCCTTGGGGGAAGAAATAGCTTAGATAGTCGTCGCGACCGCCAGCTAAGGACCGAAAAAGGATTTGAACCAGCGCGCGCCTGGCATTACTGTCGTATCGGTGGTTGAAGTTTGCGGGGTGATCTCTTAGGAGCTTGCAGAGATTCTGCTCGTTAGGTGATATCAGCATGCTGTGAGCAGAAGCCGCGGACTGCGGTCGGGTGTTGCTAGGGCTTGTAGCAAAGCTATTCGGGAATTGTATAGCTGTCGAGTGGGCAGGTAAGTCGATGTGGTTACGGAAGGGCGTCCTGAACGATCAGGATGTTGTCAGCGAGTGTGGCGGAACTCTGCTGTTTGAGTTATGATTAGGAGAGGTGAAGTGGACCAGCCACTGTTCCTGTGAGCCTTAGGTGACTGCCTTATTGGCAAAGTTGATTAACAAGATGCAGGAGGGTATGGCACTTCGGCATCATACGGCTGTGGCGAGCGAGCTTTCACGATCAAGGCAGTGACGATAGGGCAGCGGAACAACTTGACATTCGCTGTTCTCACGTTGTTTAACAGTCACGTACGTGAATCCACGCGCAGTTGTCCTAATTTAGAAGCAAGTTGGGAGATGGAGCTCTTAGGGCTTAGGCAGTGGTTTTACTGGTACGGCGTAGAGCATCGTTTGACCCATCTTCGAACAACCTGCCCCCTCTCCACGCCACAGTAGCTTGCGCATGAACACGCTCCCCACCCATGCCATCGCAGAGATTGACCAGCTCGTCCTTCACTTTCGAGGTTGCAACGGCACTACTCGTCGTCGTCGTGTTCGATATATCTCTTCTTGATGTCCTTCCATTGCCGCTGCGTATCCGTTAGTGACCAGCCAGACTAAATCCGACACTCAGTCACCTACACCCCTGTTGATACTATCCCATATCCGATCCGCAGCAGTGTCGAAGCCCCTGTAGGAATTGCACGTCAACACCTCGTCCTCGAAGCGGTCCAGAGTGACGCATACATCTGTATTGCGAATGCCCCCAGAAAGATAGTGCCTAGGAAGACCGTGTTCTTCCGAATAAGGGTGCTGAGAAAGCCGTTAGCTGGATCGAGCTTCGTTGCGCTTCGAGGAGGTAGGCGTGCTTGTAGATCCCTGATGATATCTGCGATGCGCGTGGTCAGTTTGGGCGTGATCTTGTGGGCTCTTCTTTGACCTACGCCGGCCATTGCGTCTGCAGAGGATTCGGCAACCTCAATATCGTATCGGCTTTCGCAATTGCTCTGGTGTTGGGGGCTTGATTGACGTCGTCAGTGGTGAGGTCGGAGGAGGGTGGAAAGAGCCGCTTTGAAGCTTCGGAGAAACTGGGCTGTCATGCAATTGGCCGGACCTTCGTCAAAGCACCTCACGCAGCAACAGCACTCAAACCTTCCCAACACACCTGGACAGCTCCTTCCGACGTATGAGTGACATTCCCCGGGTTCTGAGATTGCTCGGTATTGTGAATCTACCGCTTCCAAAGGCAGACTTCTACAGAAGATCTCGCATTTCCAACCATTAACTCCTCGAGCGCCCCGGCTGCGACGGCTCCGACAACTTCCCTAGCATTTCCCAAGCTAGTCTTCGTGGGCTTTGAGGCGCAATCAATATCAGGCCAGGAGACATAGACCTCTCAGCCAAGGTAGAATCGTGTCAAGAAATCCTCGAACCGCTGGCCACACCATGCCTACCGTACCCTCCACCCCCACCACATCAAAAGCAGGCATAGCCACCAATACAACCACCGGCGAGCGTCATATCCCCTCCAGCGTCCGCCCCGACGGCTCCCTCCGCAAAGAGATTCGCGTCCGACCGGGATATCGGCCGCCCGAAGATGTCGAAGTCTACAAGAACCGCACCGCCGAAGCGTGGAAGAACCGGGGCAGCGGCGGTGTGCCGGGTGCGGAGACACTAGACCTTAAGAGCGACGCTAGCGCTGCTGCGAACAAGAACGCGAAGCGAAGGGAGGCGAGGAAGAAGGCTGCTGCGGCTGTGCCCGTGGAAGGTCAGGCGCAGAATGGGGCGGTGAAGGCCGACAAGCCGGCAAGTTCGAAGGGCGCTGAGAGAATGGAGGAGCAGGTTGATCCGGAGGCTGAGAAGGTCAAGGAGGCGAAGAAGCTCAGCAAGAAGCTGCGGCAGGCGCGAGAGTTGAAGGAGAAGAAGGATAAGGGGAACGACCTGTTACCTGAGCAATTCGAGAAGGTCATCCGCATTAACGAGTTGATACGCCAGTTGGACAGCCTAGGATTTGATGAAGAGGGCGAGAAGAAAGCCAACAAGGAGGGCACGCCTTGATGTGGACTACATTCTGATGGCTTGATCATCACCTATCTTGTCAACGAGGCTTTCGAAGAGCTGACCCTCTGTGTCCTTGAAAGCGACGATGTCTCGCACATTACGTGGGTTAGAGGCAGACGCCAACATATCTACTGCTGGTTGACGCAAGGCCGGTGAGGCGGACCCTGTGCGTTACTGTGAGCCGATGCACGGTCAGGGACAAGGTGCAAAGGAGATGAAATGTACTGGACGGCCCTACGACCCAGGCTGTAACAGGGTAACACGCGGCTGCGGTGGGAACGAACAGCTATGGGCTTTGGATGGCCAGCATACGATTACATGGCTGCCGATTTGGCGTCCCAGACGTATCGTCACGGGAGTAGTTAACGCGGAATAGCTACCAAAACGTCCTTCTTGATAGATGAGAATCGTCACGAGCCTCAATTAACGTAGTAATCTACTTTTCCTGTCTATATTCCAACGAATCTCTAGTTAAGAAACACGTTCCAATAATTCTTCCCTATCGCTAGATTCATGATTACGACAATCTGCTTCAGCTTCGAACCCATCTAATGATTATCGCGCATTCATGATTCTCGGCAAGAGCCAGGATGGAGACATCTGTCTTCCCTCGCACATGGGTCTCGGCATTGTATTCCGAGGATCATAGCCGGCTTCACCCAACATTCGTCAGCGACAGGTGCTCTGACGGTATCATTTGACCTGAAGCATGTTGGCGGCTCCGTACCTGGACGACTCCACGACGGCCATCATGACTCCCAGCGCCGACCGAACCGAAGCCACCAAGGTATGTGTGACCACGTTACCTTCATCTGCCAGGCGACGAGAGCCCGAAGACCATCGGCAACCGACTTGAACCAGACACGTTCAGCTTAAATACCCAGCTGAGGACGCTCCGCCGCGGCCAACACCGCCGTCACGGCAGTCAGGGGCGCCCGGCACATAACGCTAGAAAGTACCTCACGCGACCTGGGCCGCATCTCATCTTCCCCCTGGTTCATGGGAGCATTCGCGACATACGAAGGACGGGGTTTGTATTGAGGAAGCGGACGCTAGGCCACCCTGCTTGTTGTTAGCAAAGAACCATCAAGTGAGGAATTTGGTGAATATTCAGAGCTTATGTTGACCACAGAGGCCTCTAAAGGCTCGATTCTCTTCCTATAAGCGCCAAAATACTGTGATTTAAACACTCGTGATCGCACGCCGCCAAGCGTCCGCTGCCTCAATACAAACCTTGTCCTTCGTACCCAGTTTGTTGGCCGACCCCTTTCTCTTCCATGCCACGAATCACGAATCACTTGTTGCGTAAGCCCTCGCGCTGGCTTCCGGTTCCTTCCTTCTCAAATCTGATACCGGATACATCTCAGGAACCAGACTCCGACGTCTTTCGAGCAACGACTTCGACAGCCGTCAGCCAAACTCTCACAGCTCGGGGGACCAGGTTCGTGACATCCATTACTGACTCTCCATCCTGAGTTTGGCGAATCATTCAACACTGCCCTCATCCGTTTCCATCACGCCGGATCCCCTCGTGCGCCTTTTCCGCTCCGCCATCTCGCCTAAGCGCCCCAAAAACACTCTCCTGCCCCTTCGCTGCCAACTTCAAGTTCGCGAACCTTGCTTCCGGCAACCTCTTCCCGGCCTTGATGCTCTCGATGACCCACTCGACGCCCACGAACTTGACGCCCTTGCCTCCCACCCTCGCAACCTCTCTCTGAATCTTACTCCCCGCGAGCCCGCCGCCAGCGCCGCCGCCGCTGGCTGTCGTGCCGAGAATGACATGGGTGACGCTTCGTCGGCCCAGCGCGATGGAGAGGCGGGCGCCGTGCGAGGCGAGGAGGTGCTTGAGTTTGTGGTCCGAGATTGTGGGCGCGGTGGAGCCGTTGATGAAGACGGTTAGGTTGCGGAAGATCTGGGGCTGAGGCGGAGCTTGTGTCGCGGCTTCGCATTGTGGGTCTGCTGATGCATGTGCTGCTAATAGCCGGTTGTCCGTAGAGTCCTTGGGAAGTATCAAGGCCTTTGCGGGAGTTCCTCCTGTGCCATCCTTCGTTCCTGCTACAGCGGTGCTCTTAACACCCTTCGTGACCGCAAAACAATGGAGCAAGCTCCTCTGCCCCGGTTCCCTTAGCCCACTCGCGCCCCTCCCCCATCCCCCACTCTCTTCCCGTCCGTCCACGCCAAACCCCTCGCTACCCGCACCAACAGTATCAGCGACTCTAGTGCCGCCGCTCACACCTCCGGCGTACTGTGCGCTGAGCTTGAGGTTCCGCGACACGCGCCAGGACGTGCTGCCCGATAGTCGGTTCTCGGCGCGCTGGTGCCCGGTCGAGGAGGAGTTCCAGGCGTCGAAGACGTCGCGAGTGGGGGAGGCTGCTCGAGTGGGATTGAAGGCGGTTTTCGTGGTAGTGATTGTTGGTGAATGTGGTGGATATGTACTTTTGCTGATACTGGGAGCGTGAGGTGACTGCATGGCGGGGCAGAAGTGGCTGATGCTGGACAATGGAACCTGGAAGACAGGGGGAAGTTGGTTGCACAACCCTGTTCTTGTTTTGTATTGAGTGTCGGGGATGTGCTCCGTCTGCTACCGCGTACTCGTGTCGCCGGAAAGTTACGAAATCACGTGCAGAACCCTAGGATTGGCTCTCTCTTACTGAATTATACTAAATATCACGGTTCACCTTATATAGTAGCATGGGGATTCGATCTATCGATTGAACATTATGCCTTTTGAGCCCGATAGCGTAAGTGTGAAACCCATGCGCACGTGGATCTTTACAATGACTAGAAACGGCGCTACCTACTAGTCCCCTCTATAGGATATCTTAAGAAGAACTACTCGTCCTAAAGAAGTACCTTAAAGACTACTGCCTGCGAGCTGCAAAGGCCCACGACGACGCAGTCGCATCTCTGACTGACAAGGTCAACAAGGTCAAGACCGTCGACAGTTTCTTCCAAGCCCTCAAAGCCAAGACGGATGCCATCACAAAGGCACAGGCAGATTCCAGTCGTATGCACCTCAAGAGATAGACTGCACTCGAGGAAGTTCACACGTTCTGTGACAGTGAGACTAAGGCCAAGGCAGGATGCCGACAGCTCGCGGAGTGACTCGCAGCCTTACAGCAACGCGTAGCATCACCCGCTGAGAGCCTTTCAAGGCTGTTGTTAACGAGAAATAGCTATCTCAGCTCATAGACTTCTAGGGTGCCTACTACAAGTCCGCGTACCCGTTCTGCTAGCATTGCAACCGTGCAATTAAGAAACATAAATGATACGATGTTATTATTAACTTCTGGGCTATTTAGACGGCGACACTATAAGCGGCTCCTACGCCCTCCTCTCGTAGTTTAGGTCTTTAAGATCATCCACCAAGTCGACCCGAACGCCCGAGCTTTGGATGAGGCGCTCGTCACACTGTGCTGGGCGGCGTCCTTATCTACCTCGACGCGGACCCCGAGGTAGACTTCGTTGAAGCGGACGTTAGTTACCGCATTCTCGCTACAGGTGGCCCTGCACACAGAAAAGAGCGCGCCCTGCGTCATGGCCGGCACTACGTACGTCGCGATATCGCCTTGCGACCCCGTGCAGATAGTCCACGTGCTCGCAGAGTTGTTCTGCTCGAGCAGGTACTCGATCGTATCCCGATAGGCGACTACGGCGCGCGTCGTTAGTATGGCGTCAGGCCCACACGAGTCGCGCGCTGGCATTACTTACAGAGGTTGGCCTCGAAGCCGGCATTCAAGTTGCAGCGGAGCCTTTCGGTAGTGATATCTTTAATAGGGATCGTTATATACTCCCCGCCGACTTGTAACTATTGCCGCACATCGGCTCACAGCGTATTTGTGAACGTGTCGAAGGCCTCGGGATATTATCCAGCAGCCTGATAAATTCTATGTTTCTATTTACATTATGCCAAATTCGGACACTTGATTCAATGGTTGATTCGTAAGATGACTAATCACTATTTGATTTATAATCTTTATCTTTCATGCCACAGTCAAGAGCCCAAAATCTCACATCAGCGTCCACGGACATCGGACTTTTTCAGAAGTCCGAAACTAATATGGAACCTAGTAAGGTGAGTCTACTCGACAGTAGTAACAATAAGCTACAATTGTGTATAAAAGCGCTCGATAGGCCGCTTGATAATTGCGATGAACATCTTCTTCAATACCTATCAGTACACTACAGAAAGTACATCGCAAATCAATCAGTCTAATAGCAACACTCGGCAGTAACATGTCAAAGACTATTGTTATCACCGGAGTCACGGGCGCTCAGGTACCTAATGCCAGCCAGCGAGTGCATCGCTACTTGACTAACAATCACAGGGAGGATCTGTCGCCCGGACGTTCCTACAACTTCCAGGCTGGCGAGTCCGCGGCATTACGCGCAACCCCTCAGGGGCAGCCGCCAAAACCCTCGCTTCCGATGGTGTCGAAATCGTCCAGGGGGATCTCGACGACAAGAAATCTCTGATCAGCGCCTTCCAAGGCGCCACCGTTATCTTCTCTAACACCGACTTTTTCACGCACATCTTCCACGCCATGAGCCCCGATGCCAACCTCCCCGCTGGCAAGACCCCCAACAAGTACGCATTCGAGCGCGAAGTCGAGCAGGGCTTAAACATCTCCGACGCCGCTGAGGACTCGTCCGTCCTCAAGACGCTGGAGCGCTTCGTCTTCTCCTCCCTCAGCGATGCTGGGAAGTTGAGCGGCGGAAAGTACAAGACTGTCTATCACTACGATTCCAAGGCCGAGATGGTCCGGCTGATGCGGGAGCGCTGTCCCAGTGTCGCAGCGAGGATGAGCACTGTGCAGCCGGGACACTATACTACTAACTGGAGGAAGTTCCTGAAGCTTGCTCCTCAGAAGCAGGCGGATGGCAGCTTTTTCATGTCGAGGACGGCGCCGCCCGATTTCAAGATGCCGTTCGTCGTTGTGGACAGGGACATGGGGGCGTTCGTCAAGGCGTTGGTCGATATGCCGCCGGGTAGAGACCTGCTGGCCGTGTCGGAGTACATGACGTTCCCCGAGTTCGCTGAGGTCTGGGGCCGTGTACACGGTGTCAAGACTACTTACAAGCAAATCTCCAATGAGGAGCTGTTCGAGGGTGTTCCGTTAGGCTTTATGGAGGAGATTAGGGACAGCTTTGACTTTATGTATGAGTTTAGCTTCACTGGCGGAGATCCCAATGTGCTAGAGCCGAGTCAAGTAAGATGTGCCGTGTTAAAGTTGTGATGAGTGGCGAGGCTAATATTGTGTAGCTCGACTTTAAGATTCCAGTCACTTCGATGGAGGAGTACATCAGGAGCGAGGACTGGTCACCTGTTATAAACGCTTGAGTACGCCGCTCCCGATAGAGCTTAGGAGAGTTGCCAGGCTGGATGCTTGGTAGGAAGTACGGCGGTTGTTCGATGATGATTTGATGATCGAGTAGTGGTGGGCGCTTCTGTCGCGCGCGCGCAGTCACGTGAACTATTGGCTGGGCTACAGTTAGATAACTATCACATGCTTAAGTCGCCTACAACGGCCGGAGAGGCATCCACTTAACTAAGAGCACACGAAGGGGCGCTGAGCAGAAGTTCACTATAAGGAAATGGCGCTGTATGCACTCTTCAGACTACAGAAAGCCCCGCAGTGACTTTCGGATACGTCAAATTTACAGTCTAACCAAATCGTCCATACAGTATCTCTTGAGCTTATCCCGGTTTTCTCTTACCTGTCTTGTTAAACCGCTGGACGCGTTCTCGTAGGCAGCAGGAGTCATCATCCAGGCCCCAAGGAGGCGTTGAACTGTTTCTAGAAGCTGCGCGCAGTCGTAGTCGGTTCCCCTTCGGCGCCCCTTCCCTCCTCCGTCACGGTCCACGTTGTCGTCAAAGGCCATCCAGCGGGGAGAAGCTCGCGGTCCCGGCTCCATCGAGGATGCAGAGAGTATTCCCCTCGTTCCAGCACAGCGGCTCAAGCATCCGCTCTGTCTCCTTTGAGTAATCTGGCTTTCATCGTAGAACGACTGTCGGAGACGGCTCCCGACTCCTCAGAGACTGATTGCTCGACTGGCATCGCTTGGGCGATCTGGCGGAGTGAATCTCCATGTCCGCCTTCGAAATGATGGGCACGTGCAGCATGGCATTCTCTACGGGCCGGCATTCGCCGGGATGCGCAGGTACGTGGTGTATCTCGCTACTCGTTTCCTTAGTTATTCGGAAGCCGACGAATGAAAAGAGCGATTCACACAAGGTATATCCACGAATAGGAAGGTGTCGATAGCATTACCCGAAAAACCTCAGACTTCACGCCTCGAAGATCGTCAAGAGGGGGTCGGTAGAACCGAACCCTGGGGTCCGATTCGCTGATATACCATGTGCAGATCACCTTTTTGATTCGTCGGCTTCAGAATAACTAAGAAAATGAGTAAGAATAGGCGTCAGGCTAGGCCGCTCTTTATTCGTATGGCTTGTAGCACGGTATGGAGAAACCAGGAAAACGACTTCCTGCGAGGCCGCTTTGACCCGCCTCCCCGAGCTGCAGGTGGGAGGTGAGATGATGGTGGGGATCTGTCAGAAGCCGCATGAGATACCTGGGACGCTTGGCAGCGGGGGCAGCGCTTCTAACCGTCGATATCAGCTAAGCATGTGGTGAGGACATGGGAATCTATATCACACTTCCTGCTGTAGCGCTGGTTCGTATACGAACTCAGTTGGTATTGTCCAGCTGTTCTTCGTAAATTCTCATGCTGAGTGCGTTTCCTCGTGTACATCGCCACACATGATGTAGAAAGACGCTTAACCAGTAAGACCATCAGTCGTTACCGGGAACCCAGCTTCCAGATTCCCGTTTGCTGGTGAGATTGCAGGATTACCACGAAAGCACTACACCCGCACCATCGTTGTCAGTGAGAATAAATCACCCGGAGGAAATGGATGAGGGTAGTCCAGAATGCTTCATCACACTCAGGATGGAGACTCTGCAGATTACATCTCGAACCTGGTCTGTATTCGTTGGGAGTCAACCCGAAGGCCGTCGAAGTCATTGCTTGAAAGATGTCCAGCCCCGTTTCTGATGTACGAGTTAGGCTGACGAAGGAACGAAAAGCAGCAGGACGGAGACTAGCGATGCTGAACTCGGCGTAGTATGCGGAAAAGAGAGGATTTCCGAACAAGCCAGCTTTGTACATGCTCCCACACTGTACGAGGAAAGAAATTAGGCTTGATTGCGATGAGAGGCGCAGCGCCAACCTGGTTGACCGGCAACCTGGAAGGAGACTTGATTACACCCTTTACAAGGCGGGGACTTAGAAGGCCTAATTCGGAAAAGGGCGGAGAACCGTAGAACATCGCATGTGAAAAAAAATACATGATTTTGCTTCTCTGAGCTTTTCGACGAGATGAAGTTCGCCATCGCTGCTGCTCGCGAAAGCCGCTACCATATTTAGCAGTTGTTTCATTGTACATCTCTATGGTTCTGCGCGTTTTACATGTCTAAATCTCAATCCTACCGTTATCCTCAACGCCACCGGAGCTTTCTCCCTTCAACAGCTCCCCAATCGTTCCCTCTCGTTACCCCCCTCACTCCCCAACATTAGTAAACCTCAAATACCTCTTCACCTCCCTCACCTCCCCAAACTTCTTCCTCGCATCCTCCGTGCTCACGCTCGGCGGCACAATAACATCATCCCCCCTCTGCCAATCAATCGGTGTAACCACGCCCTTCTTATCCCCCGTCTGAAGCGCGTCCACCACCCTTAGCACCTCGCTCGTATTGCGCCCTACGGCCGCGGGATACAGCATCGTCAGCCGGATCTTCTTGGCCGGGTCAATGATGAAGACGCTGCGGATCGTGAAGGGTAGCGAGCCGTCTTTGGCGGTCCGCTCGATGTCGGATTGCGAAATCATGTCGTAGAGGTAGGAGATGCGCCGGTCGGGGTCCGCGATCAGGGGGAAGGAGACGCGCGTGCTGCAGACTTCGTTGATGTCGTTTATCCAGGCTTTGTGCGAGTCGAGGGGGTCGGCGCTCTGGAGGTGGGTGTACCGTTAGCGGGCTCGTGGCATTTTGGAGATTGGGTTGGGACGGGTTGGTGCTGGCTATACTGGGATGCGGGTTCGAAGAAAGTGAAGAGTCTTACAAGCCCAATCATCTTCACACCCCGCCTGTCAAACTCCCCCTTCATCTTCGAAAAGGCGCCCAGCTCTGTCGTGCATACTGGCGTGTAGTCCGCAGGGTGCGAGAAGAGGATCGCCCAGCTGTCGCCGATGAATTCGTGGAAGTCGATGTCTCCCGCCGTTGTTGTCGCCTTGAAATTCGGAGCTACATGGATATACCATCAGCGATTCTGTACATGGAGGCATCTGGTATATTATGCGTACCAGTGGATCCGATCCGTAACCGTGGCTGCTCTCCAAGATCTGAAGGCGTAGCTAGGAAGCGGCGGAGGAGGGGCGCAGATGGTCGCTGCAGGCGGATATTGGGACGAGCAATGACGCGGAGGGGGGTGTTTAGAACTTTAGGGGCGACTCGTGGGAGGAATGAGGCCATGATAGGATTCTGGAGTTTGCAAATGCTATTTGTGAACTGCAATTGCAGTTTTGTGATATTGAGAGCTCAAGAAAAAATAGCCGCGATGGCGTCAGAGGATCGCTGTTGCGCGCAATCCGACGCGCCACAACCGCCGATGGGTTCATGCAGGTCCAACGTTCAGCTCTCTTACCTGAAAACTCTAAGCACACGGCTATGATTGAACACTACTGTGTTTCTGTCTACGTAGGGCATTCGGATGAGGTCGGACGAGATGTCAGCTAGGGCAATAGTGATTCATGAGATCCGGTCAGAGCCTCTAGCAGATATGGTAATCATCCATATTTCTACTCTAGATATCATAAGTGTGACGGAAGATGCGTAGGTATTTTCCAGCCTACTGCTCACATAGTGAAGTTGCCATCAACCGAGCATCAGAGGCCCCGCAGTGTCAGCTACTCTTGACACCGCTGCCACACCAACATCTCCTATCTCCCTCTCTTTCAACATGCACCACAACATCCATACCCCTCCCCTTCAAAAACTGCGCAGCCCGTTCCCGAACATCTTCCAGATCCGCCGTGCGTGCAGCACTGATATGTATAACGCCCAACACCTTCTGCTGCCCATCATGGCCCTCGCTCTCGCACCCTTGCCCATGTCCGTGGTCATGGCCATGACCATGTTGATGCTTATGCTCATGCGCATGCGCGTCCGCATGTGCCATCCCCGGATCCTGCAGCCAAAACCTCGGGACGCTATACCCCACCACGCCCCTCAACCCGCTAATCTCCTGCAGCGTCTCCTTGACGCTGAACTCCACATCCGCGGGCAAGCTGAGCATCAACTTCGCACCCGAGCTCTTGACCAGCGGCCACGCGGAGAAGAAGATAAGAATCGCGATGATGCACGACGCGAGCGGGTCCCAGCCGGACCAGCCGTAGAACTTCGTGAGGAGCGTGCTGATGATTACGGCGACGGAGCCCAGGGCGTCGGCGAGGATGTGCAGGAATATGCCTTGCATGTTTTCGTTGTCGTGGTGGTGGTGGGAGTGAGCTGGCGGGGAGGGCGCGGTGGGGGTGGCGGCGGAGGTGAAGGGTGCCGGAGAGTGCGCGGAGGGGCTGTGGTTGTGGGTGTGGGTGTGCGAGTGGTCGTGGGAATGGCTGTGAGAATGGCTGTGACTGTGACTGGGACTATCGTGCGAATGGCCGTGAGAGTGACCGTGGTCGTGGCCATGGCCGTGGTGGGCGTGACCGAAGGCTGTGAGACCTACGATGTTGACAAGGAAGCCGAGGATGCTGACGATCAGAAGCTCGTTTAGTCTCTTGAGCTCGTGACCGTGGCTGAGCCTCTCGAAGGCATCAAAGACGATCTCTACGCTCACGAGCCTACTCAATCGGTTAGTAAGTCATCTAATCAGGTGACCAGGCTTGCTCACATGAGGAAGATACCGTTGGCAAACCCAGAGAGGGTGTCGATCTTTCCATAGCCGTAGGGGTAGCGGGTGTTCGACGGCCATTTGCTCATGACAGCCGCAGCAAGGCCGACAGCTAGACCCGCGCAATCGAAGAGCATGTGTATGCTGTCTGTCAACAGACCCAGGGATCCGCTAGCAAACCCGTAGAAAAACTGTACGAGCATAAAGGCGAGATTCAGACTAAATACACACTGTCAGCGCTGCTACTATCAAAACAAGATAGAGACTTACACCGCGAAGTACGCTATCCGTCTGGAATCCTTCTCCAGCAAGATGCTGTGTAGAATCGACCCCATGTGACATCGATCCAGCAGGTACTTCGTGAGCCTCGAATGTTTCTCTCCATGCGAATGATCATGATTATGGTACGCTTCAGCAACTGGCGGTAACCCGTTGCCATGATTGTGATTTGTTTTGACCGCGGAACGACCCAGGTCCGACTCCCCGCGGGCTCTTGATCGCGCCTTCATTGCGTCTCGTGGTGGAGAAAACTGCGCTCTGCCGTTCAAACGCACTTGCGCGGTGTTATTTATAGGTAGAAACGAACGTGTTTGCGCCTGGCTGTGCAGACTACCCGTGGAGGGTGTTTTCTTCACCGCTGCGCTGTTCGCATGCGGAGCCCAGGACGGTGACCTCTCTCCAAGCAAGACGTGGTTGTACGAGCGCGAATGGTGGTGGCCATGCTGAAAATGCGTGCCACTATTCAGAGGAAGCGCGTAGGTCGAGGCCATAGACGAGGAAGGCGCGATCGGTGCGGCAGTTACTGTTGAGGGAGACCGGCACACAGCGATGAAAGCAAGATGGGGACACAACGGCAGGCGGAGATGCAACACGAACAAAGGAAGCTATGCGGAGGCTTATCAATGCCCTGCGAACCCCATAGCAGACTACAAGTGACGGTGGAGGCGCCGGGCCATTCACGTCGTCCCGAGGTCGTTTCTTGGTATTTAGGGATAGCTCAGGGGGTCGAGGGGTCCTTGGGTGTTTCAAAAACTCCAGACCCGTCCCTCGCCAAGCACGAGATACATCCACGTGGAGAAGTCACGACAACATGCTCGCGCCGCTCTCCAATCTGTATCTTGGCAGCGCCATCATCAGTTTCCTGGCTGCCCTCTCGACCGCTCTTACCGTCTTCTTTATCACCGCGCCAACTCAATATGATCCGTATGCAGAAGCAGATGCCCCACCTGGAAAGGATGGAGAAGAGCCCAGATCTGCGAGTGGGAAGAGGCGGAAGGTCAAGACCTCAGTGCAGGTAGTCGTCTTGGGAGACATCGGTAGAAGCCCCCGAATGCAGTATCATGCGTTGAGTATAGCAAAGCATGGAGGCAAAGTCGATCTCATAGGGTACAAAGAATCCGACGTCCATCCGGATATTGCATCCAACCCATTGATCAGCGTTGTTCCCCTCGCGCCCGTGCCAGAGGGTCTGCGGGCAAGAAGCGCTCCCTCATTTCTACTCTTGGCGCCACTCAAGGTTCTCTGGCAGACATGGACTCTATACTATGCGCTGGGATACCGCACGCGGCCGGCACGGTGGATGCTTGTGCAAAATCCTCCTGCAGTGTGTATTTAGTCTGAATCTCGCCTTTATGCTCG
>Ga0181465_100202_pt1 | contig 20365 bp, 16 predicted proteins | sample InSIn3gowninarea_FD_119076 | JGI IMG/M metagenome (GOLD analysis project Ga0181465, IMG submission 119076) | Clean room microbial communities from NASA Spacecraft Assembly Facility at Jet Propulsion Laboratory, Pasadena, California, USA -... ... | reverse complement strand
CAGGGCACATTCAATATACCCGTAACATGGTTACCGGTGCTTCGAATGCAGATTTAGCTATCATTTTGGTTGATGCCCGTCATGGTGTTGCTGAACAAACTCGCCGTCATTCGCTGATTGCTTCCATGCTGGGAATTCCTCACGTGGTTGTGGCAATTAACAAAATGGACCTGGTTGGAAATTCAGAAGATGCCTTTTTAGAAATTGCTCAGACCTATAAAGATCTTGCTGACAAACTGAATATTAAAGATCTTACCATTATTCCGGTTAGTGCTCTGAACGGAGATAACATTGTTGAAAGATCAAAAAATATGGCCTGGTATACAGGTGAAACATTGCTTTCAATCCTTGAAAATGTTAACGTTTTAAAAGATAAAAATACTTCTGACGGAAGATTTTCGGTACAATATGTAATTCGTCCTCAAACGGAAGAACTGCATGATTATCGTGGTTATGCCGGTCGTCTGCAAAGTGGTTCTTTGAGAAAAGGGGAAGCTGTCAAAATATTGCCTTCAGGAACAGAATCTAAAATTGCAAGAATTGAATTTGGTGGACAGGAGATTTTAGAAGCTGGTGTTTTTGAATCGGTAACAATTCTTTTGGAAGATGATGTCGATATCAGCCGTGGCGACATGATTGTTTCCGTTGACAATTCACCGATTGTAAGTCAGGATATTGAAGCACTGGTTTGCTGGATGGACGACCGTAAAACATTGAAGGCAGGCGATAAATATCTTCTTCAGCATGGAACTGCGAGAACAAAGTGTTCTGTTAGAAGCATAGAATACCAGATTGACATTAATTCTTACGAAAAAATGGATGAGGTTGAAAGCCTGAAATTAAACGACGTCGCAAGAATTGTTTTAAGGACAGCACAGCCTATCGCTTACGATCCATATCAGCAAAACAGAGCCAATGGCGCTGCTATTTTGATTGACGAAACGTCGAACGTGACCGTAGGTGCTTGTATGGTTGAATAAAAGGAGAAGCTTAACCGCACCTTTTTTACCAATATAAAGTTAATATACTATTCCGATAGGTTATAAGAATACATCACCATGAATAATTTAGTAATTTCAGAAAAAGTATCAGACGTAGCTAAACGCGATATTGTTGATTTACAAAACAAAATCAATGCGTTTAATATGGGTGAAACGCCGGAAGAAGCTTTTCGCAAGTTCCGTTTGACACGCGGTGTTTACGGCCAGCGTCAGCCGGGCGTTCAGATGATACGTATCAAGCTGCCTTATGGACGTATTACGGCTGATCAGCTTGTACGTATTGCAGATACTTCCGACAAATTTGCAACAGGAAACCTGCATGCAACTACGCGCCAGGATATTCAGCTGCACTTTGTAAAACTTTCTGATTCTCCTCAGCTTTGGGCGGATCTGGAAGATGCCGGAATTACTTTGAAAGAAGCATGCGGAAATACAATCCGTAATGTTACTGCATCGTCTGTAGCTGGTATTGATCCGGACGAGCCTTTTGATGTTACACCAATAACACATTCGATTTTTACTTATTTCCTTCGTAACCCGATTAATCAGGATATGGGAAGGAAGTTTAAAATTGCTGTTTCTTCTTCTGAAAAGGATTCAGCACTGGCGTTTATTCACGATGTCGGCCTTATTGCCAAAATGGGAACAAACGAAGCGGGCGAAGAAGTTAAAGGTTTTAAAGTTCTGATTGGTGGTGGATTAGGAGCACAGCCTTTTTCTGCTCAAACAGCTTTTGAATTTCTTGAAGAAAAAGATGTTATTCCTTTTATTGAAGCTTTGCTTCGTGTTTTTGACCGGTATGGAGAACGCGTGCGTCGTCATAAAGCGCGTATGAAGTTTCTTTTAAACGATCTTGGATTGGAAGGAATGATGGCAAAAGTTGAAGAAGAACGTACTGCCGTTAAAAATAAAATATTCCAGATTCCGGATGATTTATTTGGTACGAATGCTGCTGAATCAATCAATCATGCACCTCGTCCTACTTTAAGCCAGGAAGAAATTATAAAAATTGCTTCCGGGATAATTGCAGAATCTGATATTGAGGATTTTACAAAATGGCTGAAGACCAACACCTTTGAACAAAAGCAAAAAGGCTGGTTTGCAGTGCAGCTTCGTGTTTTATTGGGCGATATGAGCTCGGATACAGCACGTTCACTGGCTGATATTGTCCGTCAATATGCCGCTGATGATATTCGTGTTACAGTAAACCAGGGATATATTCTTCGTTTTGTCAAAGGAGAGGATCTTGTATCCATATACTATGAGCTAGCTAAACTTGGATTGGTTACTCCTGGTTTTGACAGTACTATGGACATTACTACGTGTCCCGGGACTGATACCTGTAACCTGGCCATTACCAGCAGTTACGGAATTACCCGTGTGCTGGAAGATGTCATGAAGGATGAATTTCCTGAAATGATTTATAACCAGGATATCAAGATTAAAATTAGCGGCTGTATGAATGGCTGCGGCCAGCATAATGCTTCTAACATCGGTTTTCACGGAAGCTCAATTAAAAATGGAAAACTGGTTTTGCCAGCTCTTCAGGTTCTGTTGGGCGGTGGTTTTTCTGGGGATGGAATTGGTTTGATCGGCGATAAAGTGATTAAGGTTCCTGCCAAACGCGGCCCCGAAGCACTTCGTACGATCTTCAATGATTATGAATCAAACGCTTATGACGGAGAATATTTTAACCAGTATTATACACGTCAGACCAAAAATTATTTTTTCCAGCTTTTGAAACCTATTGCTGATCTTACTACTATCCAGGAAGATGACTACCGCGACTGGGATCATGATGAAATGTTTAAAACTGAAATCGGCGTTGGTGAATGTGCCAGCGTTTTGGTTGACCTTGTTGCTACCACGATTACAGAAGGACAGGAAAAATTGAATCTTGCAAAAGAAAACTACGAATCAAAAATCTGGGCTGATGCCATTTATCATGCTTACAACGTTTTGATTACGGGTGCAAAAGGATTGCTGATGACAAAAGATGTGAGTACAAACACACAATATGGCATCATCAATGACTTTGAAAGTAACTTTGGAAAAGAGTTTAAATATGAAATTCCGGCAGAATATGTTCTTCCTGATTCAGAAGAAACACCTTTTCGCTCGCTTGCTTTCAGCATCAATAAATTTGAGCCAACTGAAGAATTTGCTACGTATTTTGTAAAAACTGCGGAAGACTTTTTAAACTTCGTTCGTAATACTCGTGGAGCCCAGCTGATGGAAACAGGAGAACCTGTGTTGCAGGAGCTTTCGTTTGGAAAAGATTCTTAGCTTTTAGCTCTTGCTCGGACTAAGATTTTGGATATGTCCACAAAGAAGTCAACTTTTGAAAAGTTGACTTCTTTTAACTCACCATTCATCTGACTTCTTTTCAACTCCAAACATCAAATATCCCACAAATTCATTTCATTGCAACCACTGAAAGCTGATCGCCAAAAGCCAACAGCCATTTCCCTATGAAACTTACATTAATCGGTGCCGGTCCCGGCGATCCTGATCTTATTACCTTAAAAGGAATCAAAGCCTTGCAAAAATCCAGAGTTGTGCTTTATGATGCGCTGGTACATCCTTCTATTCTGGATTACTGCCCGATAGATTGTTTAAAAATTCATGTAGGAAAACGATTTGGAAAAATAAGCTGCGGACAGGATGAAATCAACAAACTTATTGTTGCTTCTGCCAGTGAATATGGTGAAGTTGTTCGTTTGAAAGGTGGAGATTCCTTCATTTTTGGCCGTGGCTATGAAGAAATTGAATATGCTGCGGAGCATGGTGTTGACTCAGAAGTTATACCCGGCATTTCCAGTACTTATGCTGTTCCCGCTTTGGCCGGCATTCCTTTGACTTCAAGAGGCGTAAGTGAAAGTTTCTGGGTTGTTACCGGTACAACCAAATCCCACGAATTGTCGGCAGATCTTCCCTGGGCTGCCCGCTCCTCTGCAACCGTCGTTATTTTAATGGGTACACATAAGCTTCAGGAAATTGTCAGCATTTATGCGGATCTGGATAAATTTGATGAACCGGTTGCTATTATTCAAAACGGATCTTTACCAGAACAAAAAATTGTAACGGGTACCATTGCTAACATTGTTTTACTGGCGCAGAAAGCTGATATAAAATCACCAGCCGTTATCGTGATTGGAAAAGTAGCAGCATTGCCGGATCTGTCTTACAAAAAAATACAGGAAGCTATGCTAAAATCGGGTTCTATCTGGTAAGCGCAGTGTAGGATCAAAAAACTTATAGAATAAAAAAATAAATAACTCCGGCAAGCACCAGATAGCTGATAAAAAGCCATTTCTTCTTGTATTCATACGCTTCGCGGTTGTGAAAGTAATCATAAACCATGGAAGCAGAAAAGCCTATCACCATCCAGACTACTGAGAATACTCCGCAGTCCATACGGTAATGTTTGTACGCATGCAAGGCAGGAGCGCCTAATGCAAGATACATCAGCCACATACCGAAGCCCATCCGATATAGATATACGCTGAGGCGGCGATCATTCTTTATGTCAAATAAGCTTTCTAACACAGTATGAAAGGTATGTTATTGATATAGTGAAGCTAACCAAATTTAAAAACAAATGCTAATTTTTTATAAACATACGTTATATGTAATATTGTAAAAAATGATTTATGACCAAACTGATTTCAAGGTTTTCTATTGCGCTTCTTAACTCCCTTTCCGGCTTGTCATGGAAAAATGCATTCCGGTTTTCTACTGCGCTTAGCTGGTTATTGTTTGATATCATTGGTTATAGAAAAAAAGTAATTTTTGAGAATCTGCAAAACAGCTTTCCTAACAAGTCAGATGCTGAACTGAAAAGTATAGCCCGAGGTTTCTACATCCACTTTACAGATATTATTTTTGAAACACTGAAATTCAGGACAGCATCTCCGGAGGTTATTAAAGAGAGACTTCAGGGTGATTTAACAATCGTCAATAATTTGTACAAACAAAATAAAAGCGCGATTTTCCTAATGGGTCACCGGGGAAACTGGGAGCTGGCCAACTTGTTTTCATCCCTTTCCTTTACACACGAATGCATCGTCGTGTACAAGCCTTTACAAAATAAGGAATTTGATAAATGGTTCTTTGACCTTCGTACCCGGTTTGGTGCTAAACTGGTGCCTATGGACAAAATATTTAAAGAATTATTAAAACCACGCACCAAACCGTTTGTTGTCGTGCTGGCAAATGATCAATCAGCAAATCCTAAAACAGCCTTCTGGACGCGTTTTCTTCATCAGGACACTCCTATTTTCCGTGGCGTTGAATCCATTGCACGAAAGCTGAATCTTCCTGTATTATACGCAGAATTCAGCAAAATAGAGAACAAAAGAGGTTACTATCATGTTGACATAACAACAATAACCAATACGCCAAAGGAAGTTCCGGTAAATGGAATTCTGGAAAAGCAGATTCAAATATTGGAAAGGGATATATGCCTCCAGCCACACAACTGGCTGTGGAGTCACAGACGCTGGAAACATGACAAACCGGAATGTCTGAAACCTGAACAATTGCTGAATTTAGTACCCTGATAAAAATATAATCCGGATTGTTTCCAAGTTTTCTTTTGCCAATGCAGTTGGTTATTCCAATACTACCGCTGTCATTTTTAGAAGTAAACCTTGTATGGAAAATTTCCTTACCCGCCTTGTAATTAAACTTTTATCTTCAATTTCACGGCTATCGTGGAAAACATTATACCGTTTTTCCAACATTCTGCGGTTTTTCATTTTTGATGTTTTTCATTACCGTCAAAATGTAATTCTTACCAATCTCAGAAACAGCTTTCCTCAATTAAAAGAAGATACAATCCAGGAAATAGCAAAAAAATACTACCAGAATTTTACAGATATTATTCTTGAAACAATTAAGTTAAGGAATATTTCCAAACAGGATCTGCTCAGCCGCTTTGAGTCAGAATCGGATATTCTTGATCATTATTATGCTGAAAAGAAAAATCTGGTTGTTGTTGCCGGACACTTGGGAAATTGGGAAATGCTCAATTTGTTTGGTTCATTAAGGTTTCGGTATCAAATGGTTGTTGTTTATCATCAACTGGCTAATCAGACGTTTGATAACTGGTTTAAGGATGTAAGAACACAGTTTGGAACTGAAATGGTACCTATGAAAGAAGCTTTTGCCAGAGCAGTAAGTCCCCGTGACAAACCATTTCTTTTTATTTTGATCAATGACCAGTCACCTGCTCCTGAAAAAGCCTACTGGACCACTTTTATGAATCAGGATACCGGCGTTTTCAGAGGTGTGGAGCTGATTGCCAGAAAGCTCAACGCGCCGGTTTTGTACATGGGTGTGATGAGAAACAACTTTAAAAGGGGATTTTATAAATTTTATTTTAAATTGATTACTGAAACTCCAAAACAGGAGCCAACGAATTATATTCTGCAAAAGCAAATTTCGTTTTTAGAAGAAGATATTATCAGGCAGCCGGATAACTGGCTCTGGAGCCACAAACGCTGGAAACATAAACGTCCGCAGGTACTGCAAAGGGATCAACTATTGGAAGTAAAAGAAAAATCGTGAATAAACCTGTCAAGTTTTTAATATTACGCTTTTCATCGATTGGCGATATCGTACTGACCACCCCCGTTGTCCGTTGCCTGAAACAGCAATATCCAGATGCTGAAATCCATTATTTTACTAAAAAGAAATTTAGCTTTCTTCTGGAAGACAATCCTTATATTGATAAAGTCTGGCTACTGGATGGCAGTATTGGAAAAATGATTAAGGAGCTTCGTGCTGAAAATTTTGATTATGTTATTGATCTTCATACCAATTTACGTACAATCCGGATTAAGCTTTCGTTATTTAAAACTTCTTTCAGCTTTAAAAAACTGAATATTGAAAAGTGGCTGCAGACTCAGTTCAAAATAAATTACCTGCCGGATAAACATATTGTTGACCGCTATCTGGAAACTGTTCTGCCACTGGGCGTACAAAATGATGATCTCGGGCTGGATTATTTTATTCCCTATAAAGATAAAGTTGAAAGAGACTGGATTCCCGAAACACATCAAAGAAACTATGTAGCTTTTGCCATAGGCGGCCAGCATGCTACTAAAAAGCTGCCTGTTCACCGCATGATCGAACTTTGCCGGAAAATCAACTATCCAGTTATTCTTCTGGGCGGTAAGGAAGACTTTGAAGCAGGTGAAGAAATTTTACAGGCACTTGGCGACGAACAGATTTTTAATGGCTGCGGTAAATATAATTTCAATCAATCTGCTTCCCTGATCGAACAGTCACTGATCGTGTTTACTCATGATACCGGATTAATGCACGTAGCCGCTGCTTTCAAAAAGAAAATTTATTCTATCTGGGGAAATACGGTTCCGGCTTTTGGCATGTATCCTTATAAAACGGCTTTTGAAGTCATAGAAAATAATAATCTTGAATGTCGTCCCTGTTCTAAAATCGGCTATAAAGAATGTCCTTTGAAACATTTTCGATGCATGAACGAAGTCTCTTTCAATTTTGAAATTAAAGAACTTCCTTATAGTAAATAATGTTTTGCAACCGGTGTTAGAACACGCATCTGAATTTAATTTAATCGTTTGATGAATAAAAAAGTAAATATCGGAATCGTTCAAATGAGCTGTTCTGCTGATGTTGAAGATAATTTTGAAAAAGCTAAAACAAAAATAAGAGAAGCTGCTGCCAAAGGAGCCCAGGTTGTTTGTCTTCAGGAGCTTTTTAAATCGTTATATTTTTGCGATGTAGAAGATCATAAAAACTTTGAACTTGCTGAAGCGATTCCAGGTCCGTCAACTGAATCTTTGGGAGATTTAGCCAAAGAACTAGGCGTAGTAATTATTGCTTCGCTATTCGAAAAACGGGCGCACGGACTTTACCATAATACTACGGCAGTACTGGATGCTGACGGATCTTATCTGGGAAAATACCGGAAAATGCATATTCCTGATGATCCAGGTTATTATGAGAAATTTTATTTTACGCCGGGCGACGCTTCGCCGGGCGATGCTTCACGGGAAGAATCCGATACGAATGGCTACCGTACTTTTGATACAAAATTTGCCAAAATCGGTGTACTGATTTGCTGGGATCAATGGTATCCGGAAGCAGCACGGATTACAAGTCTGATGGGCGCAGAAATTCTCTTTTATCCCACAGCAATTGGCTGGGATACCAATGAAACCGATCCTGTTATTAATGATGAACAGTATGGTGCATGGCAAACTATTCAGCGCGGACATGCGGTTGCTAATGGCGTTTATGTTGTTTCTGTCAATCGTGTAGGCCGCGAGGCCGATCAGCAGTTTTGGGGCGGATCTTTTATAGCTAATCCACATGGCCGCCTGTTATATCTTGCTCCGCATACAGAAGAAGTTGTGCATGTTGAAGAGCTCGATTTGCAGAAACTTGATCATTACCGTACTACCTGGCCTTTCTTTCGCGACAGACGTGTAGATTCTTACAAACCAATTCTTAGCCGTTATATAGACGGAAAGTAAGTAACCCAAAATATAATTATTCCGCTATTTACAAAAAGGATCGCATATTGTGATCCTTTTTCATTTTATCAGATTCAAAACTTATTTATCAACTTTTTACATAAAAATTGATAAAAATCACATTATTTTAAACCTGTTTTTATGAATTAAGAACGAATATTTACGTATAGTAACAGATTAAACACTTGTGATATCAGCTAAATAGTTCTGGCTCATTAGTCTATTTAACAAATAGATTGGATCAAAGAAAGATTAGTTAAATTAAATATAGATATATTACAATAAAATTTCACAAATTGCCTTACTCACCAATTATAATTGCAAATAATTAGAATTATTACATTTATTCTCTTGCAATTATCCACTTTGTCAGTATATTTGAAATGTCATTAAACGAATGACCAAACTTTCAAACTGCCAGATATATTCCAGCCGCACTGAATGTATCCGAATGTAAGAAGTGTGAACACGATCATCTTTGACTGATGCATTATTGCTGCACAACAAAGAAGTTCTACCTTTTTACAATATAATTTTTACCAATTATTAACCTGATTACGTAGACAAACACTTTTGTCAGCAGCTGATTTTTTTCAAACTTTATTCAGCACCTGATCACCTTATTTGTCCTCGTCTAAGAGGGTTTGCTTTCCGGAAAAGCATCTTTATAAGATTATGGCTGTGCTGTAATGTCCACGCGAAAGTGTGTGCGGCGCACAGCAACGTGGACACCACAGCCATAACTTTTTTGCCCGCTCTGCCTTATTACTCACCAACCTATTTAATTGATTCCCATGCGTAAAGTTTTACTTTTATTCTTATGGGCCAGTCTTTTTTCCTCTCTGGCACATGCCCAGACACGTGAAATCAGTGGTACAATAACTGCGTCCGATGATAGCTATGGCCTTGCAGGCGCTTCTGTTATTTACAAGGGCTCTAATACCGGCACAAACGCCGATGCTGATGGAAAATTCAGGTTTTCTGTTCCGGGCGATGGTATTTTGGTTGTCTCTTACGTAGGTTTTTTAATTAAAGAAATTCCCATTGGAAGTCAGACGGTATTTGACATCAAACTGGATGCCGATACCCGCCAGCTTGCCGAAGTTGTTGTAACAGCTTTTGGTATTGAGCGTGAAAGAAAAGCGCTTGGTTATACAGTTCAGGAAGTAAAAGGGTCAAGCCTTACGGAATCACGGTCAACCAATGTTGCCAATGCACTTTCAGGAAAAATCGCAGGGGTAAGAATCCAGTCGAATGGCGGACCAGGTAGTGGCTCTACCATTCAGATTCGCGGTGCGGGATCTATCTCGGGTAACAACCAGCCCCTTATCGTAGTGGATGGCGTTCCGATGCAGCAGGCTTCTGCTACTTCGCAGACAAATCAGTATGGGGGCGGGATGTCAGAAGTAAATCCGGATAACATCAAAGACATCTCTGTTTTGAAAGGCCCTAACGCTGCTGCCTTGTACGGTTCACGTGCAGCAAACGGTGTAATTTTGATCACGACAAAAACAGGAAAAGGAACAAAAGGAATTGGTGTGGAAGTAAATTCAAACGTAACGTTTGAACGCCCATGGATCAAACCTAAGTTTCAAAATACATACGGTGGTGGAAATGGAGACAGAACCTGGTACCATGACGGATGGAGCGGTGCTATTACTGATCCTCTTGAAATTCAGCAATACCGCGCAGCTTACGGGCCAAACGCTCCTCTTTCAGGAACAGAAGGAACGGATGAAAGCTGGGGCGCACCCATGGATGGCCGTCTGGTAAGACAATGGTGGACCGGAAATGACGTGGCACCACTGACTCCTCAGCCAAACAACTGGGATGAATTCTGGGCAACTGGAAGCACTTATTCGAATAGCGTTGCTTTGTCGGGTGGAAATGATCAGGGTTATTTCCGTCTTGGACTAGGCCATACCAAACAAAAAGGTATCGCTTATTACAATGATTTTCACCGTTACAACTTTAAAGTGAACTCAGGCTACAACCTGACTAAAAATTTAAGTGTTGCGCTTTCTGCTGAATACATAAAATCTGGTGCTGACAACCGTGGTTATACTTCCGGACAGGAATTTATCTGGTCTCACAGACATGTTTCATGGAAACAGCTTCGTAACTACGAGCAATATACTGACGTACATAACCAGATTCCTGGTGATACTGATCCGCCAAACTGGCAGCATACTTTCTTTACCAACCCTTACTTCTCCCAAAAGAAACTAACAAGTGGAAACGATAAAGACAGATTGTTGGGAAATATCTCTTTAAACTATAAAATCCTTCCATCGCTGAGCATCATGCTTCGCAGCGGAACTGACGTATGGAATGATACACGTATCAATATTACCAACTTCGAAAGAGTACGTAACGGTACTAAAACACCGGGCAGATACAATGAAGAAGTGTTGCGTAACCAGGAAACAAATTCAGACGTTATCCTTACCTTCAATAAAGATGTAACAAAAGATTTCTCCTTAAATCTTCAGGGTGGTGCGATAAAAAGAACCAACTATTACAAGAGAAATTATTTTGCTGTGGGTGAACTGGTAGTTGACGGGGTATACAATGCTTCCAACTCTATTCCAAGTTTGAACACAATTGAAAGTACGATCATGAAATCGGAAAACCAGAGTGTTTTCGGTGCTGCTCAAATCGGCTGGAGAAACATGCTGTTCATGGATCTTACTGCCAGAAATGACTGGTCAAGTACACTTCCAAGCACGGACCGTTCTTACTTCTACCCTTCTGTTTCCGTTAGTGCTGTACTTACAGATCTGCTTAATGTAAAAAGCAATGTATTAAGCTTCGCAAAACTTCGTGCAAGTTTGGCACAAGTAGGTAACGATGCTGATCCTTACGCTTTGCAGCAGACTTTTACTGCCAACGGATCATGGAATGGCAGTCTTAGTAAATTTGCAGAAGCTGTGAAAATAGCGAACTCAGGCCTGAAACCTGAAATTACAACAGGTAAGGAATTTGGAGCAGATCTTAGATTCTTCAAAGGAAAAGTTGGTCTTGACATGACGTATTATAGCCAAAGTACAAAAGATCAGATCTTAGCAGTTGAAATTTCAAAAGCAAGCGGATATGACAGCCGTGTGCTGAATGCAGGTGAAATTACTAACAAAGGGGTCGAAGTCATGTTAACGGCTAATCCAGTTAAATTATCCAATGGTTTCTCATGGGATATCGCGGTTAACTTTGCCAAAAACAAAAATAAAGTGGTTGCGCTTGCCGAAGGACTTACTACTTACACGCTTACAACACAGCGCGGTATGACTTCCGAAGCAAGAATTGGTGAAGCTTATGGTACTTATTACGGTAAAGGATGGCAGCGTTCTCCGGATGGAGAGGTTATCTATGCCAACGGTTTGCCACAGGTTGCAGCCGGAACGATCAAACTGGGTAACATTCAGCCAGACTGGACAGGTGGCGTCTCCAATACATTTACTTACAAAGGCGTAACAATTTCAGCCCTTGTAGATGTACGTATGGGCGGAGATATTTTTGACGAAGGAACGGCAACAGGCCGCTGGACAGGTCAGTATGAAGAAACAGCAGTAGGCCGTGAAGAAGGTGTAATCGGAGACGGTGTGAAATTAATGTCTGATGGAAGCTATGCAAAAAATGACATCATCATTCCTGCAAAAGAGTTTTATGCCTACAACAATCCGCGTAACTACCACGAAGCTGCCATTTTTGACGCAAGTTATGTGAAGCTGCGCGAACTGACACTTGGATACAGCCTTCCTCCTTATTTGTTGAAAAAGACTTTCTTCCAGACTGCTAAACTTTCGCTGGTTGGACGTAACGTATGGATGATTTTCAAAAATACGCCTCACGTAGATCCTGAATTTGATTCAAAAGGTGGAAATGCACAGGGATTTGGTTATGGCCAGCTTCCAAGTTCAAGAAGTATGGGTGTTAATCTAAGCTTTTCATTCTAATTCTTCCTGTTGATTGGGAATCTTTTAATTGACTTTATTATTATGAGAAAAATAGCATACAAACCAGTAGTATTAGCCTTGACAGCCTTGTTTTCGATCAACAGCTGTACAAAGGATTTTGATGAAATCAACGCCAACCCAAACAGTCCTACGCTGGTAAAGGCACAGTATATTCTTACCTCCGGGCTTGAATCTTCGATTGACCGTTACTGGGGGCACAGAAACCGTTTTGAACGTATCAATATTGATGCTGCCGAACTTTACATGCAGCACCTTACCCGGAATATTTACTCCAATGAAGGTGATGATTATACGGTATCGGTTGCAGTAACGAACAACAATTGGAAAGGCTTTTTCAATGATGCACAGGTTAATTTCCAGAGAATAATTACCATGTCTTCCCCGGAAGGAGTTACACCTAATGCAACTTATGCCGGTGTGGCACTGGTAATGAGAACCTGGGTATTCTCTTTACTGACTGATATGTACGGCCCTATTCCTTACTCCGAAGCAATTAAGGGAACGGCTGAAACACCGATTTACAGTCCTAAGTATGATTCTCAGGAAGCCATTTATGCGGCTATGCTTGCTGACCTTAAATCGGCCAATGAAATGCTTGTGGTTGGAGGCCCGGCCATTGCAGGAGATATCGTTTATAACGGAGACATTTTGAAATGGAAAAAGTTTGCCAACTCACTTCGTTTGAGACTTGCAAACCGTCAGGCCAAGAAAAAACCGGCTGAATCAAAAGCTATTTTCGCAGAAATTCTTGGAGATGCTGCTGCATATCCGATTTTCACTACCAATGCGGATAATGCCCAGCTTAACGGTTCTACTGTTTTGCCAAGTAATAATGAGTGGAACCAGATCATTATTCAGGATGGCCGGACGGACTGGAATATCAGCAAAACGCTTGCTGATAAACTGAATTCAATGGGTGATTCAAGGATAACTGTGTATGCAAATCCAAATAAGGCCGGTGTATATCAGGGGCATCCAAACGGACTTCCCGATGCTATTGCCACTACGTTCCTGGCGACAAGTTCTACCATCGGAAGTTATTTTACCAAAGCTACTGCGCCGGAAGTAATCATGACATTCGCTGAGCTCAACTTTATACTGGCAGAAGCCGCTGCTGACGGTGATATTACAGGAAGTGCAGAAACCTATTTCAAAAACGGGATCAATGCTTCTTTTACTCAGTATGGCCTTACGCCAAGCGCTGAATTCCTGTCAAAAGTTGGTTCAGCGACCAAAGCGAGTATCATGGAGCAGAAATGGGTCGCATTATTCGGACAGGGAATTGAAGCCTGGACAGAATGGCGCCGGACAGGCTTACCCGTATTTCCAGCACCGGATGTAAGAGCGGTATTAAACAATGACGGCGTACTGCCAACCCGCTTCACTTACTCTACAAACGAATATTCTCTCAACAAAACAAATGTTGAAGCAGGCGTTCAGCTGCTGGGTGGAAAAGACGATATGAAAACCAAACTTTGGTGGGTAGAATAAAGACTGAAATATCAATTTATTGACTATAAATTATTAAAAATGAAATCATATAAAAGACATTTCAAATTTCTGGGTATCTGTCTGCTTGCCAGTGCTACTTTCTTCGCCTGTGAAAAAGAAGATCCTTTTGTAGATGCAACGGTGGCGCCGGTTCTTGTAAATATTATTGGAGCTCCTTATGGTTTGTCTATCGAAAAACAACCCACAGTATCGTATGACAGCTCTGCTCAGGAACTGGTATTTTCAGCCAGAATTCTTGAACTTGACAAAAGCAACATCCTGAACAATGCAATAGGTATCGATTCGATTCCGGCATCCAATGTGCAGATTGCAATTAACTACGATATCAGTAAATTAAAAACAGCAGGAAAACTGGGAGATATAACCTCGGATGCGACTGGCCTTGTAACGTTCAAAACGACTTACAAAGCACTTGGATTTGAAGGAAGTCTAATTCAGCGTAAAGGAGATCTTATAAAACTTACCTGGTCAGGTACTTATAAAGGAATAGCCTTTACAAGATTATCACAGGCCTCTGTTACAGCAAAGTAAGGTTTTATAAAATATTTTATTTAAATTTAACTTATCATTCACTCCCATTACTATTACTTAACTTTTCCAATACAATGAACCAGAAAATTGACCGTCGCAACTTGTTGAAATCAGGCTTAATGGCCATTGGTGGTATGACTCTAGCTCCTCACATGAGCTTTGGAGGCGCATTCGATAACATGCCATTATCTCTTGATCCTGAAAACCGTATTTACCGCAGCCCTATGGTTCGCGAACATTTTCTTGACAAGAAACCGGATCTTTCCAAAATGACACGTCTTGGCTCTAACGAAAATCCATACGGACCGCCAAAGTCAGCGCAAAAAGCAGTTTGTGACTCAGTATCAGGCGGAAATCGTTATGCCTGGAAAGAAATGAACGATTTAGTGGATAAGATCGCTAAAAAAGAAGGCGTTTCAAAAGACTACATCATGATGGGCCCTGGCTCTTCTGACCTTTTGGAAAAAGTGGCTCTGGTACTTTTCATGAATGGCGGAAACATTGTTTCAGCGGATCCTTGCTACATGTCACTGATCCAGGTTGCAAAATCTGTTGGCGCAACATGGAAAGCGATTCCTGTTACAGCAGACCATTCCCACGACTTGAAAGCGATGGAAGCGGCTGTAGACAAAGACACGAAACTGGTTTACGTTTGTAACCCAAACAATCCGACAGGTGCTATCACTTCCGGTAAAGACCTGCTTGACTTCTGTTCACGCGTTTCTGAGAAAGTGCCTATTTTTGTTGACGAGGCTTATATCGAGCTAGCAGTAGGTGCTGATACAGAAAGTATGGTATCTCTGCTTCAAAAGAATAAAAACGTGATTGTTGCACGTACGTTCTCAAAAATTATGGGAATGGCTGGTATCCGCGTAGGTTACATGGCTGCTCAGCCTGCATTTATCAAACAGATTGAAAAAATTACACGTGGCGGTATGGGTATCTCCTACACTTCGATTGCAGCTGCTTCTGCTGCGATGGACGATAGCGAATTCCAGGTAATGACGCGCAAGCTGAACCACGAAGCAAAAACATATCTGTATGCCAATCTGGATAAAATGGGATATAAATACATTCCTTCTTATACCAACTTTGTAATCTTCCCGATCAACATTCCAGGTAAGGACATGCTTGGCAAAATGACTGCAAAAAACATTTCAGTACGTGCTTTTGATATCCAGAACAAACCATGGTGCCGTGTAAGTATCGGAACCATGGACGAGATGAAAACTTTCGTAAGTGCGCTGGGTACAATTAGCTAATTTGCTGTAATCTGATTGATGGCTGGTTTTTCGGAACGTATATCCAAATCGGATAAGACCCCGGGAAGCCAGCCTATCCTTTTTGATTTTTATTCATTTCACCGGATATCTTCATATCCGGTACATAGTCAATAAAAAAGTTTTTATCATGAGTGACGCCTTACAAAAAACCTTAACCTTACTTTTACTGATTGCCCTGGGATTGCTTCTAAGGGGGAAATTTAAAAGTAAGGACCAAACCAACGGTATTAAAGAAATCATTCTTTCCGTTGCCTTACCATCTACAATTTTTATTTCTTTAATGAAAATTGATGTTGACTCATCCATGATCATCATTCCGGTCGTGACATTAGTCTTCAATTTTCTAATGTTTTTCTCGGCCCCGCTTGCTTTTGCGCTTTTTGGCATAGAAAAAAACAGTCCGACAGGCCGGACACTCATGATGCTTATTCCTTCTCTTGCACCGGGATTATCCTGCTTTCCTTTTATTGCAGAATTTTTAGGTGAAAAAAGTCTGGCTATTGCTGCACTTGCTGATGTAGGGAATAAATTTTTTGTGCTTATCTCCCTTTACATTCTGGCCATGAACATGTTCCTTAAAAACAGTCATGATACAGAGACGAAGATGGGTGGAAAACTGAAAAGTCTTTTTGGCAATATGCTTCAGGAGCCTATCAACGTACTGATTATTCTGGCCCTGGTTCTTCTTGGCTTTGGAATAAACTATGCAACCCTTCCTTTTGTAATCACCGAAATTTTTGATAAAACCAGTGCCATGATGACGCCGCTTGTGCTGTTGTTTATTGGCTTGGCCGTCCAGCTTAAAGAAGGCAAAAAACGTATTGTTGCCAGTATTCTGCTTTTCAGGGCCGGCAGTACGATGCTGATTAGCGCTGGTATGATTTACGTATTGAATGTTACGGATCAATCCATGATCCTGCTTGCTATTGTAATTCCTCTGAGTGCAGCAAGTTTCTGGCCTCTGGCTCATATCTCGGCATTCAATCTTCGTGAAGATGCGCTTGGACTTGCAAAGGAAAAAAGAACATTTGATATGGAACTTGCCGTTTTATTATTAGCGTTTTCTCTTCCATTTTCAACAATCCTGATTCTTGGCATTCTTTCAACCGGTGCTTTATTTACACATCTCACAACATTGGTTATTTCAGGTGTTGTACTGATCGTTTTAGGTGGATTACCTAATCTGTTCAGCAAAATGTTTGTGAGCAGGGTATCAAAAGCATGATTAAATATTTTTTAATGCGCAAAAAAATCATAATTCCATTTCTTGCCATGCTGTCGTTTACGGCAGCAGCACAGCAAAAAAATAGTAAAAATGAGAAATCGGAAGTGACGGACAAGGTTTCGGTGAAAGATCAGAAACGTTACAAATTCTTTTGCGCAAATGCAGCTGTGACCATGGCGGACGGAACGCTCAGGCCTATCAGCGATGTCAAAGTAGGAGAAAAAGTCAGGACCTGTCACAAAGGAAAAAGTATCTCTACAAAAGTGAAGGAGGTTGAGGTGTATAATAATCCCGATGCAGCATTGACTGCGGTATACCTTCGTCCGGCGAAAGAAACGATAGCGAAAGGTGAAGTACAGCAGCTTGTTCCTGCTTTGCTGCTGGAAGCGACACCGCATCATCAGGTGCAGACCAACAAAGGAAACAAGACCATGAGGCAGCTTTCAAAGAATGACATTCTTTATCACTATGAACCCGAAACGGGGGAAGTTTCGGACTGGAAGGTCGGAGTTGTACAAACAAATGCCCGAAAAGTAGATACAGCTTACAATCTGACTACGGAAGAAGGCTCTTATCTGGTAGAAAATGTAATTGTTTTAGATAAATAATTAAAATTGCCTTACCAACGTTCTGAAGATAATCCAAAGTCTGTTTCAACACGGCTTTGGATTTTTTATTTTCCAGCTTCTCTCCCACTTTCTCTAAGTCCGCTGTCGTATTTAAGAAAACCTTTGCGACCTTTGCCTCGAAAATTAATTACAATAGAACATTCAGCATAAAATACCGTGTCAGAAATCAACTGGTCATCTACACCAAAAGCATCCGGATTTACTTTCCCGGCCGAATGGCATCAACATCGTGCTACCTGGCTAACTTTCCCGCATAATGATGCTTCGTGGCAGGATGACAGACTTGCAAAAATGTATCCTCAGTATCTGGCATTTATTAAAGCGATCAGTCAGGGAGAAAATGTCGGGATTGTTGCTAATGATGAAAGGCTGAAACAATTTATAACGACTGAACTTGAAAAGATAAACGTTGATCTATCTAAAATAGAGTTTGTAATAAAACCTACCAATGATGCCTGGTGCCGTGATCACGGGCCTGCTTTCCTGATCAATCCGGAAACGAAGCAGAAAATGATCGTGGATTGGGGACATAATGCGTGGGGAGGAAAATATCCGCCTTACGATGATGACAACCGCACGCCGCAAGCCATAGCAAAATATCTTGATTTACCCTTTGTAACGCCAGGAATTATCATGGAAGGCGGTTCGGTAGAATTTAACGGTGCAGGAAGTTTGCTGACCAGTAAGTCCTGTCTTTTAAACCAAAACCGGAACGCACATCTTAATCAGGAACAAATTGAAGAATACCTTTCTGATTATTATGGTATAGATCAGGTTTTGTGGGTAGAAGCAGGAATCGCGGGTGATGATACCGACGGACATATTGACGATACAACACGTTTTATCAGCGAAGACACTGTTATTGCAGCGGTAGAAAATGACCCAAATGACGACAATTACGAGATTCTGCAAACCAATCTTAAAATGATGATTGAGATGCGTTTGCTGAATGGAAAACAGCTTAACATCATTGAGATCCCGATGCCAAAAGCAGTTGTTATCGACGGCTTCCGCACGCCAGGCTCTTATGTTAACTTTCTGATGTGTAATGCCGGCGTCATCGTCCCGGTTTTCAATAATCCTAATGACCAGATCGCTATCGATATTTTAGAGAAAGCAATGCCCGACAAAAAAATAATTCCTTTGGAAGCAACGGAAATTATCTGGGGACAAGGAAGTTTCCATTGTTTAAGCCAGCAGGAGCCGGTTGTTTGAAAAATTTATAAAGTAAGAATCCCTGTTTAGCGGCATTAATGTCTCAACAGGGATTCTTAATAATTAAAGTTTTTTCCGGCTGATGCTTACTGATTCAATTACATACTTTCTGGTATCATAATTATTTTCATCAAATCGAAAACTGATTTGCGGGTTTGCAGGATTTGCGTAGGCTAATGGGTTTCCCAGAAGTAAGGAATGATCTTTCACTAAAATGTTGCCTACCGACTTGATGATAGTCAGATTATACGTTTTCTTGTTCATGTCCAGAGAAAAGACAATTGTGTGAATTGTACCTGGTGTAATGTTACCTATTAATTCTGCTGGTGTTCCCGCCAAACTCCTTTCCAATTTGACATCACCGCTATTGGTCATATACATTCGTGCAATAAGCCCAGCCGACCCATCCGCAATGTCAACCATCAAATCACTGCCAGAGCCTGATAGTGTTCCTATGAAAGAAAACCACAATGGCTCTGTAAAATCTGTGGAAACACCCCGGAATGAAAGAAACTGATTGTGCGTATTAAGTCCGGTTGCCGGCGCCTGCGAAAAAGTCAAAGCCTTTTGTCCGGCACTATTATTCGACGTTGTAATGCGAAGCCTTGGATTGAGTACCGTTTCAAATGTAATTTTATCACCAGCAGGGCTTCCGGGAATATCCTTGACTGGTAAAGTACCCATTACATCACTTTCAAAAGTTTCGGTCAAAACAGCAGTAGTTTTACAAGAGCTTAAAACACAGGTTAACAATAAAATGGCATAAAGTTGATAATTTTTCATAGCTTGATATGTTTAATTTTATCAAAGGTATGGCTGCAATTTTCTGACTTTAAGCGTAGAATTACGTAGTTGAGTGAGCGGTAGGGTGATTACAAATGCTAAATTTATTTACCACTAAGTCCCTTGCACGTATCTTTTATTGTAAAAAAGAAAAAATAAAGCTCTTTACAATGGCATAACTCTTCACCAATAATGGTCCGATAAATAGTCCTGTTAAGAAGACCAGGAAATAGTAAATGTATTTTTTCTGTTTTGAATTTAAGTTTATCATTTAATGATTCTGGTTTATTAACAATATCACTTGATTTTTAAGCATACTCCCAAAAAATCAGGTATAAAAAATATAGTGAATAGCGAAATAAAATCTTGTGTCACTTACTCTTTCCGCAATAAATTTGAAGTGTAATGTAGAAACAATGCCTTAAAATATTTATATCAATTCTAGGAAAATTTAATCAAATATTAATTAAGATATTCGTTTTTCGATTATAAGAAAGGATTATGTATAAAATTATTAATTTGAAGGATCATTCAGAATATAAATGGACTTAGCTGCAAAAAGCCTGATGTGATTATTCCCGAGGCCACGCTTTACCTACTCACCCAACTCCTCCCAATCCCCCTGCTCATGCAGAAAAACATTATAATCCACAAAACCCCGGATACCAGCTGCCCAGCCTTTTTCACTATGC
>Ga0181465_100089_pt2 | contig 20494 bp, 17 predicted proteins | sample InSIn3gowninarea_FD_119076 | JGI IMG/M metagenome (GOLD analysis project Ga0181465, IMG submission 119076) | Clean room microbial communities from NASA Spacecraft Assembly Facility at Jet Propulsion Laboratory, Pasadena, California, USA -... ... | reverse complement strand
AAAGAAAAATAATATTTGAGCCAAATACAATTACATACATACTATCCATCATGAAATATTTGGTGGCCTATTTGGCCATTTAGTCCCATATCTAAAGTAGCTTCACATGATTAATCCTAACCCATTTTCTTGCCAATTCCTCACTAAGATCGAAGAAGGTCTGAATCTTTTTGAGCTTCACCTTGGAATTCCTCTTGAACATCCTCCCTTCTAGGCTTAGCTCATTAGCTTCCACAATAGCCCCCATGGTTAGATTCAACCACACTGATTTAATTTTAGCCCAATCATCCTTAGAACTTGAAATAACAAAATCTTCAATTGTAGGATCATGGCCTTGGCCTTTCTTTAGGTACTGATGGATACCACCTTTACCCAAAATATCCCAAATAACCTTATCATTTTTCACCTCTCTATGATTGCCTAATTCTACCATACTACTCTTCCCCATTATTGCAAAATTACCAATTACATGCAATAGATATGAAAAAGATGATATCGATGGGAGGATTATATAATTATTTTGATGCAAGTCAACTTTCTCTATTTCACCTTGAATGTTGATGCCACCATGAGTTTTCCCATGCCACCTTGTCAAATCAGTAGGACCATTAATATGAAAAGGGGGGATATGATTATTATTTTATGTGTCAAATACGATGATCCCTCCCCCTTATTTTGAACCAATATAGAGGCACCATGTCATGTGTACATTGGATTACTCATTCATTTCCCATCCAAGGTGGTGGGATCAGGCTCTAAGTGGAGTTGGCATGGTAGATTGAATGAATCAACATCTCTAGTGGGATCCAACTATATACAAGGGTCAATATTCTCAATCAATACCCTAGAGTAGTTCTTCCAAGTTTTTATTACATTTTGGTTATATTCTTTAAATAACATGTCATTCCATTCTTTCCATAATGTCCAACATACGTGGGGAGGTATCATCGCCCAAATGGCTTTTTAAATTTTTTTCTCCCTCTTTATAGTCTCTATTGTTCAACTGATTCAGCTAAAGAGTAGGGTTCGATCCAATAATGATGGAGGTGCTTATTCACTTCCTCCCATAATTCACCCCTATACTCATAGTGAAGGAAGAGATTGGCAAAGGTTTCTTATTCTTTAATGCATAAGGTACATCTACTAGTAAAGCTCATTCCTTTCTTCTTTAAAACTTCATTGGTATGGATCCTATCTAGCACTGTTGCCCAAATAAAATAGGCTATCCTAGGAATTAATCCTTTAATATATACACATATCCAATGGTACTTTCGAGGATCCTTATTATTCTAGTTTAAGTGGTAATAGCCAATTTTTATGGTTTAGTATTCTAATTTCCTTCCCTTCTCATCCAACCAATGAAGGTAATCCACTTTTGGGGTAGGGTACATCTAGATTTTATTTAGTTTTTGTAAGAGTGTTTCTCTCAAAATGGTAATCTACTCATCATTGGTTATCGAGAGGGCCCAATGAACCTCATTGTCTTGATGATGGAGGTAATTGGCTACTTTGAGCCCAACTCTGATATTTGGCCAAATCATTAACTAAATCCATTCTTGTTCATCTACTAGAGATATAGAGCTTATCCATCTCTCATCCTAAAATAACATGATTTAACCTTTATTGACTTCCTAAATTGCATTAGTTATGATTATATCTCTTACTTTCATCAACCCTTTCTAGAAGGTTGACCCTTGATCAACTATTTATACGGTGTATCATTTATAAATTCAATCCAAGAAGGGGGATTAAGAAGGATTCTATAATGTATATGCATAACAAAGTTGTCTTGGAAAATACCTACCTAACTATCTTGGATCCTAGAAAATGCAAAATGGGGGATTAAAATCTTGGAGATATTTTAGGTTCCCATGGTGAACATCTCATTGTGTCTGACACTTAGGGAAGGCTAATTTACTGATATCCTAGTTTTGTATGTTTCACTAGGAGAAATATGAAACTATACAGAACATGATAAAAATCACCAACAACTAGTTATAATAGGAAAGAGGAAAGAGTAAATAGGAAATAGGAAACCAAAACTACAAGTAACAAGAAATACTACAGAATGTGATAATAGGAAAGTGAAAGTAACAACATAAGCAATTACAGGAAGGAAAGAGACACAAAGTAAGCAAAGACCACATAACAATTTACCTCAACTAGAGGGAAGCACTACCATAACATAAAGCATAAATATATGAAAAGCGTAAACAAAATACTGAAACATGAACCACAAAAGCATTTGCTCGTCAATTCATAGGGGGGCCTTCTATGGATCTACAAGGAACATTTCAATGATGAAGAAGAACACCCAGAAGAACTTAACTCATATATTACAACAAAATAATATTATCCATTCATATTACAGTAAAGTAAAACAACATAGAACTCTAATTCTTGTCCATTATGATTCAATACGGCAAAATGACTAACTATCAAAATATCAAACTCCTAACTACTTATATCAGTCTCATACACTGGTTCCTATAAATTATGGAGCACTACTCTTCAAATATTTAATCAACCATATTTTTCTAAATCCTAACATTTATCCACTACTACCAGTTACTCTACTTCTATAATGGAGAGATGGTAGAATGCCACATCTCTAATCAATACCAATCGTGATCCATGAGTAATATTGACTGTTGCAAAATAGGTATCCCAAAGCTTTGAATATTTGAATATTGGAGGTCCTCACCACTTCTGAAAGCACCAAAAATCTATCACCTTTATGATATAGCAGTCTATTAAATACCATAAAACACATATGAGGGATTAATATGTTAGTTAACCAAATCAATATATATTCCTACATAAATGCTAGATATCTAATCAATCAAAGGGAAATGGTTTGACAAGTGGAAAGTTCAAGGGGGGTGAAATGATACCATAGTTGAGGAAATGAAGCATATTATTATTTCTCATCATCGCCCCCAGCTGAAGGTGTTGCTCATCTCTAAGTGATAAATTACCTTCTTTTGTCATCCAAAGCATCCATTTTTAATTTACATTCGAATATGAGATCATAGGATAATGGATAAATTTGAATTTCATTCTCATGGAATCCCTTTTGCACTAGCAGGTTTTATTATGCTTCATCATCCTCTATTTTACTTACATCATTCTAGCCCCTATAATCTTGTTGTGGTGTCTATAATGGTAAGGGTTTTAATCGAAGGCCAATCCACTTGATTTCATGTTTATTCAGGGCTTGGGTGTATGTCGTTGCTATATCAATTGCTACCTTCAGAGTGTAAATAGAATATGGCTCCCTTTTCATGAGTGAGGGAGGAAGGTCATCCCATCTCCTTCCTAAGGTGATGATAACTTTCTACAATGACAACACATACAAACTCTAGAACTGTTAGATTACCTCATTCTACAATTTTATTTACTTTTACATGTAGGGTGGTTGGCTCTCCATATTTTGCATATCTAACTTGACTTCCTCTAGATACTTGTATTCTACCCTAATAGTTAACATATGGCTAAATTCTAGTTCTTCAAATGTTGCCCTCTATTCTTCTCTTTCCATCTCATTCCTCATCATAGAGCATAACACTCTTAGGTGAACATCTCCTATCAATAGATTAGGGTTTAAACGGGTAACCTTTCGCAACATGAGACCATGCAAATAAAACTTAACCAATAGATTATATATGTCTTCATGGGAATGGTCAAATATATTCTTGAAAAAGCCCAGTTCATCTACTTTCAACCTATGAGATGCCATGAACATATCCAATTTAAATAGGTGACACTTTTTTCTAATCCATAATTTATAGACCTGAGGAGGGGCTCTTCTAGCTAACAACTCCTTGACAATGCCTCCTACTTCTATGAATGTGTTCTGAATATTCTTTAATCGTAAATTCTTTTGGTCCTTCTTGTCCATTTCAGTATGGGTGAAAGCCTTGAATTATTCAAATTCTTTGTGGTGTTGGGCAATTTTCCTTTCGAACTCATCTTTTTGATCCTATAATTTATTTTCATGGTCTACCAGTGAGATGAAGTTATTTTTATAATCAGCTAGCTTCTCCTTTAATTGTATGCATTCATCTTGTAAGGATGGAAAATGTTCTTAATTCTTTCTGTAATCCTCCATCTCTCCTTTTACTTTTTACAACTCTTGAGTGACCACTTCAATTATGTGTCTGGGTACCTCAAGTTTCTTTAGTGAATGCAACTTCTCTACCATTTCCTTAGCTTCTTTTTGCGACCTCATTTCTTCTTTCAATTCCTGTAGCTCAAATTTTAAATGTTTATTTTTTAAGATTTTCCTCCCCATGATACTGCACAACTCGAGGTTGGTATTTTTCAGGGCCTTGAAGTCAAATACATCTTACTCATACAAATTATGCAGTTTAGAGCTTCTCACCATAGCTAAACCTTACCTTTTTGAGAAAGTTTCCTTCAAGGATGCTCAAAAATCATTAAAGGCCAAGATATCTACATTTCTTACTTCTAAGATGGATTCATCCTTCCTCCTTACCCTGGTATTACTAAAAACTCTAAAGGTATCCAAGGAAAACCCTAGGGAGGTTGGTTTCCTTCCTTAGGAGTCCTAGCCTCAACACTCTATGGCTTAGGGGAGTTAACCATGATGTCCTGTAGCTCAAGGTTTTCTACATGTGTGGTTTGTTCTTCCTAGTTAGGATCCTTTGTTCCCCTATCGCTATGCTTTTCTTCACTTGGTTCATATTCTTCCTCCTCTATATATTTATCTTAGGATTATGGGTGTACAACTAGCCATGCACTTCCTTTTTTTTGGGTTTCCTGATCGATCCCCTTTCCCTTTTCCAGGGTTCCTCTTTCTTATCTTCCCTTTTTCCTTTTCCTAAGGAGTTTGAGGGAGCTGAAGATTCATATTAAAATGACTCCATCTTTGAATGGATGGAATTCGAGGGCTCTAGAATCTTAAAGGGCTCAATTTCAACTTGCACCTTTGAGGGTTTCCCTACTTCATTTTTACCTTTCTTTTTCCTCTACATTTCTGCCCCTTTTTCCAAAAATTTATCCCAAGTAGCCCCTAGGTAGGTTATTTTCAAGGAGTGTTATATAATTAAAGTAATTATACCATGATGGGTGAGACTATTTTCTCCATACTTCTTAAATTGTACAAACATTGCACTAATGGACCTACTTAAATATTACATAGGTGAGTTAGCAATTTTAAGTGATGAGAGAAAACATACTGATATTGACCCTCACCCATAAAGTAGGAAATGAGATGATAGATCACTTCTCCCTAGTGTTGTAGTAATAAAGTGCAGAGTATCCTTGAACATTTATTTCAAGCTTGAGGTCCTTCAAACTATGAAATAGTCCTTTGGATTTCCTTGTATATGTCTTGAACCATCGTTCTCCTATCTACGGGAGTCTTGTAATGACAACTATTATTTTTTTAGAGAAACTAATTTATTTTTCCTTGATGAACATCTTGTCCCCTTTGCAGTTCCTTTCAAAATCTTCTATGACCTCCAAGCTAAAGCTATGAAGTTTTTCAATGAAACCAATACATCCTGTTGCTATGAATTCTATGAAAGTAACCTTTGAAGTGTAGATTTTGGTTGTATTTTTCAATTCAAATCTAATGAATTTTTCCATAACCCTTGAATCTACTTATTCTAATTGTAATTCCTCAAGGGATCTTGATCCCAATTCTCCTAGCTTACACTTCTCTTATTTATCCAATACACACACAATTGATACTACCTTAAATCATGCTGATGTGATGTGTGCAACGCTTTGAATGAGTCATATTTGTGATCTTCATATTTTAAAGTTTTGCTGAAGTGGATCTACGTGGCATGTTGTGTATTACTGACCTTCAACTCCTTGTGTACTACTTTATGATGTTTATTATTATGATTTTGTAACTCCTAGAATGCTTATTGTTTATTTACTGTAGAGACACAAGTTAATACAATTTCTCATTGAATAGGAAGAATCAAATATCCTAAGGGGATAATTTTTTTCTTCCTACATTGATGAGAAATAAAAATAAATATAATCTTTTATTTTTTAAATTTGATGAGATAACAACCACCAAAGATCATGGAGTTGGTTGTATCTCAATGATCTCACTATGAGAATCAAGTCTTGTTGGTGGAACCAAGTTCCACCATGGCAAGGTTTTTCTTTTCCTATAGCTTGGCTATGAACTCTTCCTTATAAAGTGGTTTGTTCTATAGTTTCAACCTATGTCCATTAGCCATTATTGGATACCTTTCCTCATCTATTGTACTCAATTTTACTACTCCATTATCGAATATTGTGTCCACCTCATAAGTTCCTAACCATCGATTTTGTAGCTTTCCTTTACATTCCATAAATATTGAGTCAAATAATAAAGTCCAATCTCTTGCTTTAAATTAATTCTTCTTGATGAATTTGTCATACCATGTATTCCTATGTTTTTGAACCATTTATGTGTGTTGCACTGCCTATAGTTTGCACTCCTCTAATGCATGTAGCTCATGTATCCTTACCTTTTATTCTTCTGATAAATTGATGCCTATCTATACAACAATCCTTAGTGTTTTTATTTCAAACTCTATTAGAAGTACTACACTTTTTTCATACACTAGTTCAAATGGTGTGAAGCCTATTGTTATTTTCCATGTTGTTTTATATGCCCATACTACTTCTAATAGTCTATTTACCCAATATCTTATATGTAGAGCTACTATCTTTGTGAGGATGTTTTCTAATTCCTTATTTGTAACTTCTACTTGGCCATTTGCTTAAGGGTGATAAGGTGTAGACTTCCTATGGCATATTTCATACTCCTTTACCAATTCTTCTATGAGTATAGATGTGAATTGTGTCCCTTGATTAGTCACTAGCTCCCTCGGTACCCCATACCTTATGAAAATTTCTTCATATAGGAAACTTGCAATATTTTCTTATCTTGCATATTTCATTGGCCAAACCTCCACCCATTTTGTTACATAATCTATGTAGACTAGTATGTATTCATTTTGGTTGGATGGAGGATTGATAGATCCTATGAAATCCATTTACCATTTATCAAATGGTTCAATCTCTACCTGGGATTGGAGAGTCATCTCAATAGATTTTATTGGTTTTCCTCCTCTTTGGCATTGATCACAATATTTTATGTAGTCCATTGCATATTTGAATATTGATGGCAAATACTACTCGATATGTATGACCTTGAGTGTTATTCTTTTAGCTGTAAAGTGATTGCCATAAGGCTCATCATGATAAGCCTATAGTATATCGAATGTTTCATCCTCTTTGACACATCTTCTCAATACATTATCCAGTTCAAATCTAAATAAGTACCCCCCAATCCAACTGAAGGATGCACTTTTCCTAATCAATCTCAATTTTTCCTTTGAAGTGAAGATATTAGGTAACTTACTAGCAACTAGGTACTTTGCTATATCAGCAAACACAAACCATGGTGTTCGAGTTATAAGTGCAAAGAGGTGTTCATCCAATAAGTAGTTATCCATAAAGTTATCTTCCTTTTGATGTGTTACCCTTGATAGGGAATATGCCACCATATTTTCCTTTCCTAGTTTATCTACTATCTAGATATTAAACTCTTGTAGAAGTAATAGCCATCTTATTATCCTTCTATTTTGAATTGGTTTGTTCATAAAATATTAGATTGCTGAGTGACTTATATATACAAATACTTCATATCGTGTGATGTAATGCTGAAATTTGTTTATAACATTGATGATTACCAATAATTATTTTTCGATTACCATATAGTTCAGTTCTACTCCTTTTAGTCTCTTACTAATGTAGTAGACTACATGATAGTGCTTTTTCTCCTTTTATCCTAACACTACCCCAATGGTTGTATCTGATGCATATGTATAAATATGAAATGGTAGCTTCCAATTCGATCCTTGTAACATTGGTGTGGTTTTCAAGCTTTCCTTTAGAGTTTTAAATGCTTCTTGATATGCAGGTACCCAATTAAACTCAATTTCCTTTATAAAAAAATCAAATAGTGAAGCGACTATTTTGCTGAAGTCTTTCATAAGCCTTATATAATACCTTGCATGGCCAAGAAAACTTCTTACTTGTTTGACTTTTTACATAGGTGGTAACTCTTTGATTATTTCAATCTTCTTAGTGTCTACTTTCAACCCTTGTGCTGAAATATGGTGGCCTAGGACTATCCCTTCTATCATCATCAAATGACATTTTTCATTACTTAATGAGAGGTTTATCTATTTTCATCTCTGTAGCACTCTTACTAGATTCCTTAAAGCCTCATCAAAAGTTTTACCAAAGCTAGTGAAGTCATCTATATAAACTTATACACATTATGACAAGTCACAAAATATGCTTAGGATAACTCTCTAAAATGTCGCAGGTGCATTACATAATTGAAAGGGTATAACTTTATATGCATAGGTTCCCCATGGGCATGTGAATGTTATTTTATCCTGATCAAATTCTGCAACTTGGATTTGATTGTATCCATTGAAACCATCTAGAAAGGGGAAGTATTTCTTATCTGATAGATTATCCAAGACTTGGTTGATATATGGTAAGGAGAATTGATCTTTTCTGGTTGCCTTATTCAGTTCCCTGTAACCAACACATATCCTCCATTTCCCATTCTTTTTAGGCATCGCTACTAATGGAGACCCCACTCACTATCGGATATTGGATAGATGAAATTCACCTCCAATAGTTTTTGGATTTCTTCTTTTACTACCTCCCTCATTATTTGATTAAGTCTTCTGGCTAATTATTGTAATGGTCTTGAGTCATCTTGCATATAAATATGGTGATTGCATACCTAGGGGTTAATACCTTACATATCTTGGTAAGTCCATGCAAAAGCATCCTTGTGTTTGATTAGCATTTCTAGCAACCTCCCTTCTTCTTATGCAAATAGCTAGTTATTAATATTCAAATTTTTACCAGGTAAAAATTCTATAGTCTTTTCTAGAAATTGAGTCTCATCTTCTTCCATCAGATATGGTTCTTCCATGCCCTCTTTCATGGATAGGAGTGCCTATATTGTATAGTTTTCCCCATGGAGGTAAGGGATATCATTGAGATACCATTATAGTACATCATCTTTATCATTTTCTTGTATGAATGGTCTCTATTCCAATGTAAGCACTAGGAGTATTGAATTTTCATTCTCCACTTGATCAACCTATAAAGGGTTTTCTATACTTTTTGGCTGTGTTGGAGTATAGATGATTATATTTTTGGTTGAATCTCCATTAGAAATTGACATCTTTCCTATTCGACACTCAATGTAGGCATCTGCTATGGCCAACCATGGCCTACCAAGTATGATTATATATCTTGCCATGTTTGATTTTATCTTTACAATCATGAAGTCTATTGGATACTCTGATGAATCCACCATGACTAACATATCTTCTATTATACCATAAGGTACAATGGTAGACCTATCTTCCAATTGGAGAACTATGCTTGTGGGTTTCATCTCAATGCATCCAAATTTTATTATTGTCTCATAGGTCATGATATTGATTGAAACTCCCAAATCTACTAATACATTTGAAATAGTTATGTTGCCAATGGTGACAGTGATCAAAGGACTCTCGAGGTCTCCATATTTTGGGACTGCTATCTTTCCCAACATTAGTTCAGCTAGCTATCCTATTATTATTTTAGAATCTTATTTCTTCCTTCCTGGATTCTTAGTGCATGGCTCTTTTACTACCTTTTCATAGATGGGAACATCTTTTAATGCTTATAATAGAGGTATTTTGACACATACATTCTTGAGGTCATCCATTATATCAAATCTAATCTTAGTAGCAAGAATAATTAGCTTTTTCACTTCTAGGCATTCAGGAAAAGGAGGGATGATACCTTATTATCGATATTCTAGAACTGCATATCTTGGTTGACCTGGTTGTACCACCATTGGTGGATCGTTCTTTTTTGCTTATTCTTTGAGTAGAGTTGAGGGATCTTGGGGAATCTTGCTTGACTTGATTTGCACAACATTTATCATATAAGTATGACTGTATTAAGCATAATACACTTGTTTTGCTCTATTGTTTGGATTGGTAATTGGCTAAGTTGGTAATTATGTTTGAGGCCTCTGTTGTTGATGTTGTGATGGGGTTTCCTATACTATTTGTTATTGTTGTTACTGATAGTAGGGCTGCATGGGTGCTTGCATTGGCTATGTATATGAAATTGCATAATTGGTTGACCTTTTTATGGCATTTGTTGGTACAAAGGTTGTTGGTAATATTGGTAATATCCCCCTTATTGTTACATTGGATGTTGGTAGAACCCTTATCTTATTTGATAGGCCCCACTATATATCCCTTACTACTGAGTTTCATTGTACTAAGGTTATGGTTAGTTCCATGATCCTTGTGCCAAAGGATATTAGCCTTCAAACCTCCTTTGGTTTACCATGTTGATAAACAATTTTTATTTGAGGTAATGTAGGGCAATCATCCATTTCATGAGGATCTGGACAAATGCTGCATATCCTTATTTTGTTTAATGGGCATTCATTTTGAGCATGTCTTTTTGCACATTTGGGATAATAAATAGATAAGAAATTTTCAACTTTTTCCTTTTTCTTAACTTATTTAAATAGGTATAGAGAATTAAAGAAGGTGGAGAGTATGTACATTTTAAAGGATTCTAGAAGGTTAGTAATCTCGCCTTTTGTAATCCCATTATTTCTTTTGCAGTTATGCTCTCATATGACTCTTATTATCCTAAGATCCCTTCCTTTTCTTATTATGACTCTTGAATAGTTTTGATACAATGTTTTAATATCATCAAAGCTAAGCTAAAAATATCTCCACTAGATATCAGATTGAGAGCATCTAAATACTCTTCTAATATACCTTTAATAAATATCAACTTCAATGTATATTCAAGCATAATGGAGTGGTTGGAACATTGAAGGTTGAATTGGAACTTTTCCAGATAATCCTCTAATATTTCTCCTTTTTTATTCATCCTTAAGACTTCAACCTTGGTCTCCTTGCCTCTACAATAGTCTTGATACTTGCTCAAGAACTCAGTTTTCATGGTGTCCCAGGTAGCAATTCCTTGTTTTCCCAACCCAATGAACGATCTCAAAGCATGAGACTTGAGGATTGAAGGGAATAACTTAAGTTTATGTGCATCTACTATGTAGTCATACATTTTGTACAAAATATCAAACTCAAACATAAATACATTTGGCTCTTCATATGGACTCCCTAAAAATATATGAATCACTACTGGAGGAATGGAATTCAATCTTATATCGTCAACATGGGTATTGATTAGAAATTAAAATATAGCTTGATTGGCATTCACATGGTTGTTATGATTGGCATCCCTTATGATATCTTCATTACTTCCCTAACTCTAAACAAAAATAAATGAATCTATTGAGTTTGAATCCTTGGAAATTTTTTCAATAATGGCTTCTTGGGTTCTACTAATAGATTCTTCTTCTAAAATTTGAACTTGCATTTCACTACTTTGATTCCTCATGAATCTTCACTTGGTATCTCTAGCTCTAGGAAGAGACTTGAATTATTCTAATGAGTCTAAAATGATTTAATTCATAAATGCATAAGGAATATACATAAGAAAATGTTAACTCTTTTCTTTATCACTCCACTGTATTCTGGTCTAACCAAGGAAAAACTCTATTTCTTAAACTCCTTCCCCAACAACGGTATCAAAAATGACTAGCTATTTATAGGGCATATCACTTATAAAGTTAATCCAAGAAGCAGGCTTATGAAGGATTCTACAATGTATATGCACAACAAAGCTATCTTAGAAAATGCCTACCTAATTATCTTGGATCCCAGAGAATACAAAATCGAGGGTTAAAATATTATAGATATTATAGGTTCCCATGGTGAATATCTCATTATATTTGACACTTAGGGAAGGTCAATGTACTGATATCCCAGTTTTGCACCTTTCACTAGGAGAAATATCAAACTATACAAAATAGGATAAAAACCACCAACAACTAGTTGTAACAGGAAATAGGAAATAAAAAATAGAAGACCAAAACTACATGTAATATGCAATAACAAGAAATTGAAAGCAACATAACATAAGCAACTATAGGAAGGAAAGAGACACACAGTAAGAAAAGACCACACAATAGTTTACCTCAACTAGAAAAAAGGATTGCCATAACATAAAGTGTAAATATATGAAAAGTGTAAATGAAATACTGAAACATAATCCACTGAAGCATTTGCTCTTCGATTCACAGGGGGTGCTTCCTATGGATTTTCAAGGAATGTTCCAATAACGAAGAAGAAAACTCAGAAGAACTTAACTCATGAATTGCAATAAAATGATATTATCAATTCATATTATGGTAAAGAAAAATAACACAGAACTCTGATTCTTATCCACTATGATTCAATACAATAAAATGACTAACTATAAAAATATCAAACTCCTAACTACTTATATCAGTCTCATACAACAACTCCCAAAAATTATGGAGCACTACTCTTCAAACATTTAATCATCCATATTTTTCCAAATCCTAACATCTATCCACTACTACCAATTACTCTAGATTCTATAATGGAGAGATGGTAGAATGCCACATCTCTAACCAATGCCGATTATGATCCATGAGTAATAATGACAATTGCAAAATAGGTGTCCCAAAGCTTTCAATATTCGAATACTAGATGTCCTTTCCATGATCTCCTCAAAGAGCCAAAAACCTATCACCTTTACGATATAGAAGATTGCTAAATACCATAAAATACATATGAGGGATTAATATGTTAGTTAGCCAAATCGATATATATTCCTACATAAATGCTAGATATCCAATCAATCAAAGGAAAATGGTTTGACAAGTGTATAGCTCGAGGGAGATGAAATGATACCACAGTCAAGGAAATGAATCATATTATTACTACTCATCAATCCTTTTGGAAGATTTCTTAGGATGAGGAGGCTATTAACTCCCTCTAAATACTTGTGCCTACAAATTATTATCCACACTTTATCATGATTTTGGTAAAGTTTCCATATGATCTTTAACCTCATTACTTGATTGATAATTATTATATATCTAATTAATAGCCCCTATTCTACCTTCTTCTTGCACATATTTTTCCAATTGACTACTGACATTATTTAATTTTCCTCGATTCCATTCCTGATAAATCTTTTATAAACTTGGTAAACCTTTTCTACAACAAAGGCTAGGATATTGAATATACTAAGCATATATGTTGGTATGCTATGAAGGGATTCTTTTGCATGTTGGATTTCTCATGCCATATTCAAAAGAGCCTCTTTCCATCCAGTCATTTTTTAACTATTCTATCTAACACCTTATTCCAAAAGCTCCTTTACACTCTTCCTTCAAAAAGAGGCATTCCTCGATAAGTAGTTAGGAGGGATCCAATTTGGTATTGAAAAATTTATGCAATTTACTATCTTATCCATGGGGGATACTGGATATATATATATATATATTAGTTTTATCATAACTCATTTTATAATATAAGGTTTTTTATATTTATCCAAGATAAACCTTATAATTTTATCTTCTTCAATGTTGGCTTTACCTAGTAGGATAATATCATCACCAAATTGGTGATGGGTGATAGAAGGTCAGTTGTTGTCAGGCCTAATTATTTTGTTATCACCTAACAAATTTATCTTTATGATAGTTATCCCTATTCCTTTTGCCATTATGATGAAGAGATAGTGTGATAAGGGGTCTCCTTGTCTTAATCCTCTAGAGGAGTTGAAGAATCCAGTTATTTCTCCATTGATGAGTACTAAAAAGGTAGTTGATGAAATACATAAGTTGACCCATGTTCTCCATTATCCTGAAAGCTAAACCTCTCCAACACTTGATTGAGGAACTTCCATTAAACTCAGTCATAAGCTTTTTACATATATATCTTAATAATCATAGTTTACTCCTTTGTTGATTTTATGGAGTGCACTACCCCATGCATTAAGATAATTCCATCGGTAATTTATTTATGTCTCACAAAGCCATCTTGTTTAAGAGATATGATTTTTGGGATAAACTCAACCATCTTGTTTGCCATTAGCTTTTTGATCATCTTATAAATTATATTACATAACCCTATAGGTATGATATTTTTTAGATTATTGGCATCTTGTACTTTGGTGATAAGTATCAAGAAAGTAATATTCCAATATTTTAGCAGATTATTATGATTTTGGAACTCTTGGACTGCATTAATCACATCATCTCCTACAATGTTCCAAAATTGTTTGAAAAATCTAGCAGGGAAGCCATCATGGCTAGGGGATTTATATTTTCCCATCATAAAAATTATGGAAGTGATCTCTTCCTTTGAGAATGGGGTTATGAGTTTTGTATTATCCTCTTCATTGATCAAAATTGGTATGTTGTTTAGTAGCACTCTGGCTGCATTATGATCTTCTTCCATATCCTTTATGAGCAAGTTTTTATAAAAGGAGACTGCAAGTTATTTCATCTCTTCCTCATCTTCTATTATAATCTCATCACCTCTTTATAGGCCATTGATATCGTTGAAGGTCTTCCTCCTTAATTTCAAAAGTTTAATTTCGATCATCTTCCTTAATCCAAGTGATTCTAGACTTCTATCTCTAAAAGATCTCTTCTTACTTAAGGATGATTGGTTGTTCTTTTATATTATGGTTTCTTGGGATATACCTTCTCTATGGATTTTGAGTTCTAATTTTCTTTTTTTTCTCTTTCAATATGTTTGAAATTATATCGACTTCACTTCTTCAACTTTTCTTTTAGTAGGATCAATTTATTATGACCTTGAAACATTTTGGTTCCTTTCACCTTAACATTCCATCATTCTTCAATATTTTCTTCTAGTTGTGGGTGTGTGAGCTAAATAGCTTCAAATCAAAAGGAAACTTTTTCCTCTTAAAAGGGACAACCTGAAGGAGGAGGGATAAGTGATTGGAATAATTAATCTTAGTTTGGGCCATTAGTAAATAATTTAGGAACTTGTCAAGAAAAGAAGGAAAGCATGCAAATCTATCTAATTTAGTCCGAATGAGCTATTCCTCAATCCTCATGTTGTTCCAAGTGAATTATACCCTTGTTAAGTCCAAATTAATAAGGTTATTATAATCTAAGAACTTTTTTAAATCTACCATATCATTAGCTTTTTCCTTACCTCCCCTTGATTTCTCATAAGGATGGAGGATAGTATTAAAGTCACCTATAATGATCCAAGGATATGAGAGAATGAAAGCCTATCTTTTATCAAAAGCTCAAATAAATTTCTTCTTTCAATTGAATCATTGGGTGCATATAAATTGGAGATGATATATAAAAAATTATACTCGATATTAAAAATATAAATGTGGATGTACCTCTTGGAATGATTTAGAGGTTGAATTCTTCCAAGCTGCATTATGCTTGGGTCCTAAAGAGTCATTAAACCTCATGAAGCCCCATCATATTCTTTCCATTGGAAGTTTGCTTCCTTCCACATTCTTCTTTTAGTATCTATTATACATCCTTGTTTAACTTTAGATTCTAAAATGAGTACCATATTGGTTTTTTTATCATGTTAGAGATATTTAAAGGTTATCTATCTTCTAGGGTCATTGCAACCTCTAATTTTATAGGATAAGATCTTTATTTAGATGCTCTAGAGGCCATTTGGTATCCAATCTATCCTAGAGTGCGCTGCTTACCATTTTCAATATCTAGTTCTGTGAGGTTAATTTTGGTTTCTCTCGAAGATGGTCTTCCAACATGGGATTTTTCAACATTTGGAGTTTTCCTCAAATTAGATATTATCTCTCTTTGATTTGATGGTATGATTTTAAGTAGTTTTAGTTATGGCTTTATTATCTTCACTTCTTGCTCATCTTATAATCATTCTAACCTCTTCTCCTTCTTCTCCCTTGTATCATCCCTTTTTGTACCATAGTCATTTTCATCTATGATAATAAGGATGCCTTAGGCATTCCATTAGGTATGTAGACACCTAAAAATGAACCTTGGTGTATTTAACAAGTCATTTTAATCTTTTAATGATGTATTATTCATAAAAGGGTTATTAATGTCTAAATAGAGGTGTAGGCCATGTATTTGACCCTTGTGTAATGTACAAAGGGTCAAAATATCTAAGTTATGTAAACTTGTATCATATATAAAGGCATCTAAACCCATGGGAGAACCATCATGAGGATAACCATCAGAAGAAGACTAGATAAGAGTAGATTGTAGAAGGTGCTTGGAATCTATCAATTGAAGATGAGATAAAGGATCTTGAACAAGCTTGCAAGGGAGACTCTTGCAAATATTAAGCTAATAACAAGAAAATATCATATTCCTATCTTTATTGAACATTCACTATTATTGATATTCATATGTTTGATCATCATTTAATCTTTTATCACATTCTTGATTCAGACTGTTCCATGGCATCAATAGCGTACAACTATTAGGACGCTGATGCCATGCTTGTGCATGCCATCTTATTCATTCTTGATTACTTCTTTCGTTATTTAATTAAATGTATGTGTTAAATGAAATGAACCTATATGTTTAGTCATCTATTATCATATTCCTTGCTTTATGTCAACTTAAGTTAGATAACCTAATAGTGCACACCTTAATCACACTGATTAAATAATGCCAAGTGCATTATTTCATTTCTATATTTGGTGAACTGGACATTCTAACACACCTAGGTTTGCATCTAGGGCAAGATATTTCCATGACATCATGACTCCTTCTTCGCTACTTTTCCTCCCTATGGAGGTAATACTCCATATTATAGCTAGAGCTAGTAATCATTCTTGAAGGGGCTCTACTTCTACCTCTATCTTTATAAAGGAATCTGATTCTCCTCACGATATTTATATGTTTGAAGTTACTTCTAAACCAAGTTTGAGTTCCCATATTATTCCTCCTTCAATTTTTGTAGTAGTAGAAGAGTCCATTCATTCCCCTAGTAATCTTGCTAATCCTAATAGCTTAGCCAATGGCCCCTTGCCACTTGCACTTTCTAATAATGATAAGGTTCATGAGCTTCATAGGATTCCCTTGGGTGTGCGATCTATTCAAAAATTCCTATCAAACCCTTAAAAATTATGCTTATTTATTATTAACAATGCTTCTTTAATCATAGATATTCTTACAGCTCCACAAACTTTTGATTCTCACCCTACTGATATAGAATCTGAAGTAGCTCCGATCCTTTATACAAAGTCTTCACCATCAGAAATACATGTTGAGAGTGGTATCTTAGACTGTCCACACGATGCCATCACCATGGATCCTCAACATACAGGTCCTAATTTGATGCATGCTAAGGAATTTGATCTATCAATCCTTGATGAATATGCTTCTCTCAATACAGATCAATAGATTCTTTATGATGAGGTGATACTTGATGATTATGGTGATAATAACCTTTCACCAATTGCTTTTTCTCCATAAATGGCTATTGATGATGTCTCAATCCATGAGCTCAATTGAATCCCTCCTAATGCTCAATCCATTTAGTAGGTTTTATCCGATCCTCAAAAATAATGATTTTTTTTTTATTAACAATGCTTCTATGCTCATAGATTTGATCATTGATCCGCATCTCCTTAGTGATTACCCGTATAATATGACATATGATGTAGATAGTTTGACTCCTTCTAAGGACCTTTATAAATTAGACATTCTTTTCCATCTCCCTCATGATGAGAGTGATATTTCTTACTATCTACACAATGCAACCATCATACATTACCAAGATACTTACTCTAATTTGATGACTGATGTTGAGTCTATTGAGTATGATTCTATCGATTATGATGTATGTCTTATTGATAATGAACAAGTTTATGATCCACATCATGATGATACCAGTGGGCTTGCTCATTCACCTAATAGTCAGATTGATTCAGGTAAGGATCTTTCTCATATTGATAATATAAATATGTTAGCCAAACAAACACTTACTCATGTTATTACCTACGTATTTATACTTTAACCTACATGTATGGTTGTTGAACATGCTATTAAAATTGATGTTAACCTATATTTTTAGGAACATAATGATTAGTATAAACAACCCCCACACATACAATTAGAATTCTTAGCGGGTGTCTTGTATACTCTTGAAGAAGATAGGATTAATTATACTAATCAATTTGTTGATTTACCTTGAGTTATTCCCTATTTGACATATAATGCACAATCCTACTATTCATCACCTTCATCCCCACCACCATCTCGAGGAATCATTAGCTCTATTAATGTTCCCTATTGAATCTCTCGGTAGCATCAATCATTTTATCTAAAACACCATCGGAGTAAAATCACTCACCATAATCCTAGGTGAAGGTGTTTGTTGGCATGCAAGGTACCTACTTTCATTTCTACATATGAAAAATATGTTTGGGTAGCAAAGTTTTCCCCAACACATAAAATAATTTCTTAATTTCCTTCTATCTTCAAAAACAGTGTACATTAGTTAGTTAGTGTGTTTTTGCATCTTTTTTACGCATGTCTCTTTTGTTATTTTCATAGTATTTTTGCCTTTTTTGAGCACAGCAACAATAGTGTGATATTTTAGGATGCTAGCACCATTTATCTTTGAAAACTGTGTCCTGCACCAATGCTCCCTATTTCCCCCCTTGATGTTAGGATTTAATATTTTCATATAAACAAGAGCATCAATAATTCTCCTACTCCTTGGCAAAAGAAACAACATTCATGTATACTGAAATCAAACAACTAAGAACATCAATCACACAATGAGAGACACAAGAGATAACGTGGTTCACCCAATGTAGGCTACATCCATGGAGAAGCTTTCAACCCTTTTGCATAACATTCTTCCAAGTCCTCCAAGCAACAAACCAACAGCACAACCTTGCTACAACCTTCACTTTGGAGCTACAACAAAGCCTCACTACAATCTCTCTCTCAGGCTATCTACATAAGCCACCAAACTATAATTACAAGCAACTCACAACTGCTGCTAAAACTACTTACAAACTTCAATCTACATGCCTCAACTCAAGCCTCTTATTTATAGATACAAACTAACCCAACTTAAAACCAAGTTGGATTTGGAAGGTCGTGAGGTTACCCCCAACCCTTCAGTAACTCATATCCAAGTGTCATGGCTTCTTGGCAACTAAAATTTGGTGTCAAATGAAGAAAGAAATGCTCCCTATTTTTAGCCGGTGCCTTGCAGATCGGTTAGCATTATCAAATCGATGTCCTTTAGATTGGCAAGCATTCATAGGTCAAACTCTTAGCCGGTTGGTCGGTTGGCTGGTCGATTGGCCAGTTCTGATAGGGTCTAGCCGGTTGGCCGATTGGTAGGCCGGTTGGTTGGCTAGCTGTAGTCTCCATTTTTAATAATCTCCCACTTGGAGACTTCCTTCTCTGCAATAAGGGTCAAAAGCTTCTCATCTTGGCCTTTACTCCTTAAGACCAATCCAAGTTGAGCAAGAGCCCAACTTCTCCTTTGTAACAACTTTAGTGAACATGTCCATAGGATTTTGAGACGTGTGAATCTTCCCCAAATTGACTGAACCATCCTCCAATGCTGATATGATGAAGTGGTACCTCAATTTGATATGCTTGGTTCTCGAATGGAAGGTTGAGTTCTTTGCAAGATGGATAGCACTCTAGCTATCGCTCCATAGCTTCGCATCCTCCTACACCTTTCCCAGTTCCTCCATCAACCTCTTCAACCAAATCAATTCTTTGCTACCTTTCGTAATTACAACGTACTCTACCTCAGTAGTGGAGAGAGCCACAACCTGTTGGAGCTTAGAAATCCAACTACCCGCTGTACCTCCAATGGTAAACACATATCCTGTAGTGCTTCTCCCACCATCTATATCACCTGCCATGTCAGAGTCAACATAACCTTGCAAACAAGAGTTAGATCCACCAAAACATAAAGAGTAATGAGAAGTCCCCCTTAAATACCTAAGGATCCATTTAACTGCTTCCCAATGCCCTTTTCCTGGATTATTCATGAATCTACTAACCACTCCCACTGCTTGTGCTATATCTGGTCTAGTACATACCATTGCATACATTAAACTCCCAACCACCGAAGCATAGGGAACCTTAGTCATGTACTCCTTTTCCTTATCTGTCTTAGGACTTAAATGTTTGGTGAGTTTAAAATGCTTTGCCAATGGTGTAGTTACAGATTTTGCATCTTTCATATTGAACCTTTTAAGAACCTTATCAATATAATCTTCTTGACTTAGTCTAAGCAAGTGGTTTTGTTTATCTCTTGTTATTTTCATTCCAAGGATTTGCTTAGCTTCACCCAAATCCTTCATTTCAAAAGTATTTGCCAACTTTTTCTTAAGATCAACAATATCCTGCATACTAGATCCTGCTACCAACATATCATCTACATACAAAAGCAAGATTACATAGTTGCCATTTGTTGTCTTCTTTACATACACACAATGATCCGATTGACATCTTACAAATTCATTTGTTATCATGAAAGTG